>OCTX012208268.1_pt1 | contig 13786 bp, 16 predicted proteins | sample 1539691 | NCBI WGS metagenome assembly OCTX01 (sample SAMN02144231, study PRJEB22623) | gut metagenome | biome: sheep rumen | host: Ovis aries | place: New Zealand | reverse complement strand
TAGGCGACGGCTGCTGGCTCTGCCTGAGAAGCGCGATACTGCCGGGAGTCAGCCTCGCGGCAAGGACGCTCGTGGCCGCCGGCGCGGTGGTTGCAGGTGATGTCGCGGAAGTCGGCGTCATGGTGGCGGGCGTGCCGGCGGTCGTAAAGCGGCGGCTTTGACAATGGAAAACAGTCAGGAGGATAGAAATGTACTATATAAACAAAATCGTCGGTTGGTGCCTAAGTCCATTAGGCGCATTGTTCCTGGGCCTTGGATTCGCATGGCTGATAGGGATTGCTGGGAGGCGCAGAAACGACAGGCTCGGCGGCGGACTTGTCGCCGTCTCGAAGTGGCTTTCTGTGGCGCTTCTTGTCATGACATGGGTGATGGGCTGTGGCATTACAACTCGTTTTGTAGGGGCGTCGCTTGAAAAAGACTGGGAGATCGAGGGAAGACCGCACGGCGACATCACGGGGCTTCCTGATGCAGACGCAATCATAGTGCTCGGCGGAGGGATGGGAGCGCACCAGAAGTGCGGTGCGCCGGAGATGTACGGTGCGGCGGACAGGGTGTGGCAGGGGGCTCGGCTGTACAAGGCCGAGAAGGCACCGGTAGTCGTGATGTCAGGTCCTGGCGTAATTGAAAGCACTGCTCCTCTCCTGCGCGACTTTGGCGTTCCTGAGGAGGCACTGCGGACATTCCCGACCGCAAGGAATACGGAGGAGGAGGCGAAGGGGATTCGGGAGATGCTGGAAAGAAGTGGTAAACCTAAGGTCTTGCTTGTGACGAGCGCATGGCACATGAGCAGGGCTAAGCTCCTGTTCGACAGAGCGGGGTTCGACGTTGTGCCCGCGCCGACGGATTTCGAGATGAGCTGCGCGCTGGAGAGGCCGGTCAAGTTCGAGGACTTCTTCCCGTCCGCCGAAGCCTTGATACGCAACAGCTATGCCGTCAAGGAATGGGTCGGCAATGCAGGCTACAGGCTGCTGAGGCGCTGACGGTTTCTTGTGAAGGGACAAAGTGCACTCCGGAGTGAACATAGCCGTATTGATGACGTGCTACAACCGCGTGGAGACGACATTGCGGTGTCTGCGGCTGTTGTCTGCGCAGAAGTGCAATGCGGATTTAACGGTGTTTCTCGTCGATGATGCGTCTCCTGACAGGACAGGGGAGCGCGTACTGAATGAGTTCCCGCAGGTGCATGTCATACAAGGGACCGGCTCGCTCTACTGGACAAAGGGCATGAATCTCGCATGGAAAACGGCGGGCGATGGATACGATGCATATCTGTGGTTGAACGACGACGTTGAATTGGCGGATGGTGCGCTTGCCGGGTTGATTTCGGATGCCGATGCCACAGGATGGAATGGCGCGGTCGTCGGCTCTTTCTTGGATGGCGGCGGAAAGATGACATACGGTGTGCTTGAGAATTGGAAGTGGATTGATCCTGCTGGAACGCCGCGCCTTACGAAAGGAGACATTTCCGGGAACTGCGTGCTTGTGCCGCGCAGTGTCGCTGAGAAGGTCGGCATAATGGCGGACTGCTATTCTCATGCATACGGAGACTATGATTATTCTGCAAGAATGCGCAGGGCGGGAGTGCCTTATTATCTTGCGAGCAGGATATGCGGACGGTGCGACAATGTGAAGCCCGACTATGCGCTGGAGTCGAAGTCGCTGACGGAAAGAGTGAGCTGCCTGTTCAAGCCAAACGGACACAACTGGAAGGATGCGGTTGTGTACAGGTGGCGGCATTACGGTTTGCTGAGAATGCTGATTACCGCCGTTCATGTTCCGTACCTTGTAGTACGAGGGAGCCGCAGGACATGAAGGAACTGGTGATCTGGGCGCACAGCGAATGCCGAAGCAACGCCGCGCTTTACGCAGAAGTGAAGCGCCTTGCCGAGGCGCGCGGGATTAGGGTCACGATGTGTCTCTGGGATGTGATGCCGATGGCCGAATCTCGCAAGGTGCATGGACTGGAGTGGATCAGGGTTGGCGATGACATGGGGAAAGGGCGCGGCATTCTTGCCGCGCACGGCGGGAAGGATGCCGTGCATGTGTTCTGCGTATACCAGAACTCAGCCGTCTGGCGCAGGCTGATACTGGAGGCGAAGCGCGGAGGTGCAAGGGTTGTCGTGAGCGCCGAGGCGCCATGCGAAATGTGCGTCGGGGCGAAGGCGATTCTCAAGCGCATGTACTACAGACGGGTGCTTCCGCTTAAAGTCGGGAAGGTTGCGAGGACGGCTGATTTGTTCCTTAACGCGAGCGGCGCGATGGGAGTCGACCGCCTTGCGCGGCTTGGATGGCCGAGGGAGAAGATTGTACCGTTCGGTTATGCGAGCGCCCCGGCGGGCAAGTTGGGAGTTAGGAGTGCGGGAGTGTGGGAGTGTGGGAGTGATGGAGTGAGGGAGCGTGGGAGTGAGGGAGTTGGGGAGACGCTGAAGGTGTTGCATGCGGGCATTGAGACGCCGTATCGCGATGTTGCGACTTTGAGGCGGGCGGTGGAGTTGTTGAAGGACAAGGGCATTGCCGTGGAGCTGGTTTGCACCGGAGGCAAGGTGTCAGACGAAGAAATGTCCAGACTTTATAATTGGGCGGATGTGTTTGCCGCGTGCGGACTCTGCGAGCCGTGGGGGATGCGCGTGAACGACGCGGTCCATGCGGGGCTGCCGGCGGTCGTTTCTGACGGAATGGGCGCGAGCTGGCTGGTCGAGCAGTTTGGATGCGGAGGCGTATATCCGGCAGGCGATGCATCCGCTCTTGCTAAGACGCTGGAGCGTTTTGCCGCGGATGTTGAATTCAGGGACAGGCTTGTGTCCGGCGTTGCGGCTGCGCACGAGGCATGGATGCCGGAGGCAAGGGCAAAGGTCTGGCTCGAAGAGGTGCTTGGCGCATGAAGGTTGTAGCCGATTTCTGGGAAGACCACTGCGTCGAATGCGGCGAGCCAGCGTGCTTCAGAACATGTCCGAAGTTCATGCGCGGACCGCACGGAAGGTGCGAGCGCATAGTCCGTCGCGACGACGGATCCGTGTCGTTTCGCGAGTGGGGGAAGATCGAGCTGTGCTGGCATGGACGCGTTGCCGAGTTGGACACTGCGACGAGGCTGAGGGCGTGGAACCGGAAATGGGAGCCCGTTTTCAAGTCTTTGCAGAAGATGCTTGGATGGATTCCGCTTCCGTACGGGAAAGGTCCGTATGGATTGTTCAGAAGCCTCCGCTGGCGCAAGGCGAGGCGGATGGCGGAGTATGCGGAGCGTCCGACCAGGTGGAAGTTCGATATTTCGGCAGGCGAGCCTGTTTTGATGGCGATAGAGGCAAAAAGCGCTGATGGGAATCTTCTTGTGTCGCGCACGATCGAAGCGGGTGTTGCCACGAAGAGCGTTGAGGTCGATATTCCGTTTGTCGAGGAAGGTGCGCTGTTCTCGATCCGTCCGGCCAACGGCGAAGCGGTGGATTCCGTGCGCATTGAGCGGAACGAACTTGTCGCGGAGGATTTGGGCATTGTGAAGTGCGTTGCGTGGGATCTCGACGACACTCTGTGGAGAGGGACGTTGAGCGAAGGTGAGGATGTGCGACTTTGCGATGAAGTTATGGATGTCGTAAAGAAGCTTGACGAGCTTGGCATCGTCAGTTCGATATGCAGCAGGAACGACGAGGATGCTGCTTTGGCTAAGCTGAAGGAGCTTGGCGTCGAGGAGTGGTTTGTGTTCCCGCAGATAAATTGGGGGCCGAAGAGCGAGTCGCTGAGGCGTCTCGCCGAGGAGATGAACATCGGACTGGATGCAATCGCCTTTGTGGACGACCGTGAGGAAAACCGCAACGAAGTGAAGGAGCGGCTGCCGCAGGTTCGCGTGTTCTCAGAGGCAGGTGTCGCGTCCCTCGTCCCGCGTATCGCGTCCGCTGGCAATGCCGTTGCGCCGTCCGGAGCCCTTGGAAGCTCGCGAAGGCGCATGTACCGCGAGGAAATGAAAAGGCGCATGGCGTTCAAGAGCTTCGGATCTGACGCCGAGGCGTTTGCCGCCGCAAGCGGACTTGAATTCGAGATAATGTCCGTTGAAGGCGACAGAATGGTCCGGTGCCGTGAACTTGTGCAGCGCACGAACCAGCTCAATCTTACGGCGAGGCGCTACGACGAAAAGGCGTTCGGCGAACTTGTGGCGTCGACTGAATGCCGCGCCGTGAGGGTATACGACAGGTACGGAGACTACGGCATAGTCGGTTTTGTCGCGTGGCGCGGAACGCACTTGGTGGAGTGCTGCTTCAGTTGCCGCGTAGCGCGGCGCGGTGTCGAACGGAAGGTGCTTGATGCAGTTGCAGGGGGAAGGCGCTTTACGGCGGATGTTGTGGCTACGGAACGAAATCGGCCGATCAGGGACATTGTCAAGGAGTGGTTGGCGGGTGGTTGTTAGTCGCTAGTCGTTAGCGGTTAGCGGTTAGTTGATAGACGTTGGCTTATGTTAAGAAGGGCGATTGGGTGGATGGTCGCGGTGGCGTATGCGGCGGTTGGCTCGCGGCGTCGTGTTGTGAGGCGACTTAAGAATGGCGAAATGCTGCCGGTTGTCGTTCATTCGATGCCTGCCGCGCAGCTGGAGAAGGTGCTTGGATGGCTCAAGCGGCATGGTGTTCTGGACAGGCTTTGGCTTACGTTTGACGACGGATGGCTGGTGGTGAAGGATTATGTTCCTGTTCTTGAGAAATACAACGTCCCGGCAAAGCTCTTTGTCGCGCCTGGCGAGACTGTCCGGGGCAATGTATGGACTGAGGAGGCAAATGCGCGAGGCATACCGTCCGAGGCCTGGCGCAGCTGGTACTCGCTTCCTGAATCCGAGCGTAATGATAAAATAGGCCAGACCTGTTTTATCATTTCGAAAGTTAAAAGAACGCTGTTGACAAAGGAAGAAGTCATAGCATTTTCAAAGCATCCGTTGATTGACGTGGAGAATCATACATGGAGTCATCTGTCGGCGGTTCACCGACCGGTTGGTGAAGTTGTTGCGGAAGTGGCCAAGGCTCAGGCTACGCTCGTCGAATGGACGGGCCGCAAGCCTGAGTGGCTGGCGTGGCCTTTTGGAAGGGGAACGCCGGAATTGGACGCCATGATGCGCGAGATAGGGCTTAAGGCAGTATACACAAGGCAGGGATATGAAATTCCATATTGCCGGAACATGGGCATAGAGGGAGTAACATTTCAAGAGAATCTTGGCCGCATCCTTGGTGCCTGGCCAAAGGTAGGAGAGACGTTGTAGGAGTGATGGAGTGGGGGAGTTAGGAGTGATGGAGTGATGGAGAAGGGGAGAGCTCGTCAACTTGCGGATTGCCTCGAGCGCTTTGCGCGCGATGTAGATTTCATGACGCGGTTGGTGTCCGGCGTGGAGTCCGCTCGCGTCGCCTGGTCTCCCGCAAGTCGCGCGAAGGTATTTCTGGATATTGTTGGTAAATGAACATTCTTCACATAGTCCCAGGCATGGATGATGTCGCCAACGGAATGGTTGTCGTTGCGAAGCTTCTCGCAAAGGAACAAGGCGATGCAGAGGTCGTCGATCTGAACCACGAAATACACGAAAGCGGCGTTGAGGAGGTGTGGGTGCATGGCATGTGGCTTCCGAAGGAATGGGTGGCGTGCTGGCGTGTGCTTAGAGCAGGGAAGCGGTTGGTGAGGATGACCCACGGCAGTTTGAGCCCGCTGTATCTTAGGCATCAGAGTCCATTCAAGAAGTGGCTGGTCGGGCCGATTGAGAGATGGTGCTTGAGGCGGTGCGACAGGATCGTCGCAACATGCGAGGCGGAGAAGGGGTGGATCGAGCGGTATCTCGGGAAGAAGTGCCCGGCGGTTGAGGTGACGGATATAAAGCGGTTCTTTAAATTGACAGATTGTAAGATTGACAGATTGACAGATTGTGAGGTTGACGGATTTATAGATTACCGAATTGACAGATCGGGGGATTATGGTGCGGATGATTTTAAACAATCAGTCAATCCGACAATCCGTCAATCCGTCAATTCCTCCCTCAATCTCCTGTATCTCGGTCGGCGGCATCCGCTGAAAGGCGTAGAATATCTCGAACAAGCTGTCGCAGAACTCAATTCAAATCCTGTTAATCCTGTAAATCCTGTCCAAAACTCTTCAACATGCTCTACATGTCCTACATATCCCAAAAACTCTGCGCCCTCAACCTCTCAGCACCTCTGCGTGAGATTTGTATCTAATGCCTTTGGTGAAGAGAAGGAACGCGTGTGGGATTGGTGCGATGTTCTCGTTCTCCCGACGCTCTCCGAGAACTTCGGGCTCGTCATAGCCGAGGCGCTTGAGCGCGGCAAGCGCGTCATCACCACCGACGGCGCTCCGGCGTGGGGAGAGGGTTTGGAGTTCAGAGTTGGGAGTGGAGGAGTGGAGGGTGAGATTTGGTCTGGCTACGAAGGGCGGCTGATTTACCTGAAGGGCTATCGCGACGGCACGGATGAGGAGAGAGTGGAGTTGCTGAAAAGGGCGATAGAGAGGATTTGGCTCTTCGGAGTTTTTAGTGGAAGAATATGAGTAAAACTCCGATGGTTAGGGTTCTCGCTACCGCTTCACTGCTCCGCACTTTTCAACCACACCCAGGAGACGCTCTTTGCTGTGATTATAGCGGCCTTCGGCCGATTTATGCGACGCAGTCGCATCCCAAAATGCTTACCCTGACACATATACAGTCGTTGAGTGGCGCGAAGCTGCGGAGCGGTAGTAAGAGCCAAAACGCTCGGAGTTTATATTTCTTAGCGGCATGCTGTTCCACTAAATTCTTTGATGAACCGAGGATTTGCAAATGAAGATATCACTTATAACCGCTTGCTACAACAGCGCGGGAACGATACGGACCGCGATAGAGAGCGTCCTTTCGCAGAAGGGCGTCGATATCGAATATATCGTCGTCGACGGCGGCTCAACTGACGGTACGGTGGATATAGTCAAAGAATACGCCACCCGGCAATCAAACAATACAAACAATCAAACAATCAAACAATCCTCAATTTCGCTTAAATGGCTGTCTGAGAAAGATCACGGCATGTACGACGCCATCAACAAGGGAATCAAGATGGCGACAGGCGATGTCGTCGGAATATTGAATGCGGATGATGTGTTGGCGAGCGACGAGACGCTGGCGCATATTGCGGAGGCGTTTGAGAGTGGAGGAGTTGGGAGTGGGGGAGTTGATTGCGTTTATGCTGATATTCGGTTTGTGAAGCGACGAGACGTCGCTTCCCCCAGTCAGGTGGGAGACGTCGCTTCTCCCAGTCAGGAGTCCCTTGAATCGTTGCGTTCCGCGCCGACGGTGCGGTACTGCTCGGCGGCAAAGTGGCGGCCGTGGATGTTCAGGTTTGCCGCGATGGTTCCGCATCCGTCGTTTTATGTGCGGCGCGAATGCTTCGAGCGGCTCGGCGGCTATTCGCTCGACTACCGCATCTGCGCGGACTTCGAGCTTGAGCTCAGGTACTTGTATCTCGCGAAGCTCAAGGCGGTGTATCTTCCGGAGTGCGTGGTCGTGATGCGCATGGGCGGTGCGTCCACGGCGGGGTGGCGTTCGAACGTCGAGATCAACCGCGAAGACCTCCGCGCGCTTAGGGCCAACGGCGTCTGGTCGTGCTTGCCATTGATTTACCTCAAGTACCTTTTCAAGATCTGGGGTTTTGTGTTCAGAAAACGGTGAAGAGTTTTTAACACAGAGGCACAGAGGCGCGGCATATTTGCCGCGCCTTTTTTATTGCCGCTGTCGCCTACTTCTGCATCTGCTACTTCCTCAAGCTCGGCTTCCTTGACGGCCTCGCGGGTTGGCGGTGGCACTTCTCGGCACTCGCTTACGCTCGGCGTGTTCGCGCGGGCCCTTGCGGCCGCTTCGCGGCTCGGCCTTCGGCCTCGGCCAACCTGACGACTTCGTCGCAGGCGCATCTCCCCACGGGTCGCGAACCCCCTCAAGGGGCGGTTACGGCAAGGGCTGTGGTATCGGTGGATTGTGGATAGAGAGATTGGGAGGATGAAAAATTCTTGTTCTCCCCATTGACGCCGATTCTGAGATTGTGTAAAATATACACCATCATGACGCGGGCACAGATACTTTTACCGGATGCTCTCTACAATAGGAGCAAAAGATATGCTGAATTTAAAGAAATCAGCATGTCCGAGGTGTTTAGGCATGCAGTGGAGTTGTTCCTTGGCATTCACAAGGAATGTCAGATTGAGGATTCCGCAAAGGAGTGGCAGATTCCAATTTGCCGCCCCACGGGGTTGATTCGAGATCCCTTTGCTGATGAAAATTGGCGGGAGAAGTTGTACTCGAGAGAAGATGATTAGGAACCGAAATGATTTCCTGTGATACCAATATTCTGTTTGCCGTTTCGAATCCTAATGATGTCAACCATGATAAGGCCGTGGACTTCATTTCTCAAAACGCAGACAATGATAAATTTGTGATCGCAGAGCAGGTTCTTGTCGAGTTGTATGGGCTCCTTCGCAATCCAACGTTAAATACGACTCCGCTTTCACCATCTGAAGCAGTCGCAGTGGTGTCTGCCTATCGCCAGAATCCCGGCTGGGCTCTGATAGACGTACCTCAAGATCGCAAGGTCATGCAAAAAGTATGGCAAAGGGCCGGCGAGCATAATTTCGCAAGGCGCAGGATTCATGACATGCGTCTGGCAGAAACCCTTAAGTATTGGGGTGTAACGGAGTTCTACACAAGGAACACGAAAGATTTCCTTGATGCCGGTTTTGAGCGTGTAATCAATCCGTTTGAGTAAGCATTCCAGAATTATGCTTCAATCTTCTGCTATGATCCCGCGCCGTCGCCTATTTTTGCATCCGCTACTTCCTCAAACTCAGCTTCCTCAACGGCCTCGCGGGTTGGCGTTGGCATTTCAGGCAAGGGCTGTGGTATCGATGGATAGTCGATCGGGAGATAGGGCGGATGAAGAGAGGCGGTTGAGGTGGCGAATGGTGGCCGTGTAGATTGGTAGCCGCAAAGAACGCAAAGGGCGCAAAGATTTGAACCACGGAATACACTGAATACACGGAAGAGAAGATGGTGAGCCGTGTAGATCGTGCAGATGGGGATGGGGGATAGTATAAATTGGCGGTTGACATGTAAACGATAATAGTTTACAATGTGTCGTGAGGTTTATAAAAGGTGAATGAATAGGGAACTGCAAGAATATCTCGCTAAAACGGTGGATAGCGAGTTTATGCTCGAGGCAATCAGCCCCGAGTTGCCGTTGCATATGCGCAGATATTCGCTGTATCGTGGGCGTTTGCTCGGGATTGACCTCGTTTTTGCTACAGTTAATCAGGATGAGCAGTCGGCCAGCGAATATGCGCAAATGGCGCTGTTGTTCAGAAGAGAGCTGTCATTGCCTGTCGTCTTTGTGTTTCAGTCGCTGCCAAGCGCTAAGAGGAATTCCCTTATTCGCCATGGCGTTCCCTTTGTCGTCCCGAAGTGGCAGCTGTTCTTGCCGCCGAATCTTCACCTGAATGAACGTGCTCCGCAAACCGGCGTTGTCCGCAAGTCGATGCGCCCTGCGACCCAGGCCGTAGTCATAAGGCAGCTTGTCCGTGGTGATGTGGAGGGGAGAACCGCTGGCGAGATCGCCAAGACGCTTGGATTCTCCAAGATGACGCTTTCCAATGTATCGTCAGAGCTGGCGACTCTGGGGCTAGCCGATTTCAAAGGCTGGCCGGGGGTTGTCCGCTTCAAGGCTCGTGGGAGGGCACTATGGGACATGGCGTATCCTTATCTGGCTTCGCCCGTCCAGTGTGTTGTGCCTAATGCGGTCGATCCGACAAATCTCCCTCTGGCGGGATTAAGTGCCCTTGCCGAGTACTCGATGATCGCACCTGATTCTGTTCCGGTCTATGCTTGCACGTCGAAGGAGTCCAAGATGCCTGATATCTGCGTGCGCAGTGCAGATGCCGGCGATGCCAGGAGTCTTTTGCAGGTGTGGCGATACAATCCCCGCCTCTGTGGCGGCGAGTTCGTTGACAGGCTTTCGCTTATGCTGTCGCTGAAAAGTGAGTGCGATCCGCGGATACAGTCCGAGATCGACCACATGCTGAAGGAGAATACATGGCAGTGAGAGGACTTGAGCGCTTTCTCGAATTCTTTGCGGAATGGAAGTCATCGTTCGCTGTGATAGGTGGATGTGCATGTTCGCAATGGTGCTCCGAGGAGGCCGTTCGCTTCAGGAGCACCCAGGACATCGACATGGTTCTCCTTCTGAAGGCGAAGGATCCGGATTTCTTTGCAAGATTCTGGGAGTTCATCCGCATCGGAAGGTATGAATTGAAGCGGCGTCCTGACGACGACTCAACGATTCTGTTCAGATTCGAGAAGCCGGGCGCAGGAGGCGAGTTTCCTAAGAAGATAGAACTTCTTACGGGGATTCCTGATGTGGAAATTCCGGACGACATCAAGATAGTCCATTTGTCGCCTGACGACGAGCAGTATAGTCTTTCGGCGATTCTGCTAAACGACGACTACTACAACCTGGTAGTGAACAATGGAGCGGTGACGGCAAGCGGAATGCCGACTGTAAAGCCGGATGTGCTTGCACTACTGAAAGCCAAGGCGCATCTCAACCTCCTTGAAGAAAAGGCGGCTGGGCGGTTCATCTCCGAACATGATGCAACAAAGCACAGGAACGACGTATTTCAGCTTGCGTATATCTTCAGGGGCAGATATGAAGGTGAATTGACGAGCGGCATCAAGTCCGACATGGCGCGGTTCATTGAGATGTATGAGGAGAACAATCCCGAATGGGATGAAATTCTTCAGCATCTGCGCGCATTCAGGATGGAGGAAAGGCGCCCTGGCGAAATAATCCAGGTCTTGCGCAGCCATTATGGAATAGGATAGCCAGCCTCAGGTGTAAAAGTGTCCGACCCTTCTGTAGAAGATTCACTGTATATGATTGATAAACAAGATCAAGAATTCTGCATGAAAATTTCTACACGTTTCTACACGTTCTCCACGGCTAAAACCAGAGCTCTGCATCGTCTCATCCGTATTTGGCGAAGAGCTCGAGAAAGTCTGGCAGTGGTGCGATGTTCTCGTTCTCCCGACGCTCTCCGAAAACTTCGGGCTCGTCATCGCCGAGGCGCTTGAGCGCGGCAAGCGCGTGATCACCACCAATGGCGCGCCGGCATGGGGGGCGGTTGGTTTACCTGAATGGCTATCGCGACGGCACGCCGCAAGACTCCGCCGCCGGAAATCTCCGGGAAGCCATGTTACGTGTTGTTTTTGGCGTCGGTCGAAAATAGGGGTTCGCTTGCGCAGACTTGCAATGATGTGGAAATCGTGACAGCCGACGACATTGTTTTGACTGGTGCGAGGAGTGAGTCGCCAGTGGCAAGCGGCGGGGCAAGGATGTCATAAAAGTGTTACCCGGCATGCGCCGGTTGATTCGCATATGGATTTGTAAGATTTCGCCTTTTGCGCAATTGCGCTGAGAGGTATTCTCTAATTATATATTTCTGCATCCGCTACTTCCTCAAACTCAGCTTCCTCGACGGCCTCGCGGGTTGGCGTTGGCATTTCTGGCAGGGGCTGTGGTATCGGTGGATTGTGGATAGAGAGATTGGGAAGATGGAGGGAGAGAGGTTAAGGTGAAGGGAAAGGTTAAGGTTGTGGCCTCATGAAAAGCACATGCATGTGAAGATGTGGTATAATATTGGGCATGATTGACAATATCAAACAGATTCTTGCGGTTGGAGAAAATGTTGCCGTAGAGTTCAAGCGGTGCGGGAATGGCATCAAGGCGGATGCATACGAAAGCATCTGCGCGTTCCTGAATCGCTTTGGAGGCGATATTTTCTTTGGGGTCCTGAATGACGGCACTGTTGAGGGGATCGCGCCGAAGGTGGCACCCGACCTCGTGCGCAACCTCATCAACAATCTTGGCAATCCGAACTTGTTCGTCCCAGCTGTGCACCTTGAGCCAAAGATCGTCAAGATAGGTGCTAAGACAGTCATTCATCTTCATGTTCCGCAGACGCCGGATGTCTATCGCTTCAAGGGCGTCATTTTCGACAGGGTGAACGATTCCGACGTCAAGGTGGTGTCCTCGTCGGAAATTGCGGCGATGGGCATACGCAAGCAGCAGATATACACGGAACGCAAGGTGTTTCCATACGTCAAGGCTTCGGACCTGCGCCTTGACCTCTTGCCCATGATAAGGACGCGGGCTGCGAATTTCTCTGGCGGGAGGCATCCCTGGACGAAAATGAGCAACAAGGAGCTTTTCAAAAGCGCGCGGCTATATACGGAAGACAAAGTGACTGGAGAGAAGGGGTTCAACCTTGCCGCAATCATGCTGTTGGGTTCAGATGATTTGATTCTTGACGTCTGTCCGGCGTATATGACGGATGCGCTTTTCCGTCGTACTGATCCAGATAGGTATGATGACCGCGATATAATACAGACGAATCTTATCGAGAGTGTGGATCGTCTTATGTCGTTTGGGGCGAAGCATCTTCCAGATCCATTCTTCTTAGACGAAAAGGCGGTTAGGGTGAGCATACGGGACATAATTGTGCGCGAGATGGTTGTTAATATGCTTATTCACCGCGAGTTCACAAGTGCAAGGCGGTCTCGCTTCGTCATAGAGCCGAGGCGCATGTATGCTGAAAATCCGTGTCGAGCCAGCAGGCAGGGCGAGATAACCCCCGACAACCTTGAGCCTGATCCAAAGAATCCGATTGTGGCCGCGTTCTTCAGAACGATTGGTCTTGCAGATGAACTCGGATCGGGTGTCCGCAAAATGTTCAAGTATGGCAAGGCCTTTGCTGGTGCAGATCCGACCCTGATGGAAGATGACCTCTTTCACAGCGAGTTCTCGCTTGAGTCCACAATCTTCAATGACATCGGGATTTCGGGTGCCCCAATCAATGCTGCCATAAGAGCGCCAGAGAATGAGACGATAAATGAGACGATAAATGAGACGATAAATGAGACGATAAAAAACAGCCCCGGAATATCGCTGTTGGGTCTTGTGGCAAGAACGAAAAAGAGCCGTGCCACTGTTGCAAGGACAATAGCAAAACTTCGCTCCGAAGGTAAGGTCGAGTATCGTGGCAGCAAGAAAACGGGCGGATACTATCTGATATCACTGTGAGAACTTGGCAAAAAGGCATCTACTGTTCAAGTTGCTCCTTCCAGATCCGAATGTGTTTATGCTCAACTTTGTGGCATTCCATGAATGGGTCGGCATTGTTGGGTATACGCTCTTTCGATAAGTTGTTTGGAGACGCGGCTTCCAGCCGCGTCAATTGAGTGTTTGATTTGTGATTATATTACCCCACATGACGCGGCAAGATGCCGCGTCTCCAAGGTGGGAGTCGGTTGAGGCGTTGAGGAATGCGCCGACGGTGCGCTACTGTTCGGCGAAGATGTGGCGGCCGTGGATGTTCAGGTTTGCCGCGATGGTGCCGCATCCGTCGTTCTATGTGCGGCGCGAGTGCTTCGAGCGGCTTGGCGGCTATTCGCTCGACTATCGAATCTGCGCCGACTTCGAGTCGGAGCTCCGGTACTTGTATCTCGCGAAGCTCAAGGCGGCGTATCTTCCGGAGTGCGTTGTCGTGATGCGCATGGGCGGGATGTCCACTGCCGGATGGCGGTCGAACATCGTGATCAACCGCGAAGACCTCCGCGCCCTGCGCGCGCACGGCATCTGGTCGTGTATGCCGCTTATCTACCTCAAGTATCTTTTCAAGATCTGGGGGTTTGTGTTCAGAAAACGGTGAAGTGTTTTAAACACAGAGGCACAGAGACACAGAGGCG
>OCTX012057515.1_pt1 | contig 13786 bp, 10 predicted proteins | sample 1539691 | NCBI WGS metagenome assembly OCTX01 (sample SAMN02144231, study PRJEB22623) | gut metagenome | biome: sheep rumen | host: Ovis aries | place: New Zealand | reverse complement strand
TTTATTATTTCTAATAATATATATTTGATTTTTATATAGATATTTTATAATGTTGTCTTTCAAATTAGTATTTATATTAGCAGTTATATAATTTTTTCCTATAACATTTACTTCATTTGATTGATATTCTCTATTATAAGTTCCGTTTTTATTTATTCCTATAACATTAATTATATAAGAACCAGAATTTAATGTTCCATCTTCATTTGTACATTCATCATATATATTTGCATTCAAATTTGATTTAGTTCCATTTAAAATAACTATATCACTAGAACATATAAAATATCCGCCATCTATAAAATTAATAGCATTTTGATTAACTAGATTTACAAATTTTCTAAGTATAGAATTTTCTGAATCAAATTTGCATATGCTAAATATAAATTTATTAATATTAGTAGTATCAGAATTCCATGTAAATGTAATAATACCTGGATTAGATTCATATGCAACTAAATTTTCAATATCATTAGAAAAAACATTGCATATAAATAAAAATGTTAAGGTAAAGGCTAATAAAAACTTTTGCATATTTTCAATTAATTTTTATTTATAATTATATTATAATTTTTAAAAATGTTTCAAAAAGTACCCGCCACTTTATGAGATCTATACTTAAGTTGTTTTGCCTAGTACCCATGGAGGGATTCCAACCCCCAACCTCCTCGTTCGTAGCGAGTTGCGGTATGCAAGTTCCGCCACATGGGCATGGTCAGGACAGAAGTTTTTACGGGTTATTCTTCGACCTCCCCTACTCTCTAGGAGCACTCTGTTTACATACATCCGTATTTCCTTCAATACATATGCATCTGCAAAGAATTTCATAACTTTCATGTTTTAGATCTTTCAAATTATTCCTTTTATAGCATCCCATAAAATTTATAAAATGATTAATCACCCCCGTATCTGGGCTATATCCTGGAGCGGTATACGGAGATCGCATCCACGTAAGCCTCCGCCTTGGCAAGGCGGTGTGCGCCTGTAACTACACCAATACCGCATTTAAAACCATTCATACAATCATAGTACTCTAATTGCAGATTTATCAGTAGCCGACCTTACCAATCTTGAACAAACTGCATTGGTTACCTACTCCTGGTTTGTCGTCAACGTCCTAGACGTGCAGCGGTTTGAACCTGCATTTACTACCGAATGATTTTATAATATTTCACCAACATATTTTTTCTATGCAGGAGACCCTTGGTTTAATAGGTAACAACAAATTCCCATCCTGCAGTCATTGAAAAAATACTGGGTATGAAGTTTATTATACGTGTCAAACCCTCATCATAAACTACGTGTTGTATTTGTAGGGATGAAGGGACTCGAACCCCCACACCATTAAGGCACCTGATCCTAAGTCAGGCCTGACTACCAATTACAGCACATCCCCATAAAATCACGGTATGCATCCCGTAGGTGAGTTCTCTTTAAGTCTTTTAGAACCCCTCACTCTAAACCAACATCCAAGACAGGATTATACTGTTTGCATGGCTCAACAGTCTACCTGGTGTACATCCTAAGTAAATTTTATTTTTAAAATTTCATTTTTCGACCTTTTATCCAGCCATTAGAAATATATTCTTCTAATTGTTCTTTCTTTATTTTAATAGATTCTTTATTATTATGAATCCAACAAGTACCAAATTGAGAATTTTTTTCTGCCGCCTAATAATGTTTTAATTGGTGTGCCTCATAAATTTTTTGATTTTTAATTATTTTTTTCTTTTTCTCAAATTTTCCTATTTTATAACCATTATCTAAATATTTCTATAAATCTTCATTACATATTTTAATATAACCATTTTCATTATATACATATCTAGTTTTTACATGATTTATATTTTTAATCCTAATTTTCCAACTTTCTTTCATTTTTAAACGGGTTTCATCTGTAGCTTTTTTCCCTTTTGCTAAACCTGCTAATTCTCCAGAAACCCAACGAGGATCATCTTTAGTTATAAAATATATATTATTATTCTTATCTTTCGCCTGAAATTTATTTTTATGTAAATGCGTTAATTCTCCCGTCTAAAAACGTATATCATTTTTATCCACGAAAAAATGATTACCATTTATATCGGTTGCATTTACCTTTCCAACTGTAACACCTTTTAATTCTCCCGAAACCCAACGAGGATCATCTTTATGAATTCTAAAAGTATTACCATTATTATCTATTGCAGTTATAGTATTTCTTAATAATGACCAACTAAAATCACCACCCAATTTCTAATTATAACAATTTTGATCTTTTACCAATTCTTCTGTTACAATTTCAGATTCATATTCAAATGCTTCATCCATTGTATCAAAATATTTTAAAATTTCTTTTTCAAAATTTTCTATTCCATATTTTTTAATAGCATACTATAATCTTTTTCCAGAACCCATATAACCATCTTCTATATTATTAGTATTATGAACACCGTAATAAAAATGGTTATTTATAAGATTTGTTATTTTATAAAAATAATGATATTTATATTTTTTGCTCATTATACGAACTAATGTAATTAATTTTATATTATATTTATTTAAGTTCGTAATAAAAATTATTACGGGTGTCCAGGGGGGCTCGAACCCTCGACCACTTGGGCCACATCCAAGCATTCTAACCAACTGAACTATGGACACCATGTACGCGGTTTTTATTATTTTCGTTGACTGCAGTGTCCCGCGTTCTCATAACTGCAGCAAGTAGGGCGCGACCCTATCATCTCTATATTTTTATTATTCAATTAAATATGTATAGTAATTATCAGTAAAATCATAATGTCGAATACTTTCAATATCATATACTCGGCATAATTCCGTATTAATACTCATTCCATACATACCTTCAATTCCAAATTCTTTCATTAAAAAGTTAAATACTTTTTTCCTAGTTGGTTTGTCTGTTAAAGGCTTATATGTATGGATTATAAGCCCAATTTTGTTTTCGCAGTTATTTACTCTTGTCAAAACTGCTACACTTTGCGCATAAATTTTTGTTTTCATAATTGTAAAAATTTTAATTTTAGCGCTCCAAGTTATTTTTAATAGGTAATAACTAAATCCTGAGGTGAGAGAGGAGGGATTCGAACCCCCGAAGGCTAAGCCGCCAGATTTACAGTCTGGACCTAACTACCACATTAGGAACTCTCCCAAAATTAGGGACCTTTTACAGCGTCCCAAGTTACTGATGCTTTTCTATAGCATTAAATAGATGGTTTATTATTTCCTAACCAACAACTGCGGACCTTCAATTAATGTCACCGCCTACACAATTCTCAGGGACTGTGATGCACAACCCGTTTAACTAGTATAAGGTGATCATCAGTTTGAGAATATATATAAAAAATAATTCTCAGGGACGAACCATAATCATAATCTCTTTCAGTCGACATCCGATAATTACTATATGCATGAGGAATAAGAATAACAATACCCCAAGGTTTGAGAATTATTATAATTAAATTAAATAGGCTTTAAGGTGCTCTTCCATACTAGCTTATGGTACCTATTTTGAGGAAACCGCGATAACGAGGACCGGGTGTTATAATTATACCTCTCCAACCACTCCCTTCATGACATTGGTCTTTGTCCAAGGGCTGTTACTTTCCTAGTGACCAATTCAAGTAACAGATGCGTAAATAATTGGATTCGAACCAATACCTCTTGAAAACATACGTCCCAATCTTTTGGCGGGATAAGTTTTCGCTCTCTTCCCAAGGTGTGCAATGGGTGCTCTGTCCAGTTGAGCTATATTCGCTAAAATAAAAAATCTAATTCTGTTCAAATAGTTTAATTAGATTATAAATAAAACTTCGCGGAGAGTAAAACAAACCAGTATACAAGGAATCGAACCTTTAATAGGAACTCTACTATGCAAAGTTTAAATGCGGAAGGCGTAGGTCCCGCCCCCAAGCCGTTTCACCGACCGATCTGTTTTCAAGACAGTCCTGGCACGCTTGTCCAGTTCACCTTCCAAATTAAAGACTTTGCGAAGCATATCGCCTATCGTAGGTAGTGTGGCCACACCAGTCTTTTACCCCGGATCTCAGCTCCTTACGCCCTGAGCTTATCACGTTGTGGGTTTTTGAGTTTGCAACCTCAAAATTGTTTTCCTTCAATTATTATTTTTAACACCACTTTCTGATACGTAATCTCCAGGTGTTATATTTTATAAATTAAAAATTTATCTACACATGTCCAAATCCGGCCTATTTAACTTGACAATCATTGTTCATAAAGAGACACACATGTTAAACTTTTATGAAACCCACCCAACCCTTGATAAATTTTATAATTATTATATTTTTAATTTGTAAAATTGTTTCAAATAAAATAGACGTTCTTCAAACTGAACTACCAAAGCGCGCTACTACCTATTCGTAACCCAAGTTAAACCGCCGAGGATGGGACTTGACCCATGTTGCTATTATTATATTTTAAAATACTAAACTACCAATTAAGGGTCAGATGTTTTAATTTTGCTCTAAGGCTACTTCCCTCTGAATATTTAGTATCTATAAATTAAAGTTAGATAATTAGATTTATGATGCGCTCTATTATTCGCAACACCTCTTTATGGACAATTTGATAATTCCAATGACACGGATGATTCAACATATTCTCGCCAACCTTTCATAGCGCTTCATGCATCATTAAAAATTAACAAATAGAAAAGAATATTCCATTACAACTAATTCGTTTGTCACTCCTCTTATTAGATATGAGATTATTAGGCTGCTTTTTACAATCCCGAATTAGTAACCTGCAAAGAATGCCTCCCTATACAGGCAAGAATAATAGACTTCTTCCTCTATTTTATTTAACTTTTTGTGGAGCTTCTCGGCTGCGACCCGAGGTGACTACCTTGCAAAGGTAGCATACTAAACCTGACTATATGAAAGCCCCATATAAAAATTTAGTTTTCCAAATCACCAACTTGGCATTTCTCGCGTCAACTAAAAACGTACGAGCATCGAATCCCCTTGACCATGTTTATCGATACATAAACTCGGTTGTCTACCCGTAGGATGCATGCCTAAAGACTTTTCCAACTGTCAACCTATTGGTTAAATAGGATTTAAAAATAAATGATTTAAAAATAAACATTTAGGATTAGAGGTCCGCCAGAGTGCTCTGAGACGTATACCATTGAATAGACTAATATACGACAGCTATCTGGTTACACTTGTCCAGTTTGCGTTATTGAGAGGCAGACATTCCGGTCTCATCCTTGGGCCTGCATCAAATTCTCTTTTTGTTGACTCCGGTCTATGTTCCTTATGACTCCCGGTTCATGTTACGCCGGTAACAATTCGATATTCCATGTGCTCTCTTTCAAGCAAATTAGCGAAGTGTTTGAAGTTCTATTCTTCAATCCTTACCAACTACCTGGATATCTATGAACTTACCCTAAATGTATTTTTGCGGTGCCAGCGGGACTCAAACCCGCGACCCCCTGATCGACAGTCAGGAATTCTAATCAGCTGAACTATGACACCAAATTTAGTTGCGTCAATCGGAGTCGAACCGAATATTAACCCAATGATACTGGGTCGTAGTCTGTTCAGAAATGTGTAACTCGGTTCCTCACTTTTCCTAGGATTGCTTGACTTGAACCACATTCCACTTTACAATTAGGTGTATGTCATCCATCTAAAACTTCAATAACCCGTCGATTATATTCATTTTACTTCGAATGCATATCGTCAATTGTGAACATCTCCGTTCTACTCTGACGCGAAGTTATTTTTGTTGCGAATCACGGGAGTCGAACACACCGGTATTTCCTGCTTATGAGACAGGCGTGATTTATATATCCGTTTCACTCATTCGCAATATAAAAAATTAGTTTTCATGTTTTGTCCTGACCATATTATTTGTTCGCGCGATATGGAGGTTACTGCATTTTGACAAAAAACTAATAAAACCAACACTACAGCTTTTCACGTGCTCCCTCCAGGGCTTGAACCTGGGACCCCTTGATTAGGACTATTATAGAGATTCGAACTCTTACATTCCTAAATATAATAGTCAGTTTTATTTTTCAGTTACTGTCTGAAGTTGAGTCAAGTGCTACTTACCAACTGAGCTAAGAGAGCAATTTTATACGTCTCTCCGTATTGTCACCAATCTCGAATGCACACGGTTCTCGGTCCGTTTGGTAGTGCCCATCCAAATCCCGAACTTACATATAGCAATCGTTGGATTGTATTTATAATTATTGTACTCCCAACCAGATTCGAACTGGTGACTTCGCCGTGGTGCGTAATAGAGGATATAAACCTCTCAAAGTTTTTATTATTACGCCAGCTAATTGTTTAGATGTAGCTTTACATCTATAAAGGGCGATGACTTAGACCACTTGTCGATGAGAGCATATTTTAATTATTTAATTATTATATATTATATTATTAAAAAGTTTCAAATAAAAATTTAGGAGTCAACCTGTCTATCCTCCTATGTGGCGATAAGTTTTTAATATCCACTCTTGCGAGTTATAGGATAATGCCCAGGCGCCATTTCAACTTAAACTGGGAAAGGAGTTGCATATTTATAAGTGTTGCACCCACTAAAAATTTGAGAGCCTAGAATTTCATCTCTCATGGTGCCGTTTTTCATTATTCACACTTTGTACGATTTACTAACGTCCAATCGTCAAGGGATTTTTAAAGTTGTTTCCTTCAACTATAATAAAATAAGAATATAAGACTCTATTATTGAGGATTTTCACCACCGTGGCCTTCATAACGGACTTGATTAATTAAATAATCACACACGCAATATTCTTAAAATTTGAGAGCCTAGGCGTCTATCATCTCTCTTGGCATACTTCAACCGAGTCTTTTAGATATGCTTTGTAAGGTTACTCTACAACCTTCAAGATAAAGTTAATTAACTTGGTTTTTACAGTTGTATGTCCTTCAACTATTGGTCGACCTTGCTGAGGTAATCCTAAGTGTCACAAATATCTGCCAGATGACCTAGGATGCGGAGTTTTACCGCGTTATACTTTGGTTAGATATTCTCCAAAGCCTGCTAATTTACTAGAATTAGTCCTCCTATCTATCGGGTTTCGTTTTTATGGCTGTTTATTCCCTCAACCATGGTTTTTTAAAGTTTGTTTTCCTTCAACTATAAAAATCATGTGTTTTTAGTCCATTTATGTTCTAAGACCAATTTCAGGCCAACTATCACTAGGAAGTCTGACTAAATGCTTCCGCGCGAGTGGGAATCGAACCCATATCTCATGATTTTTTTGTCGAACAGGAGCGACTCGAACGCTCGACCACTACATCGTGCCATAAGGAAGTTACGAACTTCTAAGATCATTATCGCTTATAGCATTGAGTTTTGTTAAAGAATCTTCACTGATACTAACCAAATGTAGCATTCTACCAACTGAACTACTGCTCGTTTATTATATATTATATATCAAATATAATAATTTGTTTTTGTTGAGACAATAGGACTTGAACCTACCTGTAACCAACTACTCTTTCTACTGCTTATCAGGCAGAGGAGATATGTCTCAATTTAATTAATCGCGAGAAGTATAAATTTGCCTTCAATTAGAAAAATTAAATAGGAACTCCTTTATGCAATTAATTTTATTTATTATATAATAATTTATATATAAGTTTCAAAATAGTTTATCGGTGTGATACTTTTATATTCCAGCTAGGAATTGCTTCCTAGCAATATCAGTGACCGATTCGAAATATAATGGGAATCAAACCTCATATCGCCGACTTAACTGGCCGGTGCTCTACATGTTTTAGCGCGCCATCATTGAGCTATATATTTCACTATAGTTTTATAATGTAGATCCTTTTCTTACAAAGACCTTATTATTAACAAAAAATTCTGGATAATATCTTTTAATATCACGATGTAATTGTTTAATCTCAATATTAAATTTATTTTTTAAATAAATTAATGCATTTCCAACCCAACCAAATTCAGAAAAATTAATATTAGAATTTTGCTCTAAATCTATAAAATAATTTTGTTTCTATATATACAATGCATTATTTTTATCTATCTATTTCTATTTATATTGTTTGTGTAATTGTTCTTTTTCTTTTTTAATTACTTCATATTTTTGATATATAGATGAATCAAATCTTTTTTCTTGTGTAATATCCTATTGATTAATAAACTAAATAAAATCAGATATTGTTTTTTCTGGATTTTGTTCAACTTCAATATAAGTAATATGATAAACTTTCCAATTTAATTCATTTAATTTATTATCTTTTTCAATATCATGTTCTATACGTTCTTTGCCATTTTTAAAATGGCATCTTCCATCTAATTCCACACATACATGATTATTTAAAAAACAAAAATCTATAAAATAAGGATAAATTTCATATTCATTAATAATATCAAATTTTTCTCCTAATTTATAAGGAATTAAAATATTATCTACAAACCACTATTCTAAAAAAGTAAATTTATTATTTGCTCTAATTCCCCATGCAGTTTTTTCAAAATTCTATTTGTTTTTAAGATACTTTATTCTATCTTTTCGATGTTTTTCCCTTGCTTCTGGATGAGAATTATAATATTCTTCCATTTCCTATTTATACAACTAATGTTTGCAATTTAAATCACCACAAGTTTTATTAAACTGCCTCCAATTGCTTTTTAAATTTATTTTAACAGGTTTACCACAAATTGGACAATTTGGAATAACTACACCTAAATATTTAATATCATAATTTAAAATATCTTCTCGTGTATAATTATGTTGCATTGATAAATGCTAATGTAATGCACATTTAGTTTTTATTTCTTTCCCACAAATTTTGCAAATCATAACATAATCTAATTTCTTTTTATATTATATTTATTTAAATGCTTACACATTAGATTTAAATATACTAAATTATGTTTGAGTTGCCCTACCAGGAATTGCACCCAGATTCCCTGAACCAAAATCAGGTGTTCTACTTTTGAACTATAGGGCAATATAAAAACATGTGGTAATCATCCACTAACGATAAGTTATGTACCGAAAAGAACTTTAGTATGAGAGTTCTAATATAACCCAGCTTTCTCTCGCTCAGCCGCGACTATTCCATTTTGATTATCGGTGGAATTGGTGTTATGACCGATATGTGAAAAATGCAACCTTTCAATTATCCACCTGGCCAGGTATGAATAATCCATGCTCTCAGAAATCGCGGTTAATTACTCCTCGATTTGGTTACTACTGAAGCAAGTTTTGCTTATCGTCCAAGCTTTTATTACGTCCAAGTTTTTAGGATTTTAGTTTCACGGAGGCCGCGTCTTAAATCAACAATTAAAACCCGAAGAAAAATATTTCAGTTGAGCCATTGGGGGGACTCGAACCCACGACCGGCTGATTGGACTACATATGGGGCTCGAACCCATTACATCATGATTATTAAAAATCTTCAGCTTTGACAAATTGTTAAGCTAATGTAGTCATTCAATTTATTATTTAGTGAGTTTTCTTCTCACTAGACAAATCAGCTGCTCTACCAACTGAGCTACAATGGCAATTTCAGATTTTACTTTATTCAGCTAAAGAAAATCTGAAAAAGAAATCTTAAAAAATTAATCTATGCTTTCTAATTTTATAAAGCCCGTAGTTGCAACAAACACTCCGGTGGTAAAGCTACGAGTTTTTTCAATAAGCGCCAATAAATTCTGCTTAGGCAATCCCAAATAAATTGTCTTGAATTTACCCCTTATTAAAAAACCATCGTCAATGTAGTCGATTAATTTTTACTCAAATTTATGTAATTAAAAAAATATTATAATATGATAAAAGTCTTGCGTGTCTGTCAACTTTCTGGGACCATCTCGCTTTATCTTGTCCTTTATGTAGTGTATTACACTTAACTACCAACGGGTTTTTTCAGTTGTATGTCCTTCAACTATAACATGCCCAACATTTGTCAAATCGTTGTTCCTACGACTCCTACTATATGTGTCGTTGGGCGTTGCACATAAATGGGTTTTTCAAGTTTTCCTTCTTGTATGAGGATAATTTGCACGATACCCCCTCATATACACTTCTGCGCCTCATTGCTTCTTAGGACTGGGGTTTTTTAAAGTTGTTTTCCTTCAACTATAAAATTGAGAGTCTAGTTCGGCGGATTAAATCCTGATTCAAATTCATCTCTCTTGGTGCCATCCAACCATATGCACTTTGTGTAGTTTTAACCTTTATAGACATCTCTGCCGCCAACTACCTCGGTGTTTTTTAAAGTTGTTTTCCTTCAACTATAGCAGTCTAAATTATGGAATTTAACCACCTACTAATGAGGGTGCACTGCCGAATGCTCATTAATATTTTCTGGGACTTATCTTTTTGTTGCCCTATTATTTAGACTATATTAAAAAATTGGGAGAGCGAACCAGCCCACGAGTTTACCTTTCTCCCGCTATTTGTATTCTCAATCTTCCTACTTTCAGGGAGCGACCCATTCGGACCTCAGCAATTATTGCCTAGGATAGTTAATATCAGATTGTACAAATAGAAGTTCCTCGACATTTCTAAGTTGTTTTCTTCAACTATTTGGACTACCTCTAGTATCGAAACTAGCATCTCCTTTTTCTCCGGCGACTTCCTTCATCCATGTAGTCTGTTCATTATATAGCGTCCTATATAACTACTTTGTTGATATAGCGGACTCGAACCAACTGCCACTAAGGAAACCTTTCGGTTTTACGCTGACATCCAACCTCAGTCTTCTACCTCCCGGTTTAGCGACCGGGCGTGCTACTCCAATTTACACCAATATCATTTTTCGAACTAAACTATCATTAAGCAAGTCTGCAAACAAACTTAAATCCTTTTTAGAACGCCAGTTGCATCATGATTGCAGTCACGTGCAACTTCTTTTTTGTTCCTTAGTATATCTCTCTCTTATATATCTCTATATTCGGACAGGAACATTATCCGAGACAGTTTTTTAACGCGTATAAGATGCTGCCAAACTCATGGAATTTAAGATTAGACTGTAACGAATCCAACGTACATTTGATAACCTCAGACCTTGCTTTCTGACTACCGGTATCTAATCTATTGCCATCTATCCGAGTTACGGTCTCGGTTCTACCAACCTACGTTGGTGCTTCAGCGTTTTTCAGTTCAAAGCTTATAGATGTAACCTCCAGTGTTACCTGGAATTATTTTTAACTTTCACAATATGCATCATCTCGACGAATATTCAAGACCTACAGCACAATCTTAAGCAGTCTTGCATAAAAATAAATGAATAAAAGTTTTTTGAATTTTGAATGTGAACTTTTTAGTTTTTAAAAGGAGGTGTAAAACACATTCTAGATTGTTTCATCGATTACTCGTTAAAAATACTTGCGCAACCGGCAGGATTCGAACCTGCGAACCTTTCGGGGCAGATTAGGATGATATATAAGATTCGAACTTATTTACAGCCATTATTATATCATCTTCAATTTTTTAGTGTTTTATTCACTAAACAGTCTGCTGTCGTTGGCCACTTGACTACGGTTACATAAATTCTACTTTAATAATATCGTTTACATTATTTTTCGATTAAGTAGCAAACTCGTATAAGAGTCTAATTTACATCTGTCTTATACCAGATGGTGAAACAGTTGCAACTATTTCATTGGTTTTTAAAGTTGTTTCCTTCAACTATAAGTAATTTACCTTTACGGAATTTAACCGTTCTATTGGAACTTCTTAATGAAGCTTTTTATCCTCAGGCCTCCAGGACCCACCACTTAACTAGTGGCTGCTCTTACGTTGAGCTATAGGTAAATATAGTTTTTATCAACATTGTGTTTCTGTTTAGATCTTTGTCATTTTTCCCAATCAATACCTCAATCTATGTTTCTGTTTTTTGTTGATAATAAAGTGGATGCAGTAGGATTCCAACCTACATAGCCTGTTACTTCTCCTTATCTCCCTCATTAGAGGTATAAACGACTTAGATTTTCTCCAGTAGCACATGCCATCTGCTTCACACATCCGATTATGACTCAACTCCTAATCCCTTAAGGGTAACGCTTGTTGCGTCAAAGCGTTGCAGCTTTTGTATCAATATAAACACCTTCACAGGAGAAATTATTGATACGAAATATATTTGACTTCTATTTAAATTTCTTCAAATAGAAATAATAATTTCTTTCTTTAATTCTAATCTCAATACGTCAAAGATCATTTTTAAATGTTTCTGCAAATTGCTTTGCATCTTCATTTATTATTTATATAACAGTTTTCAAAAAAGTTTATTTTCTTTTTCAAAAAAAGTTAATAAAAATTTTCAAATATCACTTTGTCATTTTTTGAATGACGGTGCAAAATTACAACTTTTTTCTTAAACTAAAAAATAGAAGTTAAATTTTGCTTTATTTTTTGAGGCTTATTCAGGATTCGAACCTGCCACCCAAATATGATTATTGCGCGCTTATCATATAAGTTCCCAGAACTCAAGTGGAATAATAAACCTTTATTTCAATTTGTTAAAGAACACTCTTTTTTAATTTGGTGATGCAAAATTACAACTTTTTTCTTAAACTAAAAAATAGAAGTTAAATTTTGCTTTATTTTTTAATTAAAAATTCCTTGAGTTTATTGCAAACCCAAGGAATTTCTTTTATATATTATGTTTCCTGATATAGGGTTTACCTCTTCAGCTAATAATTGGCATCATTATAGATTGCAGATGGTTGTTCATTTGATGGACGTTGTTCACCAATTGTATTAATCATCATACTATGTTCTCTATAATTTTGCATTTATTAGTTTTTAATTTTATTATTTATTTTAGTAAAAAATAGAAAAAAGTTTATTTTCTTTTTAATTATTTATTTTATTTATTTATTATGAAAAAGTTTATTTTTCATTTTATTTATTTTACAATCCCAAAAACAATTTATATTTGTTAGTTTCCTGACTTAATGAATCAATTTTTGTGCTTTGTCTAATCTTTGTGTATTTAGCTAATAAAGTTTTTTCATATGTTTCTGATGATGCATAACGTTTTCCATGTTTATTAACATATTCTCCATCCATTAAATCATATTCTGTCTTTCCATTTACTAAATAATCATTCTTTAATAATTTTATATAAGGTGCAACAGAATAATTAGGGTGTTTATATTTGCCTTTTTCAGAAATCTGTTCATGTGAATGTCCATCAAATGCATAAACATTAAAAACTGAATTTGTTCGTCTTGCTAAACCAGCTGTTCCAAAATGTGATTCACTTTCACCTTGTGCTAAAACAAAACAAATATCTATTGAATTATTCAAACATTCTTCAACAATAACATATCCATCTAATGAAGATTGCGATGCAACAGATTTAATATAATTATCAACCTCATTAACCAATTCTAATTTAGCAGCATTATATTTTAATGTATGCACACATGTTTGAACATATAAAGGAGAATATAATGTATTAGGAGTTTTTACATAATATGTTATTAAATATATAATTATAAAAATAATTATAACTGAAATTGATACTAAACCTGTATTTTGTAATGAAGTTTTATAATTATTTATGAAATTTTTAATATTTTCAATTAGTTTCATCATCATAAAAATTTTAGTTATTAAATTGTTTCATCATTTTCATCATTTTCATTATCAATATGATTTTCTATTTTTTCTTCAGCCTCTTCATCATAATCATCCGGAATTCTATAATCTTTAAGTTCATTCATGATTTCATAAATCTTGATTTCACTTATTGTATCTTTAAAATATGCAAGAACATCATCAATATCTCTAGCTTTATCATCAAAATGACTT
>OCTX011941095.1_pt1 | contig 13787 bp, 10 predicted proteins | sample 1539691 | NCBI WGS metagenome assembly OCTX01 (sample SAMN02144231, study PRJEB22623) | gut metagenome | biome: sheep rumen | host: Ovis aries | place: New Zealand | reverse complement strand
GTATATAAACAAAGGGCAAAGAAATACATTCAGAATCATTGACTTTATGGAACCTAAAAACAAGAAACGAATAAATGCAGAAAATGGGTTGACCATTACAAACTTGCTGTGCTCAACAGGTTATCTTCCACCTCGGAACGAAAAAGATCTGGAGCGTTTTGACAGGCTATACAAAGGTCAGACGTTCGAGTTGGAATCATATTGCATAGATTCTGATGCTATATTTGATTCTGTCATTACCAGTGATACTAGCAGACATTGTAGCATAAAAAGGATGCCGTTGAGAATTAATCAGACACAACTGAAGGCTGCACATAGTATCAAAGGAAAAAGGAAATAAACATGTTATACACTCCAATAAAAATAGGCTCCCCTAAGTTGCAAACAACCATAATAAGGGCCATGAAGAAGCAATTTGGATGGGATGAGGATTTGGCGACGAATGTCGTCGAGGGTTTAGCTGAGAAATATTTCTCTGTATTAAGCCCAAATCTTGTCGTAGTGGTTGAATACCCTTATGTTGATAAGGTGTACAGGAATAGTTACTACCGATATTATGCAGGTAAGGCAGAACAAGTTGCCCGTGACTGTATTAGATTGTCGTTTCTGATAGACACAAGCCCGACTCTTGCTAATAAAGCCATGAAACCTGAGTTATGGGCGCAGTTCTATCGTGGTTTTATGATACTCAGACCTACAGAATTGAACGTTGTAGGAAGAAACGGTATCAGCCCGATGATATATAATGATAACGACTTTGTAATATGCAAAACAAATCTGCCAGCGTCGGTAAATGGACTGAAAACCCATGTTGAGGCTTTCCCTGCATCATCACAGGATATAGAAACAATGGTTTGTGCTGAGACTGCTGTATGGGCATTGATGGAATATTACGGGAACCGTTATGCTGAATATACGCCTGTACGCCCGTCGCACATCATAAATCTGCTGAAGAGTAAGAGTTTTGAGCGACAGCTGCCATCCTCGGGATTGACAAATGACCAGATATGCTATTTGTTGAAAAACCTCAATTTCCAACCTATTTTGCAGGCTATTACCGATGATGCTGATGGCTATAGCCTCATTAGTACATTTGTGGAAAGTGGAATACCGACAGTGATTACAATCAATAATTTCGAAGCCTATGAGAATGGTGATGTAAATGAACTTATAGCTCACGCAATCCTTTGTATAGGACATGAGAATGTATCTTCGGAAGCAATTGATGATGCTGTCGCAGAAACAAATGAAGATGGAATCAATATTGTAGATTACGATAAAATAAAAAAGAAATATGTCTTCATTGATGATAATTACCCTGCTTACTGCATGGATTATCTTAGTAAACCAACAGGTAGATACAACGATGTAGCCGATGAAGTTGAACGAAATTCATGGTTGGCTTGCAAGATAAAGTTTGCCATTATTCCGCTGTATGAGAAAATACTCTTGATCCCAGGACTGGTTAAGAATATGGCCATAAACTTTTTGCAGTATCTGAATATTCCTGATGGTACGGAGTTGACAATGAGGACTTATCTTGCTTCGAGCAGAAGTTATAGGGACTATGTCTCCAGAAACAATATGCCGCAAAACATGAAAGATTTGATATTGAATCTTTATCTTCCAAAATTCATCTGGGTGGTGGAATTATCAACCCGCACAGGTTTGAAACAGAATTATGCAGAAGGACTGATGATATTCGATTCAACGGAACCCAATTTTAAGAATTTCTCTTCCTTGGATATTATGTATTATAAGAAGCATGCAGCATATAAGGATGAGCAACAGATTCTTCAATTTGACAATAATGTACCTGAGATTCAGTTTGAATGCTACAGAAACAATTTGAGATAAAAAGAACAAAGATTCATCTTGATACTATATAATTATGGCAACCAAAAAGAATACAAAAGCTGTTAGCAGCGTTCGCGCATTTAGTTCTGTCTACAGTCATGATAAGGTTCGCGAAATTGATGACCGTATCATGAAGGCTCAAAAGAATTATAATGCACGTGTCCAGAAAGCAATGGCTAATGCGAAGGATTTCGTCATCACGCATTAGGTTTGTTCTGTTACGGATTAAGTATATAAAGTGAAAATAGGCCAATAGTGGGCTGCTGGAACAATTAAACTTACAAGCAATGAGTAAGAATCCGAAATCAGACTGGTCAATAAATCCCGACCATACGTGGGCTATCAATCCCAAGCATACGTGGGCTATCAACCCAACCCATACATGGGCCATTAATCCAATCCATACGTGGGCTATCAACCCTGTTCATACGTGGGCAATTAGTCCAGTTCATACGTGGGCCATTAATCCTATGCATACGTGGGCAATCAATCCCAAACATACACCATCGCTTAAACCATCGAGTGTGGGATTTAAGGGATTGCTAGTGAAGGATAAAGATACTGACGTGGCATTATACTATAGTGTTGACTGCCATGTTAAAGAAAACGTACTCATCATCTTTGACTATACAGATAACCCCGTATTCTTCGCTGTAGGCCGCCAGAGTGGATATTCCATTTTTGACTTTAAAACACAGGCTTACATTGGTTACTGGGCTTCAAATGGCAGAGGTGGCTATAATTGGTTTAACCTGAACGATGATTGGCTGTATTATGTGATTTAGAGTGCAGCAGGCTTTAGTGGATGAGAATAAGCATGTGAATCAATGGAAATAGGACGATGGAAAAGAAAAGGATGCTTGAGTTAATCTGGACAGACTTTGTACAGGTGTATACGAATATCAACTATTCTTCACTCTACTCAGAGACATTGAGGGAGAATCAGAAGGATATTTATTATTGGGCAATTTATGCTTGTTTTGGCTTGCCACCAATCCTGAGCTTGGTTGTAAAACGTTATGCGATAAGCAATGATTGGCTGTTCTTTGGAGTGATTGCACTTATACTATTGTTGCCTCTTGCTGTAAGGATAAAGAACAAGCAACTTATATATACAGTGTTTGGAATTCACGAGAAGGAAATCGGAGGCTTGTTGAAGCTTAATGAAGACCTTGACAGATACAAAGATGCCTTGCTAGCATTTTATTTTCGGGTTGAGGCAATATCGGAAAAGTCTACAAGATTGCGCGAGATGCAACTAGAATATGAGAAGTTAAAGAACGAAAATGCGCGTTATCTGACTGAACATGATAAGTTGACTGGTAAGATAGATCCAGTCATCCAGAAAACCGCTCAAGAGAAAACGTTTGAGATGATTAAAAATACGAACTATTATGGCAGAGGAATTACATCAGAGGGGTAAGGTCACGGCACCCCAGGTGCCACAGCCCCAACCAAAACCAGTCCAACCACCACAAAAGAAGTAAAAGCAGTTGTTGTTATGAGTGATAATAAAGGAAACCTCAATGAAGGAAAAGTGGTACCGGCAAAGGTGCCTCAACCACCTGCACCTACACCGAGAATGCAGAATGGCAAGGTGGTAGCACCCAAAGTTCCGAGACCGGTACCGACAAAAAAGTGAATATTATCTGATTGATAAAATTATCAAGTGGAGAGGTAATGTATTGACCTTAATGGGACGGAGTCGCAGGGCGGAGGAACAAAATAATGGATCTATAGAGATAAAGAGATAGAGATTGTTGAAGGGGTATGTGCGGGGAGCGCATGCTTCTTTGTGGTTTAGATAAAAACCCTAAATTGATGTGAAGGGACAAGTAAATGGAAATGAAAGAAGCAATAAGGCAAATCATAGAACTAAAACCTGATGACAACTCGGGTTCAACAATATCTAATAGATATGGCTATCAGAAGAATTGGGCCATGATGAAGATGTTGAAACTTGAGAGGAAAGGGAGAGACTATATGATAGTGTTTGATTATCATGAGGATATTATGGTAATCGACTCCTTAGCTGATGACCCTCAAATAGATTTCTTCCAAGTGAAATCTTTGAGAGGGGATTATTGGCTAATGAGTGATTTGTATAATGCCAAGGATGGAGATAAATTGTCTATCTTAGCAAAACTGCTGAAACATTCAGTTGATTTTACCAGGACAAGAGACTTCTATTTCGTTACAAATTCTTTCTTTAATACATCGCAGTATAGTAAAGGGGAAGACTACGTGCCATCGAAAGTACCTTTTTTAAAGTTTCATGAAAACATAAGAATGAAGACAATGGAAAAGGTAAGGCAGGAGATAAAAGAATTGAAAGAAGGGATATGGGAGCATTTGTATGTAAGCCAAGAACAACTGAGCGTAAATGACTACAAGTCGGAACTTCTTCAGGAGATACAAACGTTTATAGATGAAAAGATACCCCTTGGCGAAATAAAGAGAGAGACCATGTATGACGCTTTGTATGGCGAAATAGAGGGGAAACAAAACTATGATGATTTGATAACTGATGAGAACGTTCTTACTACAAGAAAAAGCATTAGACATGAGGAATTTGCAAATTTCATAAAACAGCTATCCACTTTCAAATCATACGATGAACATTGTAAGATTGTAAGGAATGAATTTCTCAAAGAAGCTAAATCTGGAGAGATAAACCTGAAACGAGAGATGGAATTCAGGAACATCCTTAATGAGAGAATAAAGACATGGATTTATAATTATAATGATGTGGAGTTCCTGCAACTGTGTACTCTCATTAAAAATATGGTAAACGAGTATAACACAGTGGATATGTCGGAAGACGACAACCATTGGACAGCCGCAAACAATGTGCTTGCCAAACTGAAGGGCGTGTATAATAATTATAGGGGATTCTCTGATGACGAGTTGTTGGCTTTAATACTATTGGAGTATGCAAGATAACAAAGGGAAATTGAATATACTTATTCGTAATCTTAGAACGAAACGGTATGAAAAAAATACGATTCAAGGAAATAGCCCTGATGAGTTACAGCGGGGCGGCCAGGAGAATCAATCTGGACAATGACTTGGTGATAGTGGCAGGTGGTAATGAGTCGGGAAAGTCGAGCATATTAAAGACTTTGTATTACACACTTGGTGCTACTGTCTATCCTTTTGCTCGACGTTGGGAACGGGCCAACGTGGCCTCGCTGCTAAAGTTTACGATAGATGGGGTAAATTTTAAAGCTGTGAGAGTGGCAAGTGATGTGTATGTGTTTAATCCAGACAATACACTTCGCTTCCATGACTGGAACAAGCAAAAGATAGCCGAAGAAATGAACAATTTGCTTGGTATTCCACCATTCTTTAAGGACAAGGATGGTAATAGTCTGACTCTGTCGACTGGATGCCTGTTTATGCCTTTTTACATAGACCAAGACAAAGGGTGGGACCAACCGTGGAACTCTTTGCTTGGACTGAATGGGGGAAAGCATAATGCCATGTTGTTTCATACAGGTGCCATCGATGAAGAATATTATTCGTATAAATGCCTTTTAGACCAATCGGAATCCAGACTGAAGGATGTCGTCAACGAAATAAACGGTAGCTTGAAGTTTAAGAGTACTTTCATGGCGAAGTATAAGGAGGCAGAAAGGCTACCATTTAATGACGAAGACTTTAATCGTGGTATTCAAGATGTTTTGGAAAAACTAAAAGAGCTAAAGGAGGAACAAAAACAAATTCTTCAAGAACTGGAAAAGCTATATGCAGCCAAATATTCTTATCAGTTTAATATTGACCAACTGAAGGAGAATATTGTAGAAATCAATAAGGATTTTAATTATGCGCTGAAAAGCCCGACAGAACTATGTTGCCCCATGTGTGGTGCAATGGTGGAAAATGGCCAGTATGAGCGTTTCAGAATGTTGGATGACCGGGATAGATGTAAAAGCCTGTTGATAGAAAACAACAAACGACTGGAGGAAATAACAGAAAAGATAAACGCCAAGGAGATATTATCAGATAGAATTAAGCAAAAGATAGCCAGTATACAGGCTTCTTTTAGCAATAAGAGCGATAAGGTGTCTTTGGAAGATATGTTCATAGAAAAGATGAAGGAGCATGTGGAGACTGTTATGACACGTGCGACCAATGATCTTATGGACGAAAAGATTAAACTGGAACGTGAAATCAAATATCTTAAAGATAATCTTAAGCGAGTAAACAAGGAAGAGATAAAGAAGCAAATAGAAAAGGATTTTGATGCGTATCTAAAGAAAACGCTCCGGGAGTTTGGGTTGGACAAGAGTGAATATCAAAAACGATTCAAACTTGGAAGTAGAATAAAAACAACGGGATCGAATGTGGTGAAACATATCGTGGCATATACATACGCCTACTACTATGTGATGCAGAAGTATAACTGCCCATTCTTCTCGCCTATCGTTATCGACGAGCCAAAACAAAAGGGTTTGGATGATAATGGATTTAGTTCGACTATCGATTTTATCATTAATGGACGGCCATCAGACTCGCAGCTTATATTGTCATTGACGGACAGCGAACTTAATCTGCTGCCAGAGAAATATAATCCTATTATGTTGCGGAGCGGAAGCGATGTGATGAATAGCGAGGAATATGAGAGCGTGAGAAATGAGATAGATGAGTTGATATATACGGAAGGGTTTTCGTTGACGTCGCCGAGATAAGGAGGGAAATATGTTTAAAATACTAGGCATAAAAATATTGGAGGGATGTTATGAGAGTGTTCATAAAGTTCTAAAGGTGGGTGAAACATACCTTCTCTTTGACTATTACCAAGAGGATGAGGGCAATGAGAATACGTTGAAATGTGCAAAACCAGATCGTGGCGTAGAAAACGGACTGTATAACGTGACATGCGATAATGGAAGAGAAATCGCGGTTACTGTTACGGGAGTGGTGGGCCAAAATGGAGATGGAAAAAGCACATTCATAGAGGTGGCATTACGATTGTTGAATAACTTTGCATATGCCTTCGGCTTCCTTACAGACCAAGAGTCGCTGCACTATAACGTTGGTGTGGCTGGAATATTGTATTATGAAGTGGAAGGGCATATCTATGCCATCAGATGCGAAGGAGGTGATAAGGCTTTTGATACAAATGGGATTCCGAATATATCGTGCTATAAGGATGGTGAGAAGATAGAGGATATAGATTTGAGAGAAGATGATATCACAAAGAAACAGAGACTGAAGGAACTGCACTTGGAGGAACTGTTTTATACGATGGTGATAAACTATTCGCTCTATGCCTACAACTCACTCACGATGATGAATGAAACGAAAGACGGTGGCAGTTGGATAGATGAACTGTTCCATAAGAATGATTCGTATCAAACACCTGTAGTACTGAATCCCATGCGTACAAAGGGAAATATTGATGTGAACAATGAAGAACATCTGTCGTATCAACGCCTATTGAGTTTATACACTATTTCAGGTGATAACGAGGAAGAGCGGAAGATAAAAGAGCATGAAACGGCCATAGGTTTTGCTTTTTATCAGGAGAAAGAGTCGAAGTTTGTTAAGAAAACGATAGAGGGATTCTTTTCTGAACATTACAGAGATGATTATTCATGGCAGAGCGTAGATATATTTTTTGTACCAGTGACGGGTGCCAAGGATGAGTATCAAGAACAGAAGGAAGCCCTTAGTAATCATTTTATGGACTTCTGGAGGGAGTTTGATGGGCTATATAAGAGAAATAAGAAACTCATGACATTGGTAGGGGACGCGCTTGCAAAAGACTGGATGAACCGTAGCAGCGAAACAGACTTTAATAAGTATGCGACCAAGTTGACCGATCATCAGTTATATTACAAATTAAGTGACCTAAAGCCATATCAGGCTGGAATAGATAAGTTCTTGAAGAGCGAACCATTCAAGACCATGAACTATGCAGAGTTTTATCGCATGGTAAGGGTTATGAAACTATGGGATATGTTGCAGGAAAAGTGCGTAGAGATAGATTGTGACCTGAATGAAGCCATTGAGAATAGAAAACAACCGCTATATGCTGCCAAGTTGTATGTGCTGTATAAGGTGATGGAAATTATGAACACCTATACCCCCTATAGGGATCATAGCTACATTGAGGACAGGACCTTTGAAATGTTGGTAAACCCTATATCAAAGAACATTGGCTTTAATAGAATGAAGGGCGATTTGCAAGAGATACTTGAAAAAGATGACTATACAACCTTAAAGTTGAGGCAGGCACTGAACTACATCAGGAACTATCAGGAGGCAAATAAATACTATCAGGCAAGCCCTGCAAAAGAGAGCATACCCAAGTATGAGGTGAAGGCCGAGAATACGTATTACGTCACATTCAAGGATTTGAAGAAGTTGCTGACGGGGTACAAAGGCTATGACGGCGTGAGTAAGATTATGAGTCTACTGCCGCCGCCAATCTTTATCGGAGATATTATTATCAGGTATCAGGATGAGAAAGAAGAAAAATATCATGATATGGCTTCGATGAGTTCAGGAGAAAGGCAAAGACTAAACTCAGTGGGCTCGTTTATCTATCATCTCCGAAATCTTGATGCGGAACAGACAGATGACAGTAAAATCCAGTATAAGAACTTGTTTGTAGTGTTCGAAGAAGTGGAGCTTTATTTCCATCCAGAATATCAGAAAGGTTATATCAATAGTTTGCTGAAACAGATTAGGCAGTCGAACCTAGAAAATGTGAAAAGTATATCGCTGCTGTTTGTGACACATTCACCTTTTATACTGAGCGATGTGATAAAGAGCAATATCCTGTATTTAAAAGATGGAAAAGATGCAAGAGCAATCATGAAGGTACAGACGTTTGCTTCGAATATCAACGAACTGCTTGCAGAGAGCTTTTTCTTGAAAGGAGGGTTCGCAGGGGAGTTTGCCAGTGAGGTGATTAATAATTTGGTTCAATATCTTCTGGGTAATTCAAGCAAACGTCAGTGGAACCTGAAATCGGCAGACCAACTGATAGAATTGGTAGGTGACGATGTGGTAAAAATGCAACTACGCAAACTATATGCGCAAAAATATGGTAGGGAAAGTCAGGGCTATAAGGCTTGGCTGAAGAAAGAATATGAAAGGTTGGGACTGGATCAAGAGAACTGATGAGGAGAATTCTGATTGATAAAAGAATAAAAGAACTGGCTGCCGACTACGTGAAAGATATACAAACCGTAGTGGGAGATGTAGAGGCTTGTTTGCGTAACTTGGCTGAAGAGCTAAAAAAGCAAACAACTAAGATTTATGTCTGCACGCCTGACAATGTGAATCGTTATAAGGGTGATGAATACCAAAGTGTGTCGCAGTATGTTGGGGAAATAGCCGACCATTACGGGGAGATAAACAATCTATTGCCATCGAAATATGATGGTGTGATGAGCGATATAGATGGAAGGTTGGGAACAATAAAGGTTGATGAAGTATTAGTAAAACTGAGAGGAGAGGAAAAGCAACCATTATATGAATTGATAGTAGATATAATGGGATATAACAAGGTTAGAAAAGAATTACTGCCCCAATATGTTAATAAACTGGAGATAAAGACATGTGTTTATTGCAACGCCCAATTTGCGATTACGACGCTCATAGAAGATGTACGTGAGAAAATTATGTTAGGTAAGCCAGGACACCCGAAGAAAGCAATAGTTATTCCCCGCCGAGGTGGTTATTATGAGATGGACCATAATAAGCCCAAGTCGAAATATCCCTATCTATGTACAAATTTCTATAATCTGCAACCATGTTGCAGTTCGTGCAATAAGCGTAAATCTGCTCAGGATTTGTCATTTTCTGTCTATTATGAGGAGGGTGATCCAGATCCAGCACCGCTACATTTCGCCATCAGTGAGCAAGATGTGATAAACTTCCATACTGCGGGTAAATGTAAGGGGGTAAAGCCTTACCTCTGTGACGAGGCAAATCCAACCAAACGTGTAGTGGCCAGAAAAGACGGTACATTGGCAGAGCAGTTCAATTACATCTTTGATATAGACAAAATATATGCAGAGCATGATGACGAGGTGGAGGAACTGCTATGGCGAAACAGAATATATACAAAAGGTATAGTAAGTGCTACTAACAGCCAGTTTAAGGATTTGCAGATAGAGGACTTTGACTTTGGAAGGTATATTCTAGGTACATATCCAAACAGGGAAGATGCCTTAAAGCGCCCTCTTACGGCGATGAAACAAGATATTTGGGAACAGGTGATAAAGGATGAGTAAATATCGTAGAACTATAGTGACACTTGATGACACGCAGACGAAAAAAGACTATATGTTGTTCTGCGTGTTTGAGAAGTTGTGGCCAGATATGGTTACACCATCACCGCTGCATATGCATCCCAAAGGAAAAGACTTTAACAACGATGGCAGGTTTGATATCTGCGTGCATGTTGATGAGGTAGATATAACTGCAAATGTAGAGGATAACCCATTGCCACACGTGGTGTTGCAAGGCAAAGTGGAAATGCTATGGGGGGATATGCGGAGAGATCCTGATTCAGGTAATCATGGATTCATGCTGAAAAAAGGCAGCTTTGACATAGATTCTGTGACCGACATGCTGCCAGAGTCGCAATCCGTGCAACAGACATGGGCTTGGTTTGATTTGCAGCGACTGATGTACAATTTCTTGGGAACGCACAATATCAATCTTAACAAGGTAGGAGCTTTTACGAAGAAGCATCTTGGTATCAACCTTGCTGACAATCCTCTACATATAGGTTGCATTTATGTGGTACATTATAGCCCTATTAAAGCTGTGCATGTAGAGACGGTGCCAATGATGCCTGCAGTGAGGTGTGAAATAGACTGGCGGGTAGAGGCGACTAAAGAAGATGTGTATGTGAAAGTGACGGAAAAGGTGACTGATAAGCAAAGTACCCCTAATGTTTTTACCCAGCAAGTGACAAAAGGACAGACGTTTGCCTTAGTGCAAATGGGGAGCAGGCCAAGAAGAATAGATCTGGATGTGGAAAATGGAGCAGGTGAAGTGCTGTTTTTCCTGAGGAGTATAGTGTTTTTTGGTTCTACTATGTCATTTTATTCAAACCAACGCCAAAAGAAACAGCCATCGCCGGTACCAGTCAAGACCGTGGGATTGGAACACTATCTGAGAACGGCAATACTTGAAAAAGAGGCAAAGATAAAACGGTCGAGGATGGAGTTCGTGTATTTTGACGGAGATTCAACCAAGAAGGCTGAAAACCAGAAAGAAGCCAAAGACTGTGTGAAAAAGATGTTGGGAAGGGCAAAGAAGCATCTGATGATAGCAGACCCATACTTTGCAACAGACCAGTTTAATGAATATATCATGCCATTGGCAAGCGAAAAAGATCTTGAGATAACTATCGTGAACTGTAAAGAGCAATTGGAGATTGTAGCTCATGGTCTACAAAAACAGTTTCAAGATATAGAGAATGAACTAAAGGGTTTGGTTGCGAGTTTCAACGCAAATGCGAACGGGAATAAGGTCACCATTTATTGTATCACAGGAAAAGGACGGCTGCATGACAGATTTGTGCTGACTGAAGGAGAAGGATGGCAGATAGGTTCCTCGCTAAGTGAGTTCGGAAATAGAGCTTGTTGCATCATTAAACTCTTTGATAGTGCCTGCATGGAATTAGATAATTTACTATGTGGGTGGTGTAACGATGGGAATGTTTCATACAAAATGGAGTAAACGAAATGGAAAGGAAAGATTTGTTTATCAATAATGACCTCTCCATGATGTTGTCGAGAGAGCTGGCTTCTGCACAAGAAAAAGATGTAGAATGGGAAAAAGAGCAGGAGAGGATACGTAAAGATGCGGAAAAAGTGGCTGAAAATCCGGCTGCCATTATCGATGCCAAGGCGATAATGGCCAGAGGCATTAGCTATGCTGGGACAGATGAATATTATTTAAAACTATTTACGAAGGGAAGTGACGAGGAGCAGCTGACTGAATTGAGAAGTCTGGAATACGTAGCATCGTTGACACTACTGCCTGATGCCGTTCTTGTTGCTGGCTACAATCTGATAGAGAAAGAAGACTATGCCAGATGGACGGAGATACTGTTTAACCTGCATTACGTACCTTTGCAGATGGCATTTTGCTATTGTTTGAAAAGCCATCGTGATTTTTGCAATATACTGAAGACGATAGACGTGAAACGGTTGGATTATCCCCAGACGTTTTTGCTGTCGCTTTTGGATCATTGGTTTGAATGGCTTACAAGGGCATGCGGACATCTGATAAGTTATGATGATAAGCGAGGGAATTATGATAAGAATCCTAAGGCACAGGAACTGAAAAAAGAAGGCCAAGCAGTAAGAGCTGCATGGGAGGAAGAACTGCCTGTGATGATTCATGAAATTATGGGCTGCTTTGCACTGCATTTGCAGCCAGAAAGAATCCTGGTATGGGCAACCAATGAGCCACTTAGAGATAATACCTTGAGTAATCCGTATAGTGCGAGTTATAATCGCTGCATATATCAGATATGGGATGAGCTGTCGAAAACGGTTCAGTTAAACTTAATACCAGAGACGGAATTGAATCTGAATATGCTACTGCTGATGGCCAATATGGCCGTAGAAGATCATGATGAGGCTTTGGGAAACAAAGTATATGAGAAACTGACGGAATGTCTCTTGAAAGAGAATTTTTCCAATATGGAAAAGAAATCGGAGGTTGAAGAGAAACGACAGCGAACAATTGCAAAGCTGATGTTTTTAATTAGGCCAGATATGGATTTCAGCGGATTCGTAAATGGTGTTGCGACGCGGTTCCAAGGTTGGAATATGGATTATCAGCAGGTATATGCAGAAGCAAGACGGGAAGCATATTTGATTTGTTGCCTGTTTAGGGTGTTTGAAATTCAGACAGTTGAGGATAGTAGCTTGTTCCTGTTATGGAAAAACTTGGTGGATATTTATTTGCATGAGTATAGGCGTTGCGATAATGAATATATACTAAGAGATGATTTCACTGTGCCGTTTAGAGTGGCTGTAGAGGTGGCTGCGAAACTAAAGGATGATATCTGTCGGGACTATCTACATGAGGTGATGCTAGAGAATATACTGAGCATTGTTTCGCTACTGACGGTGTTTTCGGAATGTAGCATGACACTGACTGATAATACAGTAAAATGGTTACTGCAGAGGATAGAAACTGAGTGGCCATCGGCAAAGATGCTGATGGAAGTAAGAGGACAGCGGATGTTGGAGGAGAGAATTGAGGATTTGATTGGACAGTTGAAGAAGGGAGGAGAGAAATAATTATGAAAAAATGTTTGGATTACTATTTAGAAAAGCGAATGAACTCTACTGATGGCGATAAGATAAAAGAAACTTTAGAAGCAATCAGTTTAGAGGAGAAAAATTGTCTTGAACTGTTCAAAATACAGATAAGGCATTGCCAGCAACAATTAGCATTGGTTAGTGAGAGAATTGCTGCTGGGTGGCATACTCATGAACTTATGACCCAAAAACGTGCTTTTGAGGAACAAGAGTTCGTACTAAATGTTGCAGAGCAAATCCAGCAGTGTTCGTATGAGACTAAAGGATAAATAGTTTGATTACTATGCCAAAGACTAGAAATCATTACAAGATAGGGATTAATCTCTCTCGAGACAATACCATAATAAAAAGCATTGACGTTCCATTTGTCAATGCTGCAGCAGGACAGCTAGATAAAGTTACGTTTTCCAAGCAGAAAATAGTAATAACAGCTGTTCGCAGTAAGAAATTTAAGGCTAATGATATTCTTAGCAATAAAGGTAATAGCCTGTACCAGCAGATTCTGAAAAGCATAATTTATCTCTATGTGGCTAATGGTGAGCGTGTAAGGATTACGAAAATTAGAATAGAACGTTCAACTACTAGGGTTCATGAGGTAGTAAAAGAATATGAATTGGATAA
>OCTX012288354.1_pt1 | contig 13791 bp, 7 predicted proteins | sample 1539691 | NCBI WGS metagenome assembly OCTX01 (sample SAMN02144231, study PRJEB22623) | gut metagenome | biome: sheep rumen | host: Ovis aries | place: New Zealand | reverse complement strand
CAATAAAATTCTCACTCTGAGCAAGTCAATTGAGACTCACTTCCAAGGACTGGTGAAGGTGGCGAAAGACAACTGTTTGTCGCCAAATGAGCAGGTAGAGATGTACAAGTTCATATTAGATATGTATCGTGATCAGAACAAAAAACTCAACGAAGCGAGTAGCATCCATTACAACAAGAGCGCACAGAAGTTGCAGAAATACATCACCAGCCAAATAGAAAAGTATCTGAACGAGATGTCGAAGTTATAACAATGATGTCCCTAACTGAAATACTACGACTTTATTATAGGTTAATATTATATTTATGACATGGGCCGCAGCGATGCGCCCCATGTTTGAGTAAAAAAATGACGCAGAGGTAGCCAATAAGGAAGGTTTCGTAAAAACGCGAGCAGCAATCTGTACAAGTTGTGCAAAGGGTTCGCACAAGTTGTGCAAAGGTTCTGCACACTTTGTGCAAAGGGCTCGCACACTTTGTGCAAGGGTCTTGCACTTTTCCTGCCTCATGCTTCTTGTCTCGTACCTTTTGTTTTTTACGCCCAAATCTAAAATAATCACATCATACAAGCGACTTTTTGTCCGAATTCGTCCGATTCTGTCAAATAATGATTATATTTGCAGAAGAATTACCAAAGCAATCTATGATGAAAGGATTTAAACTGATCTGCATCGCTGTTCTCTTGGCAGGATGCACCGCTACCACAGACGTGGAGCAACAGGTGGATGAACTCTACGGCAAGATGTCGCAGGAAGAACGTATTGCCCAATTGAGGAGTATGTATATGGATGAGCTCTTCAATGAGAAAGGACAGTTGGATACGGCTAAATGCCGTCAGCTGATCCCTAACGGCATCGGACATTTCTCACAGTTTGCCATGCAGAAACCGCGTGATCCCAATGAGCTGCGTGACCGTGTGGCAGCTGTACAGGAGTGGCTGATGAACAATACTCCCAATGGCATCCCTGCTCTCTGTCATGAGGAAGTGCTGTCGGGTGTGAACAGCAAAGGCTCTACCATCTACCCGCAGCAAATAGGACAGGCTTGCTCGTTCAATCCGGCATTGGCAGAAAAGAAGACGCTCCAGACAGGTATCGCTCTTCGGAAGATGGGTGGTATCCTGTCGCTGTCACCAATGGTTGACGTTTGTCGTAATCCCAGTTTCAACCGTTTGGAAGAGTCGTACGGGGAGGATGGCTATCTGTCTGCCGTGATGGGCACCGCCTTCGTACGTGGTCTGCAGCAGGGTGACTTAAAGAAAGGAGTGGGAGCCTGCTCGAAGCATTACCTTGGCTATGGTGGCGGTGGTGATGCCGAGGAGAAGGTGCTGATGGAAGAAATCCTGCTTCCCCATGAGACCATGATCCGTCAGACGGGCAGTAAGGCCGTCATGCCAGGTTACCATGCCATGAAATCCTCTCCCTCTCAGGATGCAAAGAACGTCAACTGTGTGGCCAACAGCTGGATCCTGAAGGATGTGCTGCGTGACTATGTGGGCTTTGATGGTATGGTTGTCAGTGACTATACCGCCATCGACCAGTTGCCCGACCTTGAAGACCCTGTTCACAAGGCTGCTGCTGCCATCAACGCCGGTAACGATGTTGACTTCCCCCACGGGGCTAATTACATTCATTTGCAGGAGGCCATTGACCAAGGACTGGTGAAGCCGGAGGTACTGGAACGTGCCGTGAAAAACGTGCTGCGGTTTAAGTTCCGTGCAGGCTTGTTTGACAAGACACCTTATTTATATAGTAAGGAGGAGATCAAACTGGACAGTGAGGAGGAGAGACAGACAGCCTACGACATTGCAACACAGTCGGTGGTGCTTCTGGAGAACAACGGGATCCTGCCACTGAAGGATGCCAAGAAGATCTTCCTGACGGGTCCCAATGCCAACTCGATGTGGGCTATGTGCGGTGACTACTCTTTCCCTGCCATGACCTATTTCTGGAAGATGATGATGACCGACTTGGATCATCCGCATGTGGTAGGGTTGTTGGAAGGCATGAAGGGACATAAGCCTGAGGGAGTGGATATCCTGTACTCCCGTGGCTGCGACTGGACAGAGGAGATAGAGACGAAGTTTACTCAGGCTGGCGATGAGCGTGCATGGGAATATGCACTTCTCCACCGTAAGGTGGACTCTGGGGAAAAGGCTGATAAGACGGAGGCTCTCAGCATGGCTCAGCAGGCTGATGTGATTATTGCTGCCGTGGGTGAGAACGTAATGCTATGCGGTGAGAATCGCGACCGTATGGGTCTCCGCTTACCGGGTAAGCAGGAACAGTATGTCAAGGAACTGCTGGCTACTGGCAAGCCTGTGGTGCTTGTAGTCTTTGGAGGACGTGCCCAGGTGATCTCCGGCATAGCCGAGAAATGTGCTGCCGTCATCCAGGCGTGGTATCCTGGTGAGGAAGGTGGCAACGCCGTGGCGGATATTCTCTATGGTAAGGTGTCTCCCTCGGCAAAGCTCTCCGTCAGCTACCCGAATACAGAGATTAACGAACCGATTTGTTATAACTTCTCTGCGGAGAAGGATCCTCGTGTGCAGTGGCCCTTTGGCTATGGCTTGAGCTATACGACGTTTGAATACAGTAATCTGAAAGTGGATGGACAGCCGGGTACTGAGGATCCAAGTGTCAGTCTTTCCTTCGAAGTGAAGAATACGGGTAAGATGGCAGCCGATGAGATTGCGCAGGTATATCTGTCGCCTACTTCTGCTGAGCAGCAGATCCGTCCGATTCAGCTGCAGGGCTTTGCCCGTGTGTCACTTCAGCCAGGTGAGACCAAGACCGTCAAGGTGAAGCTCTATACCGAGCAGTTTGGGTTCTATCAGCAGCGTCAGTGGAACATACAGCCGGGTACCTTCATCGTCAAGATCGGTGCATCGTCCACGGACATCAAGCTGCAGCAGGAGATAACCCTCAAGGGTAAACCAGTCAGCAAACCATTGCGCGAGTTCTATTTCTCGGAATCAGTGGTTACAGAATGAGGCTATTTGCGGAGACCACCATAGAGTGGACTCCGCTAATTAAAGATTTCAGGGAAAAAGGTAATCGTTTTGGAAAAAAGATGTATCTTTGTAGCGCAAAATGACCTGATATGAAAAAGAGTATTACTATGTTTCTGCTCATGTTCACCGGGATGGTGGCATGGGCACAAGAGGGGACCCCTGATCCCAATTTCTACATTTACCTTTGTTTCGGACAGTCGAACATGGAAGGACAGGCAGCCATTGAAGACTGTGATCTCACTCCCGATGTGCGTTTCCAGATGATGTCAACACTTGATTGTGGTACCCGAAAGCAGGGAGAATGGTACCGTGCGGTGCCACCACTTGCACGATGCACCACCAATCTTTGTCCTGCTGACTATTTCGGACGCACCATGGTGGCAAACCTCGATGAAGGCAAACGCGTGGGCGTTGTCGTGGTTGCCATTGGCGGTATTGCAATGGATCTCTTTGACCCTGATGGATGGCAAGCCAATGTGGCTGCCATGACCGAGAACTGGCAGATCAGTGCTGTGCAGGCTTATGGAGGAAACCCATTAGGTCGGCTGATTGAATGTGCCAAGAAAGCTCAGGAGAGCGGAGTCATCAAAGGTATCTTGTTACATCAGGGTGAGACTGATGCCTACAACAGTACTTGGCTTAACAAGGTGAAGAAAGTGTATGAGTACATGCTTGGTGAACTTAATCTTAATGCCGAAGATGTGCCCCTCATTGCAGGTGAAGTGGGTGGTGCCGACCAGAATGGTATATGCTCGGGTGCCAATAATACCATCGACTGTTTGCCCCAGACAATTCCCACTGCACATGTGGTATCATCGGTGGGCTGTACGCTGATGAATGATAACCTGCACTTCAATTCTGCAGGACAGCGAAAGCTGGGACGCCGCTATGCTAAGGAAGCCCTCAGCGTACTGGGCATTGATGCCGATATCGATGAAGATGAAGTGCCACAGGCAGATGTTACGGAACCTGTCGATATGACCAACCGCTTCACTTATTGCTGGAACAATACCGAGAGTGTTACAGCAGATAGTGACGGCACACTCATTTTCAATGCCGTTCAATGGGGTGGCCTTGCCTGCTGGTTAGGTGGAGCCGACTGGTCTGCATACGAGAAACTCGTATTTGAGTTTGCAGAACCGACTACCGTGACTACACAGATTCTGGTCATGACCAACAATGCAGGGAATATTTCCAGTCAACAGGGACCAGGTGCTGATAAGATAGAGCTGACTCTCTCAGGAGATGTTTCTGATGTGAGTCAGGTAGCCTTACAGACCAGTGATCCTGCCACCCTAAAGATATCGAAAATCTATCTGCTGCGGAAAGCCACAGGCATTCAGACCATCACCAACGATCAGAAAGAGAATGTGATCTTTGACCTGAGTGGCCGCAGGGTGAATAATCCTCAGAAGGGAGCATATATTGTTAACGGCAAGGTGGTACTTTATTAAAAAGATTTCCATGAACCTAAACCTCACCTCAACAATCAGAACCGACAGGTATCCGCTTCGGCGGGATATCGTCAATCTGTGCCATGCGGCAGGCAAACCGCTGCTGAAACTTTCAACGAGAGATTACGCGGAGCACGGCCTGATGCACTGGGTGGAGCATTTCGGCTCTGCAGCCCTGGTAAATATCGAAGTGTTCAATGAACTGCAGCACACCATTACAGGATGGCCGGGAGGAAAACCGAATGCTGATGATACCTTGCGACCAGAGCGGGCTTTCCCTTTTCCCAAACGGGTGATTGTGTTCTCTCCTCATCCCGATGATGATGTTATCTCGATGGGAGGGACTATCCGAAGACTTATCCAGCAGGGCAATGAGGTGCATATCGCCTACGAGACCAGTGGTAATATCGCTGTGGACAATGAGGAGGTGCATCGTTATCTGAATTTCGTCAAGGGATTCAAGCAGATTTTCGCACAGAATGATGATCTTATCGTTGAGCGCTGCAATACTGTATTGTCAGAGGTTCGCGAAAGGAACGATGATGAGGCCGAGGCTGGTGAGGTGCTTGCCGTGAAAGCACTGATTCGTCGAGGAGAGGCCCAGTTGGCATGTGCATATAATGGTATCCCCGCTGATCGTATCCATTTCCTCCAACTGCCTTTCTATGAAAGTGGAAGGATAGAGAAGCTGCCCATGACAGAGCATGATGTCTATCCCATTTGTCGTCTTCTGGCTGATATCAAGCCGCATCAAATTTATGTGGCCGCTGATTTGGCAGACCCACATGGTACGCACCGTAAATGCACGGATGCTGTCTTGGCAGCAGTAGATGAGGAGAAGAAAGCTGGTGCCGAATGGGTTGATGACTGTCGTGTGTGGATGTATCGCGGTGCCTGGGCAGAATGGGATGTGGCGGATATTGAGATGTGCGTTCCGATGAGTCCCGAGGAACTGCGTGAGAAACGGAACGCTATCCTGAAGCATCAGAGTCAGATGGAGAGTGCGCCGTTCCTCGGTAATGACGAACGACTTTTCTGGCAGCGTGCCGAGGACCGCAACCGAGAAACAGCACAGGCCTACGACCGTCTTGGACTGGCATGCTATGAGGCTATGGAGGCTTTTGTGGAATACAGGTTCTGAATTCTTCCATAATACCAGAAATAATACTGAGGTTCAAAACCCGGAGAACTGTTACCGGAATTTTGAACCTCAGATTCTTTGTGAGAGATTTTATCTACAATCAGTGCTTATGGGATGATGGGCGCACCCATCTCCGAATTCTCTGCATCTTTCTCATCGAGCTTGAAGAGCATGAAGTTAGGCTGCTCTGCTGTGCAAGGTAACCAGTCACCCTCACCCTCGCCGTTGGGGTTGCCGTACTTGGCGAAATTGGTCCAGGCTGTGAGCATCTTCTCTGCCAGATCCCAGTCACCTTGTGTCCATGGACGCCAGCAGTGCTTGAGTGACTTAAACACAAACCAGAGGTCGCTGGAATGGAAGGCACCTTTTAGTCGGTCGGTAATCTCAGGATGCTTACCATCATCAGGCAGCGGACGGGCGAACTCGTAAGCCCATGCCTTACCGCCCTGACTCTGACGTACCTTACAGAATTCGGCGATGCCGGGAGCCATATCACCCATGTCGTTCAGCGTATAGCCAATCATATAAGGTACATCGGCCAGAGAACCATCGCGGGCTGCTTCGTCAAAGCTCTTCAGACTTACATAGCCATCCACGATAGGACGGTTGATGAGATAGACATCATTCTTCGTAACGGCATTGTAGAGGTCTGCCACGGTGTACATGGTCTCGGTAGATGCCTGACGAAGTTTGGTGAGGTCGGTAAGCCCTGCCCAGTCCATGACCTTCTTGGTGTTGGCTTCCGACTCCTCCAGTGAGGGATTGTAGGTGAAGAAACGGTTTACTGGGGTGGCAGGCTTTGCCTCTTCGCCTTCCTTGGCAGGAACATTGATGCCGCCACCGCTCATGATAATGGCCTTATGGAATAAACCACGGGCTAACGGGGATTCGCAGATGGTCTTGACACTGCCAGCGCCGGCACTCTGTCCGAAGATGGTCACATTGTCGGGATCACCGCCGAACTGTGCAATGTTCTTCTTAATCCATTTCAGCGACTCGATCTGATCGAGGATGCCGTAGTTTCCGGAAACATGGTTGTCGCTCTCTTTCGACAACTCAGGATAAGTGAAGAAGCCAAACACGCCCAGACGGTAGTTGATGCTGACGAGCACTACGTCCTTCGATGCCCATTCCTGTCCGTCGAACTCAGGCTCGGAGCCCCAGCCCTCCCGGTAGCCGCCACCATGAATCCACAATGCCACGGGCAGCTTCTTGTTGATGTTACCAGGTGCCTTTGTCCATACATTGAGGTACAGACAATCCTCACTATAGGGCGCCTCATCGCCATAGCCCCATTCGGAGGCATAGAAACCAGGATAATGAACGGCCTGATAGCCGGGATGCCCGAATTTGTCACACAGAAGAACACCTTCCCAGGGTTCTACTGGCTGTGGAGCCTTCCAACGCAAGTCACCGATGGGAGGGGCGGCATAGGGGATGCCACGGAATACATATACGCCGGGATTCTCTGCTAAGACACCTTGTATCTGACCGCCCTCAATGGTCAGCACAGGACATTCTGCTTCCTTGTTGCAGCTCCATAATAAGGGAAGCAAAAAGGCTAATACGAATAATTTCTTCATGCTACAATTGTTTTTAGTTATAATGAATAGTATGCCGCAAAGATAGGGAAAAAAGTTATAGATTCGTTGTTTGATGACTTTTTTTTTCAATAGATGTAACAATAGGTGACTTTTTTTGATACAATCCGTGTTGTTTATCTCATAGGAAACTTGTACCTTTGCGCAAAGAAACTACAAATGATTTAAGTATTGAAGATGGCACATATCAAGACATTGCTATTATTAGGGTTGTGCATGATGGCTTCTGCCGTTGTGGCACAGGAACCTGTGACCTGGCAAATAGGACAGGTTTGCACCCGTGTGGAGTTTTTCACTCCATCTATCGTTCATGTACAAAGATATCCTGTAGGGATCTTGCCCACTCAAAAAAGTCTGGTGGTGATAGCTAAGCCGGAATCCGTGAAGGTGGAGCAGAAAGGGAATACACTGATGAGCGATGCTCTTCTGGTGAAGGTGGATGCCCGTACGGGTGCACTTTCTTTCTCTACCCGTCAGGGGAAGACCTTGCTTAGGGAGAAGGGTGTGACCTTTGAACCTCGCATGGAAGGACCTGATGCCGGTGCCTATCGGGTGACGGAGACTTTTATACTGGATAAGGATGAACCGATTTATGGATTAGGAACCATACAAGACGGCCGACTAAACCGTCGGGGTTGTCATAAGCTGATGGAACAGTCGAACCTCGAGGATTTTCAGAATGTGGTGCAGAGCATCAAGGGATGGGGACTCTATTGGGATAACTACTCCCGTACCCAGTTTGATGATGATGCACAGGGCATGCGACTGTCATCGGAGGTTGGGTTTACTGCCGACTATTACCTGATGTACGGAGGCTCGGCGGATGGGGTGATTGCCCAGATGCGCCACCTGTCAGGACAGGTGCCGATGTTCCCGTTATGGACTTACGGCTATTGGCAGTCGAAGGAGAGATATAAAAGCAGTAAGGAACTGTTAGACGTGGTCGATCGGTATCGTGAGCTTCGAGTGCCTTTGGATGGTATCATCCAAGACTGGCAGTACTGGGGCTCCAACTATCTGTGGAACGCCATGGACTTTCTGTCGGAGGAGTTTGCCGACGGAAAGGAGATGGTGAGGAAAGCTCATGAGAAGAATACGCACCTGATGATCTCGATCTGGGCAAGCTTCGGTCCACAGACTAAGGCTTACCGTGAATTGAACGAGAAAGGTCTGCTCTATGATTTCCAGACGTGGCCGCAAAGCGGGTTGTCACATATCTGGCCCCCGCGATTAGATTATCCTTCCGGCGTGCGGGTGTATGATGCCTTCAGTGCAGAGGCTCGGGATATCTACTGGAAGAACCTCAAGACGCTCTTTGATGATGATATCGATGCATGGTGGATGGACTCTACCGATCCCGATTTCTTCAATCCAACAGAAGCAGACTACGATCACAAGGTAGGAGATGGGAAAGGCACTTGGCGAGGCTTCCGCAATGCATTCCCGCTGGAGACGGTGAGAGGGGTGTATGAGAAACAGCGCGCTCTTCCTCCTCCTTCAGAGGGAGCAGGTAAGGTAAAGCGTGTCTTCATCATGACACGCAGTGCCTTTGCAGGACAGCAGCACTACGGCTCTAACATGTGGAGCGGTGACGTGGCCTCCTCATGGGATATGCTTCGTAAGCAGGTTCCCGCCGGACTGAACTTCTCACTGACGGGAAACCCCAATTTCAATACCGATATCGGTGGGTTCTTCTGCAATAGTTACAACACACAAGGTCCGGGTTCCGCTCCTCGTAACCCTCAGTATCAGGAGTTGTATGTGCGCTGGATGCAGTATGGTCTGTTCTGTCCAGTGTTCCGCAGTCATGGTGCCGATGCTCCTCGGGAGATCTATCAGTTTGGAAAGAAGGGTGAGCCTGTGTATGATGCCATCGAGAAGATGATACGTCTGCGCTACCGGCTTATACCTTATTTATATAGTACCGCCTGGCAGGTAACGAGTCATAACGAGAGTTACCTCCGTCCACTGTTCAGTGACTTCCCCCAAGACAAACGGGTATGGAACACCACAGATGAGCTGATGTTCGGCAGAAGCATCCTGGCAGCTCCCATCGTGGAAGCCCAATATACGGAGGAGAAGATTGTCAAAGAGGATGCTATGACGGGGTGGGATAGGAAGGTATCGACCACACAGAATACACAAACGGCCATAGACTGGAACGAGACGAAGCTTGCAACGAAATACCTGCCGAAGGGATGCGATTGGTATGACTTCTGGACAGGCAGACGTTTCAAGGGCGGACAGACGGTCACCTTGCAGACAACCCTCGATCAAGTACCGATGTTCGTTCGTGCTGGTAGTATCCTGCCACTGGGACCAGAGATGCAGTACGTGGGAGAGAAGGCATGGGATTGCCTGGAATTGCGGCTCTACCCGGGTACCGATGCATCGTTCACCCTTTATGAAGACGAGGGGGATAACTATAACTACGAGAAAGGCATCTATGCCACCATCACCTTCCGCTGGAACGAGCGTACGAGACAATTCACCATCGGTGAGCGTCAGGGAAGCTATCCTGGTATGCTGACGAGCCGACAGTTCGTGGTCGTCATGCCCGACGGCTCGCAACAGGTGATAGACTATAACGGAAACGAAACAACAGTGACAATCAGATGAAACGGATACTATTTTTTGTGACCCTCTTTGCCTGTATGACCATTCAGGCAAAGACCATTCCCTTTGGAAAGGGACAACTGACTATCAAGAAAGTGGCAAAGAATGCCATTCGTATTCAATATTCGGAACAGGCCATCCATCATGACCTGCCAGAATGGCTCTATGTGAAGGATGAGGAGGTGGATGGAGAAGTGGATGCTGTGGTAGATAATGTGCGACAGACAGTCTCCGTCATAGACCGTCAGGGCAGGACGGTGCTTACCGCTACCCGTCATCAGATTGATGGCGGAGTGGCAACGCTTGCCGTGGCTTCTCCATCGGATGAGCATCTCTATGGATTGGGACAGTTCCAGGACGGTTACCATAACGTGAGAGGACTATCCCGACGCCTGACACAGGTAAATACGCAAATTTCCATACCGATGCTCCTCTCTAGTAAGGGCTACGGATTGCTGTGGAACAACTATGGTCTCACGGACTTTAATCCGGCAGACCAGCAGGTAACGCTCACGAAGGTGAAAGGTACAGGAAATACAGAGGTGGTGAATGTTACCTCGACGGAAGGCGGAAAGAGGGAAGTACGTGAAAGGAATATTTATCAGGCTAAGGTGTCTGTGACAGAGGAAGGTGACTATGCCTTGCTGCTGGATGTCGGACAGAAGATGGCACGCCGTCATCATCTGACCATCGACGGAAGAACTGTCATCGACATGCAGAACGTCTGGTTGCCTCCCACGGCATCGACCATGGTGCATTTGAAGAAGGGAACACATACTTTGCAGGCGGAACTGTCGCGGGGAGATCAGCCTGTGTTATATTATAAAAAGGTGACAAACGAGACCGTCTTCCGTTCTCCCGTCGCACAGGCTGTTGACTATACCGTGATGGTGGGGACGGCGGATGAAGTGATTGCCACCTATCGTGACCTGACGGGTGAGGCTCCGCTGATGCCCCGTTGGGCTACGGGATATATTCATTGCCGGGAACGTTTCCATTCACAAGAGGAGATCCTGCAGACCGCAGAACGCTTCCAGAAAGAGCAGATGCCTCTGGATGTGCTGGTACAGGACTGGCAGTATTGGGGTAAGTATGGCTGGAATTCAATGAGATTCGACGAGGATCATTATCCTGATCCCAAACTGTTGACACACGAGCTGCATCAGCAGGGTATCAGACTGATGCTCAGTGTGTGGTCAAAGATCGATAAGAACTCGGAGGTGGGGAAGTCAATGGAACAGAATGGCCATTATATTCCAGGTACCGACTGGATTGATTTTTTCTCACCTGATGCTGCTGAGGCTTACTGGCAGAACTTCAGTAAGCGTCTGTTACCATTGGGTATCGATGCCTGGTGGCAGGATGCTACGGAGCCAGAGAACGACGACTTGGCGGGACGACGGGTGAACAAAGGACAATGGTCGGGTGAACTGGTGAGGAATGTCTATCCGCTGCTGGTCAATAAAACGGTGTATGAAGGACTGCGGAAAGATCAGCCGCGTAAACGGCCGATGATCCTGACACGTTGCGGCTTCCCTGGAATCCAACGCTATGGTTCAGCTATGTGGTCGGGAGATGTAGGGAACGACTGGGAGACGTTCCGCCGACAGCTTACTGCCGGATTGGGTATGCAGGCAGCAGGTATCCCCTGGTGGACATACGATGCTGGCGGCTTCTTCCGTCCTGGTGACCAATATACGAACGCTGATTACATCGAACGGATGTTACGATGGATCGAGACGTCCGTCTATCTTCCGCTGATGCGTGTTCATGGGTATATGAGCAATACAGAACCGTGGAACTATGGCGAGGAGGCAAAGACCATTATCACCCAGTGTCTGAATGAGCGCTATCGCCTGCAGCCGTATATCTACAGTCATGCAGCGGATGTTTCTTTCCTTGGATCAACACTGATGCGACCGTTGGTATTCGACTTCCCTCAGGATGATGTCGCCTTGGAGCAGAACTATGAATATATGTTCGGCAAATCACTGCTCGTAAGTCCTGTCGTGGAGGCTAAGGCCACACAATGGAGCACCTACCTGCCCCGTCATGCAGCTGGATGGTATGACTACCGTTCCGGCAAACATTACCAAGGAGGGAAGTCTGCCATTTCCCAGGTGGGGTTAGACGGGATCCCTGTCTTCGTTCGCGGCGGCAGTATCCTGCCTCTTGCCATGGATCCCCTCACTGCTTCCAAAACACTCCATACTCCCTTGGAGATCCGCATCTATCCGGGTGCCGATGCCACATTCACTCTCTATGAGGACGACGGATGGAGCAACGATTATGAGCAGGGTGCTTGTAGTCGTATCACGTTCCGTTGGGATGACAGCAGTCAGCAGCTGATGATAGCCGACCGTTCCGGCGAGTTTGCCGGTATGCCATTGTCACGCCGTTTCGATATTCAGGTGGTGAACGGTAATCGGAAAACTGTGAACTACGAGGGGAGGAACATGAAGATCGACTTCTCTCACTAACCGTGAGGGAGCAGTCGTCTTAATAAACGTTGTAAAATTTGTGGGAATGGAAATAAGATAGTACCTTTGCAGTCGTAAAAGAATGCAGAGATGAAAGATCATAAGGGTGTCAAGCAGGCGATGGTCTTTGCTGCCGGATTGGGCACGCGCTTAAAACCACTTACCGACACCATGCCGAAAGCATTGGTGAGGGTGGGGGGTGAGCCATTGCTGAAGCGTGTTGTGCTCAATCTGAAGGCAGCGGGTTTTGAACGGATCATCGTCAACGTCCACCATTTTGCACAGCAGATTATCGACTACCTTGAAGAGAATCAGAATTTTGGAGTGGATATACGGATCTCTGATGAACGGGAACGCTTGTTGGAAACGGGTGGTGGCATCAAGAAAGCATTGCCTCTCTTTGATACGAATAGCCCGATCCTCATCCATAATGTGGATATCCTCAGTAATGTGGACGTCTGTTCGTTTTACGAGCAGGCTCGAGGGAATGCCGCTACTCTTTTAGTCAGCGAGCGCCAGACCAAACGCTATCTGCTCTTTGATGAACAGATGCGACTGAACGGTTGGACGAACGTGGAGACGGGGGAGGTGAGAAGTCCATATCCTGACTTAGATACGGCATGCCTTACTCCTCTGGCATTCAGCGGCATCCATGTCATCTCTCCCTCCTTGTTTCCTTGTTTCGAAGAGATGCCTGAGCGGTTCGGCATCATCGATTTCTATTTGAAATGGTGCTCTACCTATCCATTGAAAGGAATGGAGATGGAGAACCTTCGTCTGGTGGATGTCGGGAAGCTTGACACCCTCTCTGAAGCTGAGAATTTCATAAACAAGATGTAATTCTCGATACTCAATTATCAATTGTCTATTATCAATAAAAATATATGCAACAGAAAATCATTATCTTGGACTTCGGTTCTCAGACCACGCAGCTTATCGGACGACGTGTCCGTGAACTGGATACGTTCTGTGAGATCCTTCCATACAATAAGTTCCCTGTGGGCGATGACTCTGTGATAGGTGTGATCCTCAGTGGCTCACCTTATTCTGTGCATGACCCAGAGGCATTCAAGGTAGATCTGAGTCAGTTCTTAGGAAAGATCCCCGTCTTGGGTATCTGCTATGGTGCTCAGTTCCTTTCACATACCTTGGGAGGAAAGGTGGAGAAGGCTGACTCCCGTGAGTATGGACGTGCCCATCTCGAGACGGTTGATACTGCGAATCCTCTGTTCAAGGGCTTTGAACAGCACTCTCAGGTATGGATGAGTCATGGGGATACCATTACCGCCATTCCCGAAGGCTTCCAAGTAATCGGAAGCACCAAAGACGTCAAGAATGCCGCATTCTGGGCACCCTTCCCTTTGGGGAGGGACGGGGAGGGGCTTCCCGTCTTTGCTGTCCAGTTCCATCCGGAGGTGTTCCATACAGTACAGGGTTCTCTGCTGCTGAAGAACTTCGTGGTGGATATCTGTGGCTCGAAGCAAGAC
>OCTX011592408.1_pt1 | contig 13791 bp, 11 predicted proteins | sample 1539691 | NCBI WGS metagenome assembly OCTX01 (sample SAMN02144231, study PRJEB22623) | gut metagenome | biome: sheep rumen | host: Ovis aries | place: New Zealand | reverse complement strand
TTACATCAATAGCTGTATTTTTTATTAAACTTTCATATAGGGTAGTATCATTTTTTTCTCTAATCTTATCTTCAACTAATAATTTATTGTCTAAATCATACACCTTTAATGTATATTCAATTGTATCATCATTTGTTTTATTACAAGCTGCCAAAGATAATAATAAGCTTGCTAAAGTTAAACCCTTTAATATTTTATTTTTCATTTTCTAATAACCTCTCCAATAAATTTACTAAGCTTAATGCGTCCTTAGTATAATAATCCGCACCTATATTTTTAGCGATATCTTCAGTAACTACAGCACCACCAACTAAAATATGAGCCTTCGTATTATTTTTTCTTAACGCTTTAATTGTATCTTCCATAGATATTACAGTAGTTGTCATTAAGGCTGATAAGCCTATCGCAAAAGGCTTATACATTTTATCTGCCTCAACTACTTTTTCGATATCTACATCCTTACCTAAATCTATAACTTCATATCCGTAAGATTCAAGTACTACCTTACAGATATTTTTACCAATATCATGAACATCCCCTTTTACCGTAGCCATAACAACCTTAGCCTTAGCGTTATTACTCTTAGGGAATTTAGTTGATATTACACTAAATGCTTCCTTTGCTGCCTCAGCTGATGCGATTAACTGTGGTAAGAATAGCTTACCCTTATCATATAAATCTCCAACATCTGATAGAGCCTTAATTAATATTTCATTAATTACATAAATAGGATCATTTAGTTCTAATTCTTTTAATGTTAAATTTTTTATTTCAGGCTTTAAACCTTTTTTTACAGCCTCATATAAATTTAATTCCTTCAATTCTTCCTTTACTACACCCTTAGAGGTTGTTGTAATAGAGATTTCTGTATCCTTATATTTTTCAATATAATTTGAAGAATTTAAATCTATACCCATTAAAACATTATAAGCATCTATAGCACCCTTCATTTCATCATCTAATGGATTTAATATCGGCATATTTAATCCAGCATACATAGCCATAGTTAAAAATGTTTTATTTAATAAGCCTCTATAAGGTAAGCCAAATGAAACATTTGATACACCTAATGCTGTTTTAACGCCTAATGTTTTAACCAAAGTTAAACCCTTTAATGTTTCTTTTACTAACTCTTGCTCAGCAGATGCGGTTAAAACTAAAGTATCAATAATAATTTTATTCTTTTCAATACCATATTCTTTTGCCTTATTAATAATTCTTTTAGCTATTTCAAATCTTTCTTCAGCAGTTTTAGGCACACCTTTTTCATCTAATGCTAAGCCTAATACTACAGCACCATATTTTTTCGCTATAGGAAAGACTCTATCCATAACAGCTTCTTCACCATTAACTGAATTAATTAGAGGAATACCATTATAATATCTACAGCCTTTTTCTATCGCATCCTTATTTGATGAATCAAGCTGTAATGGTAAATCTACATATTCTTGGATTTTTTTAATTGAATTTACCATTACCTTTACTTCATCTATTTTTGGAACACCTACATTCAAATCTAACAAATCCGCTCCAGCCTCCTGCTGCTTAACAGCCTCATTAATTAAATAGTCGTAGTTTTCATCAATAAGGGCTTGTTTTAACTTTTTCTTACCTGTTGGATTTAATCTTTCACCACAAATTTTGACATTTTCTATTGTTGTTAATACTGATGCTGAATTTATAATTGTTTCTAACTTATTTTCTTTTTTATTTATTTTTAATCCTTTATATTTAGCAATTCCATTTATAAAATCTGGATTAGTTCCGCAGCAGCCTCCAATAATAGAAACACCTAAGTCGATATATTTTTTAATATATTGGTCAAATTCACTAAATTCTAAGACATATTCAGTCTTACCATTTTTTAAAATAGGTAGGCCTCTATTAGGCTGAACCATTATTGGCTTATGAGCATAATTAGTAAATCTTTCAACTATAGGATAAAGCTCCTTTGGTCCTAAGCTACAATTTACACCTAAAGCATCTACTCCTAAGCCTTCTAAGGTATTTATAACAATTTCTGGGGTTGAACCTGTTAAAGTTCTTCCACTTTGGTCAAATGTCATAGTAGCAAAGCAAGGCTTATCACTATTTTCTTTAACAGCAAGTATTGCTGCCTTTATTTCATATAAATCAGAAAATGTCTCTAAAATATAACCATCAACTAAATCCTTAGTGTATGAAACAATTTCCTTATATGCTTCATATACATCATCGAAGGTTACGTTACCTAAAGGCTCTATCATAGCACCAGTAGGTCCAATATCAAACATAACCTTTTTATTTGTTACTTTCGCGTTTTCTATAGCCTTTATAGCTATTTCTTTAATATCATAGGAACCATGATATTTAATTTTATTTAAACCGAAGGTATTAGTTGTTATAAAATCAGCTTCCTTATAAGAAAGATGGATTTCTTGAATATCTTTGAAATGTGTTATATTTAATTCTTCTAGAATAAAAGAGGATAATCCTCTTTTTTCTATTTCACTACCCATTCCACCATCAAATAATAAAATCTTATCTAATAGCATGTTCTTCCCTCCTTCTTATATTCGCATTTTCCTAAAAGCGTACAGTTCTTGCAGCTTTTATTAATAGTTTTTCCTATACCTACTATTCCGCACATCGTCTTCATAGGAACCATTAAATTAGAATCTAGGATATCTACGCCTATTTTTTTATGGTCTAGATATTTAAATATTTCTCTAATATCTTGAATAGTTGTTCCTTGATAGCCTGGACAAAATCTATAGGTATGAGGATTTGGAAAATTTTCTTCAAATTCATCTGAAGAAATTTCTAAATAAGCGCTAGATACCGCATCAAAAACAACCATTTTTTTCATATCTATTTTTGAATAATATCTACATTTATCATCTATTCTTTTTCCAAGTGTCATTAAAACTAAATAATATGATGTTGTTCCATCTAAAAAATCTAAATATGCCTTATTATTTTTTATAAAATCGAGCTTGTAATCAAATTCTTCACAGATATATTTAAATTGAGCTAGCTTTTCTACTTCCTCTAAGCATTCCTCAATTAATTTATCTATCTCTTTACTAGGCTCAATATTTCTATAGCCTAAATATGAATAAGCTAGCTTATAAAACTTAGAAGTATTCATCTATAACATTTTCCAATCTTTCTACAATTTCTTTAGCTGAAGTTGCATTATTCATTACATATAAGTGAATACCAGGAGCTCCTTTAGCGAGTAAATCCATAATTTGATATACTGCATAATTGTAGCCAAGCTCCTTAAATGCCTTTGGCTTATTCATATAAAATTCAAGCATATTGCGATAATTTAGAGGAATTGTAGATCCACACATAGATTTAGTTTTATTAATTGATTTAGGTGAGGTCAAAGGCATAATACCAGGAATTATAGGGGAAGTAATTCCGATACGTCTTGCCTCATTAACTAAACGGTAATAATATTCATTATCAAAAAATATTTGGGTTATGAAGAAGGTAGCACCTGCCTCCTCCTTCTTTTTCATATAAAGTAGGTCCTCATATAATGAGTTACATTCTATATGTCCCTCAGGATAGCAGGCACCTGCCAAATTAAAATCATGATTTTTTCTAATATATTCCATCAAATCTGAGGCGTGCTTAAATGTTTTACAATATTCAATGTTACTGTCAAGTGGCTTATCGCCCCTTAAGGCTAAAATATTTTCAACATTATTTTCCTTTAATTTTTTACATACATTATCAATATCTTCATAATTTGATGGGCCACCTGTTAGATGGGCTAAAGGCTCAATATGAAGATTATTTTTAATATATGAAGCTATTTTAATATTATCCTTTGAATTAGAACCTAACGCTCCATATGTTACAGAAATAAAATCAGGCTTAAATTTAGCTAATTCATTTAATGTTTCCTTTAGTTTATCTAAATCATCTGCTCCTTTTTTAGGAGGAAATGTTTCAAAGGAAAAGGTTCTTTTTGTTTTTAATATTTCATTAATCTTCATAATATCACCTCAAAAAATTTTCCCATTATAATGTTATTATATAACATTTAGCAATAATTAAAAATATTTTAAAAACTATGTTTGATATAGTTTTTTTCTATGGTAAAATAGGAATTGGTGATAATATGACATTAAAACAATTAGAATATGTAATTAAGGTTGCTGAAAAATTAAATATAACAGATGCGGCAAATGAGCTTTTTATAGCTCAACCTTCTTTAACTCACGCCATTCATGAGCTTGAAGAGGAAATGAATATTCAAATATTTATTAGAACTAATAAAGGTGTAGTTTTAACCTCTGATGGTGAGGTATTTTTAGGCTACGCAAGACAGGTCTTAGATGAGGCAAATTTATTAAAGGAAAAATTTAATAATATTAAATCAAAGCCTAAATTTGCAGTATCTTGTCAGCATTATTCATTTTGCGTATCAGCTTTTTCTGATTGTATTAATGAATTTAATTCAAATGAATATGATTTTACATTAAGAGAAACTGAAACATATGAAATAATAAATGATGTTAATAGTTTAAAAAGTGAATTAGGTGTTTTATATTTATCAAATAAAAATAAAGATGTTATTTTAAGCATTTTAAAGAAAAATGATTTAATATTTAATCCTCTTTTTGAGGCTTCACCTCACGTTTTTATATCTAAAAATAGTCCTTTAGCTAAAAAGGATGTTATAGGATTAAAGGATTTAGAGCCTTATCCATATCTAACATATGAACAAGGAAACTATAATTCATTTTATTTTAGTGAAGAATTCCTACCTACAATTTATTCAAATAAAAATATTGTAGTTAAGGACCGTGCTACCTTATTTAATTTAATTGATAAGCTAAATGGTTATACAGTATCAAGTGGTAAAATCTTTAAGGACGTTAATGAAAATATAATTATCGCAAAGAAATTTAATTATGATGAAAAGATGAATATAGGCTATATAACAAAAAAAGGCGTAAGCCTATCAAAATACGCAAACGCCTTTATCAATTATATTAAAAATTATGTGGATTAATCTAATTCTGGTAGCTTATCCTTATATTTAGATTCAACAGAATTCTTTAATGGTGTCTCTCTTTGTGAAGCAAATACCATAGATTTTCCTCTAGTTGGGCTAGAAATAGTACCAGCACCTGAAACACAACCAAATGGACAAGCCATACCTTCAAGCAAATACCCATCGTATTTGCCTTTTTTTGCATTTTCAATTAGCTTCTTACAGTTAGCTAAGCCTTGAGCTGATTCTACCTTTATTTCTCTATCTGGAGCAATAGTCTTACAAGCATTAACAACAGCTTGAGCAACACCACCAGCAACAGCAAAGCCTCTACCATCAGCTGAAGTTTCATTCTTTAATTCAGCTTGAGGAAGCTTAGCAAAATCAACCTCTTTTGCCTCAAACATACCCATTAGCTCTTCAAATGTTAATACGAAGTCAACATCACTTCTAACAGATTTTCTTGAAGCCTCTAGTTTCTTAGATGAGCAAGGTCCAATAAATACAATCTTAGATTTTGGATGCTCCTTCTTAACAAGTCTAGCTGTTAATACCATTGGTGTTAATGACATAGAAATATTGTCTCTTAATTCAGGGAATTCCTTCTTAACCATTGTTGACCAGCTTGGACAGCAAGATGTTCCCATAAATTTTAACTTTTCTGGTACATTTTCTAAGAAGTCATGAGCCTCTTGAATTGTACATAGGTCAGCACCGATAGATACCTCTATTGCATCCTCAAAGCCTAGCTCCTTAACTGCAGCAGAAATAGTCTTTAAATTAACCTTTGGACCAAATTGTCCAACAAATGCTGGAGCAAATATTGCATAAACTGGAGTCTCTGATTTAATTGCTTGAATAACCTGGAATATTTGTGATTTATCAGCGATAGCACCAAATGGGCAGTTTACTAAGCATTGTCCACAAGAAACGCACTTATCATAATTAATTTTTGCCTTACCATATTCATCAGATTCAATCGCATTTACACCACAAGCCTTCGCACATGGTCTTTGTCTATGTTGAATAGCCTTAAATGGACATACATCGCTACATTTTCCACATTTAATACATAATTCTTGATTAATGAATGATCTGCCATCAACAATCTTAATAGCTTCCTTCGGACATACATTTGTACATGGTCTAGCTAGACAGCCCTCACATACGTTAGTTACGAAATAAGATTCCTCAGGACAAGCATTACATGCGAAATCAATAATATTAATTAGAGGAGGCTCATAAAATTTTTCATCTGTTACAGCCTCTTCAATTCCAACAGAAATAGGCAAATGCTCATCAGCATGTCTAGTAGATAAGCCTAAGGCTAATCTAATTCTTTCCCCGGCAATTGCTCTTTCCAAAAATATAGATTCTCTATATACAGGTTGACCTCTAAATAGCTTATATGGTATCTCGTCAACTCTTTTATAATCTCCACCCTCATAGCCTAATTTAGCTACTTCTTTAAATATTTTACGTCTAATTGTCATTAATGATGCATAAGAATCAAACATTTAAAATTCCTCCTATCTATATCTTAATTAAAACCAATTTTTGTCATTTTGTAAAGTTTTTAATTTTTTCAAGTCTTCATTAAGGAGCTCTTCTTCCCTTAAAGGATCAATATCTAATTTATCAATTTGATAATATTTAGTATTATAAATACCATACATTTTTACTAATTCCTTTACGTATTCATAACCTAAATTATTATTGACATAGCCACCACATGAAGCTAAATATAATAACTTATTTGCCTTACATAAGCCCTTAGGCATACCATTTTCATAAATGAATGTAATACCTGATACACTTATGTTTTCAAAATATAATTTTAGGACAGCTGGAAATGACATATCCCAGTATGGTGCCGCAACAATTATAAAATCATATTCCTTAAATTCATTAGCTAAATTAAACATTTCATCATCAAATAAGCCTTTAGCAATTAGGCTATCTCTTTTATTTAATAATTCTTCATTTAAAGGTTTTAAATCTAAATCATATAAATTGATGATTTTAACATCACCATCTATATTTTCTAAATATGTTTCATACATCTTCTTTGTTCTTGAATTTGTTCTTGCACATGCATCTAAAACTAAGTATTTCATATTGCCTCCTAAAAAATTAAAAAAGTGCTGTCATATAACAGCACTTTTAATATTTGAAACTAATTACTTTGCGTCAACAATTTCAAATTTAGTATCTGTAGCAATGATAATCTTATCTTCGTTAGTTAAGCCTAAAACTTCTTTAGCCTTCTTATAAGCATCTTCCTTAGTACCTAATACTGCGTTAATACCCCAAACGATTGATAATGTTCTACAATCTTCAGCTGTCTTACAAGCAAAGAATGTATCACATGCAGGACGATATTGAGAAATAGCTAATGCGAAATCAACATCACCTTCAGCAGCACATGCCTTAATATCATATGTGTTAGCTAAAGTAGCAACTGCAAGACCGATAGCATCCTTTTCAGTTACGTTTTCTTTGCATTCAACTACATTCTTGATCATTTGCTCATGATCGATATCTTCTTCAGCCTTTTCATCAATCTTAGCCATATATGTTACAGCTTCGAATGGATAATCACCTTGTGCAGATTCACCAGAAAGCATTGTAGCACAAGTACCATCAAGAACTGCATTATGAACGTCTGAAACCTCAGCTCTTGTAGGTCTTGGATTTTGTTGCATAGAATCTAACATTTGAGTTGCAGTAACAACAATCTTACCTTGAGATTGTGCTAAGAAAATCATATCCTTTTGGATTGCAGGTAAATCCCAAGCATCAACGTCAACACCTAAGTCACCTCTAGCAACCATTACACCATCAGATAATCTGATGATTTCTTCCATATTTGAAACACCTTCTTGGTTTTCAATTTTAGAAATAATCTTGATATGAGTATTCTTCTTTGCAGCAAGTAAATCTCTAATATCCTTAATATCTTGAGGACGTCTTACGAATGAAGCAGCGATGAAATCTAATTCTTGATCACAAGCCCATTCAATATCATCCTTATCCTTTGGTGAAATATAAGGCATATTTAGGATAACGCCAGGAACGTTACAGTTTCTCTTGTTCTTTAACTTTCTGTCGTTTTGAGCTTCAACAACTAATTCTCTTAAAGCTTCATCCTTTTCCTTAACAACTAATGTTAAGCAGCCATCTTCAACTAAGATTCTTCCACCTACATGAATATCATCATATAAACCAGCATAAGAAATAGCAATCTTCTTTGCATTTCCTAAGAATGAATAATCCATTGTAATTCTTAAGATATCGCCCTTATGAATCATAACTGGTTCATCATTTTCTAAATAACCTGTTCTAATTTCTGGTCCCTTAGTATCTAGGATCATACCTGTGAACCAACCCTTTTCAGCATTAAGAGCCTTAACGTTCTTAATTCTGAAGCCTTGTTCTGCGTGATCACCATGGCTTAGGTTCATACGCATAACGTTCATACCAGCAGTGCCTAATAAGTATTCTAATTGATCCTTTTGTTCAGAAGCTGGACCAATAGTACAAACAACTTTTGTCTTTTTCATATTTTTAATCTCTCTTTCTTTTTATGATTTTTTTCTAATATCATAAAATAATCCTATAAAATTATATCACAATTTTAACGACCTGCAATATTTTTTTTAAATTTTATAATTATTTATAATTATTATTAACATCTTCCTGTAATAAATTTTACGCAATTTAATCGGTTTTAATTTAAAAAGGACTAGCTTTATGAATGAACTAGTCCTTTTCATTTCTTATAAATACTAATCTATTATCCTTAAAATAATTTCTAATTTTCTTATTATTAGATAAATAAGATAAATAGCTTCTTATCGTAGATAAAATTATTAAATATTTATTATAAGTTATTCTTAATTGGAAATAGCTGAATATATATGATGTACATTCAACACAATTATGTTCTTCTTTAAGATAATCAAGTAATATGTCCATTATGTCATAAATATTACTCTTATTAAACTCAACTACAGGTGTAATATTTGTTGTTACCTCACTATGAGCAGGTACAACAATTTTTCCTTCTAATGATTTAACGAATTCTAACGAATCTAAATATCCTTGAACATCATAAATTAAAAGAATATGGGCTCTTTCAACTAAATCAATTGAGCCTAAGGTATCGGCTACAAAATAGACATCGTCTTTAGTTCTAATACCAATCATACCAAAATGATGACCTGGAAGATGGAAAAACTCTACTCCCTCAGGTATTTGATCTAATGCATATATTTCATCATTTGAATCTATATGCATCAATTTAGAATCATATTCATCTAAAGGATATCCACCATATAAAAAGCCTCTATCTAATGTTGCATCTCTAAAGAAGCCTCTTTCAACCTTTGATGCAATCATCTTACAATGAGTCTTTCCATATATATAATGCCAGCCCCCTGAATGATCAGCGTGACAGTGGCTAAATATAAGGTGTGTAACCTTCATATTATTTTTTTCTAATGCCTCATATATCTTTGGTCCATCATCTACTGTTCCACAATCAAATAAAATAACTTCATTTTTGTCATTCAATTTATAGACACCACAATTTGTTGGACCATCAATATAATAGGTATTACCTTTTAAATGATGAAGCTCATACATTTTCTTCTTCGACTTCCTCTTTTTCCTCTTTAAGGAAAGAATATTTTAATGTTTCATATGTGAAATATAAGCCTAAGCCTAATAATAATCCACCAATTACATCAGTAAAATAATGCATACCTGCCGCAATTCTACCAACACATACAAACATTATGATAAACATAGCAGCAACTATAGTTGCTAATTTAGCTAAATTTTTATTAATATATTTACCATAAATATTAAATGTTGCTAATGTTAAATATGTAGTAACTAATACATGAGTAGATGGATAAGATGATTCTAGTTTTCCCTTTAAATTAATAGGTCTATAGTTAATTATAGCTACCTTATCAAAGAATATATAGAAAATAACCATCAAAACAGCTAATCCAAATATGATATAAATATCCTTATCTATCTTTTTTAAGCTCTTATTCTTTATCAATTGATAAAGAGCTACGCCACCTAAAAATACAAATGAAAAAATACTTATATATAATAAAATATCACTACAAACATCAATCTGCTTATTATATCCATTTGCTAAAAATACCTTATTTAAGCTTGAAAGGCCAACCTCTAAGCCTACGCTATTTGTAGAAATAGACTTAACATCAACATATTTAACTAAAATAGTTAATAATAAAAATAGCAAAAAGAACCCAGCAGCAACTGAGGCAAATATAATAGGTTTTTTATTTTTCATACAACTATCCCCCTTTAATATAAAAGGCTCTATATCATAGAGCCCTTATTATTTTATTAGTTTTTCTTAATACCATAACGCTTATTGAACTTTTCAATTCTACCATCAGCTTGTGTAAATGCTTGCTTACCTGTATAGAAAGCATGGCAATTAGAACAAGTATCAACTCTAATTTCATTTAATGTAGAACCAGTTTCAAAAACGTTACCGCATGTAGTACAAGTTACCTTTACAGTCTTGTATTCAGGATGTATTCCAGTTTTCATGCTAATTCACTCCTTCCGCCATGGTAAATATTATAACCATAGTAAGTTACTTTGACATTGTAACATATTTATTTTTCAATAGCAAATACTTTTTTATTTTTTTAATCTCTATCATAAATATCTCTTGTATAAACTCTATCGTAAACATCGTCTAAACAAGAATCATATCTATTAGCGATTATAACATCAGTAATAGTTAAGAATTCATCAAGTGAAGCAATTACCTCAAAGCCCTCAAATTCATCTGTTGGAATTGTAGGCTCATAAATAACTACTCTTAGGCCCTTAGCCTTCAATCTTTTCATTACTGATTTTGTAGCTGATAAATTAAAGTTATCTGAATCCTTCTTCATCAATAATCTATATACGCCAATTGTTGGCTCAACAAATGGAGAATTTTGCTTACCAGTCCTATAGACATCATCAGCTATAAAATCCTTCCTTATATGATTAGATTCAGATATCGCGCTAATTAAGCACTGTGGCATACCCTCAAAGTTTGCCTGTAGCTGCATTGAGTCATTAGGTAAGCTTGAACCACCAAAGCCAAATGATGGGTTATTATAGAAATCTCCAATTCTTGGATCATAGCAAACACCATCAATAATATCTTTAGTATCTAAATCCTTAATTTTAGAATATGTATCTAATTCATTAAAGTAGGCAACTCTCATAGCTAAATAAGCGTTTGTGAATAATTTAATTGCCTCAGCCTCTGTCATACCCGTTAAAATAACCGGAATTTCGTCTTTAAGCACATTTTCAGTTAAAATGCTACAGAATTCTTCCGCCTTCTTTAAAAGCTTTTTATCGCCCCTAGGATAGCCTATAACGATACGTGAAGGATATAAGCTATCATATAAAGCACTAGATTCTCTACCAAATAAAGGAGAAACTAAAATATTGTTGTTATTAAATTGTTTTCTCATCTTTTCTGTGAAGCCTACAGGAATAGTAGATCTAATAACAACTAAAGCCTCTGGATTTATTCTAGTAATCTTTTCTATAGTCTTTTCTACCTTATTTGTATCAAAGAAATTGGTTTTTCTATCATAATAGCTCATATTAGCTACAATAATAACATCAGAATTCTTATAAGCCTCTTCATCATCTAATGTAGCAGTTAAATCTAATTCTTTAGTTTTAAAGTATTCTTCTATTAAATCATCTTTAACAGTGGAAATTCTCTTATTTATTTTTTCTACCTTCTTATCACTTGTTGAAGTAATAAAAACCTTATTACTTAAGGAAAGTAAGCAAGCTAAAGATAAACCAATGTAATTAATACCCGAAATTGATATTACAGTTTCTTTTTTCATAAATTTCCACCTCTTTTTTCATTTAATAAAAGCAATTATATAGTAATCTTATTATATTATTATTTAAAAAATATTTCAATTGAAGAAAAGGTGGTGTAAATCTACACCACCAATTCCCCAAAAAAGATTTTTTACTATGACTTAAAAGCCTTATCTTTTTAATCAAGCTCTACGGTATACATATAGCCATTGTCATTTGAAACAACAACATATAAAGTATATTCGCCAGTAATATTCAAGCTAGCTAAAGCTTCTGCAACTTCATCTTCTTCATAGCTTAAATAATTATAACGGAATTCTCTATCGTCAGTTTCATAATATGTTGCGTCACAATATGCATATTGAACCTCTAGGCGAGCCATAGCTTCTTCACCATCAGCACCTAGGTAAGCTACGAATAATGATACTTGATATGAATGTCTGAAATCATCGAAATTCTTATAATCAAATAATTGATATCTAATGTTATATTCATCCTCACCAGGAATTTGCTCTAAGAAGATTACAGGATATTCATATCCTTCCCATGTGAAGTGACAAGCATTACATTCATAATATTCGATCTCACCATCATTATTAAGATGAGGTGTATGATCTCTGTGATAACAATAATATTCTTCTGGTTCATCTTGATAATTACAGTTTTTACAGCTTCTTACATAAACACCAGGCATTGTATCATGAGCTTTTACAAGATATTCATAAGTATACTCATGTTCTGTAGAATTCCATGATGAAATTACTCTATTACATGTAGAACACTTTGTTTCATAATGAACTGTACAACCAGTCTTAGTATGAGTAGTTGTTGATTCACCTTGGTGATTATATACATAACCAGTAAGCTCAGTATAATTTGTACCATCAACAGAAATCTTAATCTTTGCCTTTGAACAGCATGCATCAACTACTTCAGTTGTTAGGAATTGAACCTTAAATGTTTCAAGATCAACATTTTGAGTTACTTTTTCATAACTATAATTACCATAGTTTGCACGTAATCCATTTGCAAATGTTACAAAACGAGGTTGATAATTAGCTTGGATTCCATTATATTGTAAGCCATTAGCTGTAACTTCATAATAAACTACATATGATTCAATACCATAATAATAATTTGCCTTAGCACCATACTGAGTAGTTTTTTGCTCTGCATTAGCTTTAAATTCAGTATCATTTAATACATATACAACTTGACTTACACGTCCTCCAATTGAAGCACTTGAATAATAAACCTTACCTGTAGCTACATTAGTTCTCTTGAAATATACATAATTATCTTGCTTGCTTGAAGAATAATGTGTTTGTTGAATATATTCTTCATATGTAATAATTTCATATGTATATAAGCCAGCATCTGAACCTCCATTACTACCTAAGCTATACTTCTTTGTAGTAGGATTATAATATGCAGTACCAGGAATATAAATGGAATCACGATATTCTTGTCCATCTGGTAAAACATATACTATTGCTGCAGAAGAATTAATATACTTATAATAATTTCCATTTTCATCTTTAGAAATATACTTATATTCACCATAGCTATAAAGCATTATAGAATAATAAGCCTTTATAGTTGCTTCTTCTGTACCATTATTATATGCTACATCAAATTTTGATGATTTAATTTCATAATATTGTTCACCTTGATATGATTGCTTAGTGAATGTATAAGTTAGGTTATTACTATTATTATCAGTTGTATCTAAATAATCATTTACTTCAGCAACAAACCAATCATGATTATCTAATGTAATATCAAGTAGAACTACATTATCCTTAGCTTCTTTAATCTTTTGTTGAACATCGAATAAATCTTCTTTATTTTGGTGTTCTATTACTGCAGTAATATCAATATCCATATTTGCTGGA
>OCTX012278997.1_pt1 | contig 13792 bp, 11 predicted proteins | sample 1539691 | NCBI WGS metagenome assembly OCTX01 (sample SAMN02144231, study PRJEB22623) | gut metagenome | biome: sheep rumen | host: Ovis aries | place: New Zealand | reverse complement strand
AGCACGATTTCAGGAGTAAGAATCCGACAACCCGCTGGGCAGACGTAATCAAGCTCCACTAAGAAATTTGTCACATGACTATTTGCTCCAGGCGCAATGGGGTCAGGCACCTTTGCGCCCACGGACATACCCACGGCTACATTATATCCAGACAGTGGGCGACGGAGCACCTGGGCGCAATGGGGTCAGGCACCTTTGCGCCCACGGACATACTCAGAATCTGTCCCCCGGCTACATTAATGGGGCTTCTGCTCACTATCCAGCCTATCAAGTTTCTTCTCTATCTGAGACAGCTTTTCAAGGACTTCGTCATTATTGTCCGCAGCCATAGCATCAACAAATATGCTGTTTACAAGGCTCATGCCAATGATTCCACCCATGAAAAGAAGGAACGAGAAGTATATTCGAGCCATGACAGCCACAGTAGGTCCACCATTTACGGCAATAGCTTCAGGCATTTCATACCACCCTTCTATCGTGAATAAACGGAAGATAGAATACACGCTCAGGGCTGGATTGCCAAAGAACTGAGGAGCGGCATTCCCAAAAAGGAATGTTGTGACGATACTGAATACCAACAAAAGCACGACCAATCCGATAGCAACAATGTAAGAAGCCTTGAACGCCAACTTGATGCCATTGAGAAGGCTGTCGATGTTTGGAATAAACTTCAGCATACGGAAGGCCTTGAAGGCTCGCATCGTTCTCAGCGACAGTAGGATACTTGTGCCTGGGAAATATTCGCCGAAGATGTTAATGCACGACGGGAGGGCAAGCGCGACAAGAATGAAGTCTAGACGATTCCATCCGTCAGACCAGTACTTTGAAAAGCCATGCATACGAATCTTAACCAGAGCCTCAATCAGGAACAGCAGCGTAAACAGGCTGTCAATTATCAAGAGAAGGCTATAGTTTCCAGAAAAGAAACCGCTGACAAATAAAATGCCGGTGTTGATAAGCACCAACACCAACATGATATTGTCATTAGTAAAGAATCGCTTCGCCAATTCCATTCTCACACGTATCTCTTTGCTGCCTCTATCAGTTGCTGCTTGAACTTGTAGATGTCCTCCACCTTGTCGATAGCCTCCATCTGCTCGTTCCTGCTCTCATCTACGAAGCCTATGCGCTTGTTGCTTGGGTTGTTGAAATGGAGCCTGCAAATAGGCCTGCGGTTGTTGTCGTCTGCAAAGATGGCGAAGTATGACTGGGAGTCGCGATGGGTGATACGCTCAGAGGCCATTACTTCACAGACGATGCTCTTCACGATGTAATAGCCCTCCATCTCCTCTTCAGTGGTGTTGATCTTCGAGGCTTTGTCGTCCTCCTTCTGAGGCTCTTCTCCCTTTGCTTCATTTTGGTCTGATGCTGGCGGAACTGCTGATGCTTGTATCGGAGCACCTGCCGCCTCCGTAGCCTTGATGGCAATACCAAGTTTCTCGCTCATCACGTCGTTGATGTGACTGTTAAGCGCTCGCGCCACGATGTCGGTAAACTGATCCAGCACCTTCTGAGTCACGATACCTTCGTATACACGCTTTGTAAGCAGTTTGACGAGTTCAGGCGATGGTTCAGCAAATTCGGTGCGGATCACCTTCTTGACTTCTGACAAGTACTTCAACTCATTAGCACTGCTCAGGATGTTGTCCAAGTCGAAGTTTTCCTTGCAGAATTTCTTCACTTCCTCAATCTGGGCATCCCTTATCTTCTCCAGGTTGATCTCGAGGAAAGGCACGTCGTCCATGATGTTCTCCTTGATCAGGTCGGTATAGAATCTGTATACGATGCCATTGGTCAGCACGCCGAACTTCGCCTTCGACGCTACATAGTAGCGCTTCAACTGGTTGTCGTGCAGGTTCAGGTCCTGCTTCCAGTGCTTGCACTCGATGAGCATGATGGGCGAGCCGTCTTTCATGATGGCATAGTCAATCTTCTCACCCTTCTTCTTGGCTATATCGCAGTCCATCTCGGGTACAACCTCCAAAGGGTTGAACACGTCGTATCCAAGCATCTGAATAAAAGGCATGATGAAGGCATTCTTTGTTGCCTCTTCCGTCTGGATGGAATCTTTCAGGGCTGACACACGTTTTGCCAGTTGCATAATAGAATCTTTAAAGTCCATAGTTTTATAGTTTTACAATAAGTCCCATCTCCTCAGTCCCGAAGAAGACCTCTTAATTATACGTAAGAAGCGTGGAACTGTATCCACATCTCCGTTCTGTGGTCCTGAGAAAACCTTATGTGGGAGAGTTGACAACATCCACGCTAACGCATGGAAGCTATCATGTCCTCTTGCCACATTTTGAAATTTCTCAGGTTTCAGAACACAAGACGAGCATAACGCTTCTATTTATTTATTCCTCAATGTCGCACCGCCGTCCGCACCCGGACATCGTGGCGGTGTTCGATTGCAAAGGTAAGAAATAATTCTGAAATGCGCAAGAAAATCTCTGATTTTTCTTAAGGTTCGGGAGGAATCGAAGATGAATCCAGAGGGGCGGGCTAATAAGAATGTAAGATAATTTCTGCGCACTATCGCATTTCCAAAACCGCCCCCCAAAAAGCCGAAACAGGGTCTCGGACTTTAGTTAGGGTAAAGTCGGAGTTTAGTTAAACTAAAGTCCCAGTTTAGTCTATCTAAAGTTTGGGTTTACTTAGGGGTTCGGAGGCGGGGGATTTTGGGCGGTCATGATGTGGGGCGCAATGGGGTCAGGCACCTTTGCGCCCAAGGATTTCAGCGTAGAGCGATTTGCCCTCGGAGTGTATAACGAACTTTGTATGGCACTCGGTGGCCTGGTAGAGGAGAATGTAAAACTGTAATAATGTAAAAATGTAAAAATGTAAAAATGTAATAATGTAAAAAAGTGGCCAGAGTGCTCCAGTTGTTTCAATGATTCCAATTATTCCAATTCCAATTAATAAATTAAGGGTATATCCCTCTTATATATATTATATAACTTATTGATATATAGATAGTTATATATATAATCAATGGAATTTGGGGTGTCAAAAAAGCAAACTGGAATTGGAATAACTGGAATACTCAGCCATTAGTATTCATCTAAAAGACTGATATTCAATGAAATACGACGTTAGTAAACCCACTTCCCCTAAGATGCCAGCACTTGGAAAGGGGACAGAATGTATCAAATTACTGCTCTCACAGGTCTCAAAAGGCATACAAGAACCCATGGTTCCGATGCTTTTCCCCGTTCTTGGCGCACACATCAGCGGCGCAGAATTTCAGTATCCTGACAACAGTTGGAAGGAATTGACGGGCATGATGGGCAATCTCGTAGCAAAAAGCGCGGCTCAGGATACGGGCCAAAGCGTTAAGAATAAACAAAAAACGCGGGGCGACTGAAATATTTCTTAACTCATGCCGATAAACTCTTAACTTTTCATTATCTTTGCACGCGAAAACATCATTTATAGACAGAAAAGCAAAAGCAGAAAGATATGACAGCATTCAAAGACCTGGCGCAGCAGCGCCGCAGCCACAGAAAGTTTACTAACGAGGAGATCGACGCGGAAGACCTGAAGCTCATTCTGCGCGCCGCCCTGATGTCGCCCACGTCGAAGAGTCAGCGCGCCTGGCAGTTTGTCGTCGTCGACGACAAGCTCTCGCTGGAGAAACTTGCCGACGCGAAGAACCTCGGAAGCCAGTTCCTGAAAGACGCTCCTGTAGCCATCGTCGTGCTGGGCAACCCCATGCAGAACGACTGTTGGGTGGAAGACGGCTCCATCGCCGCCATCAGCATGCAGTATCAGGCAGAGGAGCTGGGCCTGGGCTCTTGCTGGGTGCAGATGCGCGGGCGTGGCCTCGACGACGGCACGACGGCCGACACCGTCATCCGCGGCATCCTCGACATCCCCGACGAGCTGAACTGCCTCTGCGTGGTTGCCATCGGCCACTGGACCGACGAGCGCAAGCCCCAGAGCGAGGACAAGCTGAAGTGGGAGAATGTACATTTGAACAGGTTTTAGTTTACAGTTTACGGTTTACAGTTTACGGTTTACAGTTTACGGTTTACGGTTTACAGTTTACGGTTTACAGTTTACGGATTACGGTTATGATTAACTACGATTTGAATAAGATACGGGCGATCATCTTCGATATCGACGGTGTGCTGAGCGCGGAGACCATCAACCTCGACGCTGACGGCGTGCCCCTGCGCACGGTGAACATCAAGGACGGCTATGCCATCCAGCTCGCCATGAAGCTCGGCCTGCGCATCGCCATCCTCACGGGTGCCAGGGTCGACAGCGTGCGGGTGCGCTATGAAGGTCTGGGCGTGGAGGACATCTACATAGGCTGTGCCGTGAAGATAGAGACGTACGACCGGTTTCTGGCCAAATACGGTCTCAGCGACGACGAGGTGATGTATATGGGCGACGACATCCCCGACCTGGAGGTGATGCAGCGCGTGGGCTGTCCCGTCTGTCCCAAGGATGCCTGTCCGGAGATAAAGGATGTGTCCGTCTACATCAGCGACCGCAAGGGTGGCTATGGCTGCGGGCGCGACGTGATCGAGCAGACGCTGCGCGCTCAAGGCAAGTGGGTGATGAATGCCAAGGCCTTCGGATGGTGATGTTTTTTTCGAGGAGTGTGGAGTGAGGAGTGTGGAGTGAGATATGATTCGAGGAGTGAGGAGTGAGATATGATTCGTGGAAAAAGAAAGAGAAATGATGAATGGAAGATATAAGATAGTGCTGGCGAGTAATTCGCCACGGCGGCGGGAGCTGCTTGCAGGGCTCGGACTGCCGTTTGAAGTGCGGGTGATGGCGGACATCGACGAGTCGTACCCCGCCGACCTGCCGGTAGGCGAGGTGGCGCGCTATATCTCCGGCAAGAAGGCCGACGCCTATCGCGGCAGTCTTGCCGACGACGAGCTGCTCATCACTGCCGACACCGTGGTCATCGTCGGCGACGAGATTCTCGGCAAGCCCGTCGACGAGGCCGACGCCACGCGCATGCTCCGGCTGATCAGCGGGCGCACCCATCAGGTGACCACGGGCGTGGCGATGCTTACCACCACCCAGGAGCGACGGTTCGCCGTGACCACCGACGTCACCTTCCGCCCACTCACCGACGACGAGATACATTATTATATATCGCGCTATAAGCCCTTCGACAAGGCCGGGGCCTACGGCATACAGGAGTGGATCGGGTACGTGGGAGTGACGAGCCTCCGCGGCAGCTACTACAACGTGATGGGGCTGCCCGTGCAACGTATCTACGAAACGCTCCAACAGATAGAATGAACACACACACATTTATTTAAAACACAATGACACTTAGGATAACGATTCAAACACACCACCATAAGGCTCTGATGCTGCTGCTTGCAGTTTCGACCCTCTTCACCACCAGCGCCACGGCGCAGAAGCGCCAGATGGCCGAGGCCGAGGGCTATCTGCGCAACGGCAAGAACCTTGAGAAGGCCGAGCAGCTCATGACCAAGCTGCTGCGCGACTCGGCCAACCAGCAGAACCGCCGCATCTACGACCTGTGGCTTCAGGCTGTGGAGAAGCAGTATGGCGTGCTCAACGAGCGCATGTACAAGCATCAGAAGATCGACACCACGCAGCTCTTCAACCTCACGCGCCGGATATTCACCATCGCCGAGCGCCTCGACTCGCTCGACAGTCAGCCCGACAAGAAGGGTAGGGCGCCGCTCGACTACCGCAAGGACAACGCCCAGCGGCTGCTCACCTATCGGCCGAACCTCTTCTTCGGAGGAGCCAACCACCTGCGCAAGGAGGACTTCAAGACAGCCTTCGACTTCTTCGAGACCTATATCGACTGTGCGCGTCAGCCCCTGTTTGCCGACCATCAGCTGCTACAGACTGACGGGCGCATGGGCGAGGCTGCCTACTGGGCCACCTACTGTGGCTACCGCCTCGGCGACCCCGTGCTCACGCTCCGTTATCAGGACCTTGCAAGGCGCGACACCACCAAGCTGGAGTACACCCTCCAGTATGCTGCCGAGGCATGGAACCGTCTGGGCGACGAGCAGCGCTACACGGAGATACTCTGGGAGGGATTCGCCTTCTTCCCGCAGTCGGCCTATTTCTTCCCGCGGCTCATGGACAGCTATACGCGCAAAGGCAACTACAAACAAGGACTGCTCGTGGCCGAGGAAGCGCTGAAGTCGGACTCGCTCAACGAGCTCTACCTCTTCGCCAAGTCGACCATGCTGCTCAACCTGGGGCGCTATGCCGACTGCCTCGCTTACTCAGACCGTCTCATCGCCGTCAACGACCAGATGGCCGAGGCCTACTATAACGCTGGTACGGCCTGCCTGAACATCATCCTCAACATGGACCCCCGGCGCCACAAGAAGCAGATACGCAAGATGTACCAGAAAGCCCAGCCCTATATGGAGACCTACCGCCGACTGGCACCAGCGGCCAAGGACAAATGGGGGCCGGCACTCTACAGGATATATTTCAATCTGAACTTAGGAAAACAGTTTGATGAGATCGATAAAATCTTAAAGAAATGAAAAAGTTAGGGCATTATATTGGTAGTATGCAAAATAATGCCTAACTTTGTCATTTGGAATGATGTATTAACAATCTAAAACAAATAAAAACGTAAGAATTATGGCAGACAATGCACAGTTGATCGCTCAGTGCGAGGCACGGGCAAAGGAATGGCTCTCTCCGGCCTTTGACGAGGAGACACGTAAGGAAGTACAGGCGATGCTCGACGCAGAGGACAAGACCGCCCTCATCGACGCCTTCTATCAGAACCTCGAGTTTGGTACGGGTGGTCTGCGCGGCATCATGGGTGCCGGTACGAACCGCATGAACAAGTACATCGTAGGCATGGCCACGCAGGGTTTTGCAAACTATATCCTCAAGGCCTTCCCCGGCCGTAAGGATCTCGCCGTCGTCGTGGGCCACGACTGCCGCAACAACGGACGTATGTTCGCAGAGTCCGTGGCAGCCATCTTCTCGGCCAACGGCATCAAGGCTTATCTCTTCGAGAGCCTCCGCCCGACGCCAGAGATCTCGTTCGCCATCCGTCAGCTCGGCGCTCAGGCTGGTGTGAACGTGACTGCCTCTCACAACCCCCGCGAATACAACGGCTACAAGGCCTACTGGGAGGACGGTGCACAGGTGCTCGCTCCGCATGACAAGGGTATCATCGACGAGGTGAACAAGGTGACCATCGACCAGGTGAAGTTTGAGCCGAACTACGACCTCATCGAGATCATCGGCGGTGAGATGGACTGGGACTACCTGCAGGCCGTGAAGGAGGCTATGGTGGATCAGGATGTCATCCTGCGCCAGAAGGACCTGAACATCGTCTACTCACCCATGCACGGCACGGGTCGCGTGATTATTCCCGAGGCCCTACGCTCTTGGGGATTCCAGAACATCCACGTGGTGCGCGAGCAGATGGTGATCGACGGTAACTTCCCCACCGTCGTCAGCCCGAACCCCGAGAATGCCGAGGCTATGACGCTGGGCATGAAGCTCGGTACGAAACTCAATGCCGACCTTGTGATCGCCTCCGACCCCGATGCCGACCGTCTGGCCATCGTCTGCCGCAACAATAAGGGCGAGTGGGAGATCCTCAACGGTAACCAGACCTGCATGATGTTCTGCTGGTATATCATCGCCAACAAGAAGAAGCTCGGTCAGCTGAAGGGCAACGAGTTCCTCGTGAAGACCATCGTGACCACCGAGGAGATTGCCGAGATCGCCAAGAAGAACGGTGTGGAGCTGCGCGACTGCTACACAGGCTTCAAGTGGATTGCCAACGAGATCCGCATCTCTGAGGGCAAGCAGAAGTTTATCGGCGGCGGTGAGGAGTCGTTCGGATTCCTGCCGTTTGACAAGGTGCGCGACAAGGACTCCCCCGCATCTATCTGCCTGATCTGTGAGATTGCTGCCTGGGCTAAGGACAACGGCCGCACGCTGTACGACCTGCTGATGGACATCTACGCAGAGTATGGCTTCTCGAAGGAGACTACCATCAACGTGGTGAAGCCCGGTAAGAGCGGTGCCGACGAGATCAAGCAGATGATGGTCGACTTCCGCCAGAACCCGCCGAAGGAGCTCGGAGGCTCGAAGATCTGCCTGTGGAAGGACTATCAGACCCTCGAGGCAACGAAGGCCGACGGTACGAAGGAGAAGATCAACATGCCTACTACCTCGAACGTGCTCCAGTGGTTCTGCGAGGACGGCACGAAGGTCAGCGTCCGTCCTTCGGGCACAGAGCCGAAGATTAAGTTCTACTGCGAGGTGAAGGATCCTACCTTCAAGTGCGCCGGCTGCTACGAGCGTTGCACCAATGCTGCCAACGAGAAGATCGAGGCCATCAAGAAGAGCCTCAATCTGTAAAGAGATAGGTCAACAAGAAAACAGACTCCCTGTCATATCGTGGCAGGGAGTCGTTTTTTATTTGATAGTTTGTGGTTATGACTTCGGCATGTCGATGATGAATCGGCATCCGTCGTGATAGGTGGTGTCGAGGGTGAGCTCTCCGCCGAGACTGACGATGTGGCGCTTGGTCAGAGGCAGTCCCAGGCCGAGGCCTTGGGAGAGGTCGTCGCTCTTGGTGAAAGGCTCGAACATCTGATCGATGAATTCATTTGGCAGCCCTTTCCCTACATCCTCGACAACGAATCTGACGGTGTTCTCCGTCTGCGAGATGCGCAGGGTGATATGCTTGCCGTCGGAGTATTTCACCGCATTGAAGAGCAGCTCGTGTAACGATCGCGTCAGATAGAGACGGTTAGTCTTGATGGTGCAACTGTCGGGCAGGCTGCTTTCCACGTTGATGATTGCATTGGGAGCATAGCGCCGTGTGTAGTCGAGACAGCCTTGGGCCAGCTGGTTGCACACCACCACGTCGTTACGCTTGCTCTTAAGCTCCTCTGATATTCCGATGTCGGAGCAGTTGAAGAGCATGAGAACCATGCGCTTGAAGTGGATGGCGTTGTGCAGCATCATATCCGTGATCTCCGCCTTCTCATGTTCGGGCAGTGCCGGGTTCTCCTGCAGCACCTGCGCAAAGCCGGCGATGATGTTCAATGGCGTACGTATCTGGTGCGACACATTCTGGATGAAAAGCGTCTTCTGCCTGACGGCCTTTTCTGCCAGCAACTTGGCCTCAGACAGTTCTTTATTGCGCTGTTCGGTCTGAAGGGTGGTCTGACGTATGCTGGAGGCCTGGTCGTCGATGGACTGCTGCATGATGGCAAAGCTGTTCTGCAGGCGCCCGATGGCATCGTCGCGATGTGTGTGAGGTATCTTGTCGTCATACTGTCCGGCAGCCATCTTCTTGAGCATGCCCAGCAAATAGGCGAGGGGACGGAGGGCCTGGTTCACCATGCACCGGCTGAGCCACAGGATACCGAGCAGTCCTACGATGCTAAGTGCCAGGATGAGGTAGGATAGCCGATTGACCCCCCTCATAATCTCTTTGTCGGGACAGACGAGTGCGATGCTCCATGTGGTGCTGGGGACGGGACGATAGCTGACGTGACAAGCCCGTCCGTTGATGTCGACATGCATGCTGCCCGACTTGCCTTCAATCATCTCGTAGCCCAGCGTACGGAGCTCTGCTATATGGGTCTGCTCGAAATCGTCGAAGATGGTTGTCCTGAAGAGTCGTGTACTGTCGGGATGGATGAGATAGCGCCCGTCTTTGCCAACCATCATGAAGTAGGCATTAGGGTAGGGTGGCGTGGCGCTATTGACGATGTCGGAGAGGCCTCTGAAGGAGAGGTCGGAGGAGATGACGCCCACGATGTGGCCATTTTGCCGTAGCGGCATACAGTAGGAGGCGATGGTCTCCAAGGCCTTGATGCCACCCTCTGCATCGTCGTCGTAGGGGTCGATCCAGATGGCCTTGTCAGCGCTTATAGCCGACTTGTACCATGCCTTCCTGAAGTAGTCGTAGTCGCCCTCTCGCTTCGTGACGATTGAGTCGCCTTGGAAGATGGAATAGACGGAGAAGTAGTGCCCCATCTGAGGGAAATGGTCGGGTTCGGCGCTGATGGAACAGCCATAGACGAGCCGGTTGAGCATGACGATGCGCCGGCTAAGCTCGAACAGCGAGTCGGGGTGGAAGTTGCGCTCGGCAAACCAGGAGTTGCTGTTGGTAGCCGTCTCAATGGTGAGCAGGTATTTCTTCACGTTGTGCATGGTGATGTCGAGGGCGCTCACCGCCCGTTCGCCTGCCACCCGATGCACGAAATGACGCGACTGTATGAAGAGCAGTCCCAGCGACAGCAGGAAGATGGGTATCGCCATGAGCATGATGCCCAGGCTGAGCTTTGTTGAGAGGCGGCTACTGGTCTTAGGCATGGGCACCCTCCTTTCCTGCTTCTTTGAGCATGTGGTCGAGAATATCGATGATGACCTTGGTCTGCTGCTGTATCACGTCTGCCGTGTGCACGGGATCGTCGTTCACGCTGTTGAGGATGGCATCAGCGGGTGACACCATCTGGTTGGTCATAGCGTGGAGGAAGGAGGTCTTCGTCCGGTCGGCCTCCTGTGCCTGACGGTAGGCACGCTGCAGCACCTCATTACGCTCCTGCAGTTGAGCCGACAGCCGGTTCTGCTCGCTCATGTGTACCGATAGAGCGCGCTGCATCTTCAGGAAGTGGTTCTGCAGCTGTCCTATCTCGTCGTCGTGGGTGGCTTGTGGCACCGTCGCGTCGTAGTCGCCCTCTGCGATGCGCTGTGCGGCGTATGTCAGCTGGGCTAAGGGTAACAGCTTGCGATGCGCGTAGACGCGGCAAAGCAGGAAGAATGTTGCCAAGCCAATGATGGCGATGGCCAGCAGATAGTATAGCAGCTGGCGGTGAGCGCTGAAGATATCATTGTCGGGATATACCACCCCCACGCTCCAGTTCAGATAGTCCGTCACGCGGCCTGGTACATCTGCTCGTGTCAGGGGCTGGAATACCACGTACCAAAGGTTGCCGTCGAGCTTGATGGCTTTAAAGCCCGATTCTCCATTCACCATGGCGTTGCCTATCTCGCGTATGGAGGGGTCGGCACCGTGTTCTAATTGCGTGAAAATAGTTTGGTGGTACAGCTTCTCTGCATCTGGGTGAACGATATAGGTACCCTTCTGTCCCAGCAGCATGGTATAGCCATTGGGTGAGGGCTTAGTGGCGAGGATGAAGTCGGAGAGCAACCGTATCGGCACGTCGACACCCATCACCCCGACGCACTTCATCTTCCCCTCGGCGTCTGTGCCTTTTGAGGAGTCGAATATAGGCAGCGAGAAGGTGATCAGCGCATCATCTATCGGGCCGTCTTTCAGGGGTTCCATCCAGTAGGTGCGTTGTGTTTTCAAGGGCTGGGAATACCAGGCCTGCTTGGTGTACGACTCGTTGTGGAAGGATTGTGGTGTCTCGAGTGTGTCTCTGCCATTGAGCCAGTCGCCCTCGATGAGATTTCGCCTGACGTAGGCCATGAACTCATCCCGTCCGGCATAGTATCCGGGTTCGAAGGCGATGGCACAGCCAGCGACGTAGCGGTTGCTCTTCACGAGCTCGCGGCAGTAGTCTTCCATAAGCTCGGGCTGGTCGAGGTGCTGTAACACGTCCCAGAAGTAGTTGCCAGCCCCTTGTTCCACGCTCAGCAGTATGTTGTCTATGTGCTGTGCCGTTGCCTGGAGTGTATTCTCCGCGCTATGCATGGCCTCTTCTCTGAGCACTTTGCGCGAGAAGTGGAACATCACGCCCATGACGCCGGTGAGCAGCATGGCTATCACAAAGACCATCATCAGGCTCAGCCTGAGCGATAGCGTATGGGGGATGGCTTTTGACAGATTCATCACAAACTTATCTCTTCGGATGCTGCAGGAGGAACGTCTCGGCCCGGGCGAGATCATCGGGGGTGTCGATACCCACGGTCTCAACGTCAGTCAGTCCCACGCGGATGCGGTAGCCGTTCTCCAGCCAGCGGAGCTGCTCGAGGCTCTCGGCTTTCTCGAGGGCACTCTGAGGCAGGCGGGTGACCTCTGCGAGAACCTCCCGGCGATAGGCATAGACGCCCAAGTGCTTGAGGAAGGGGAAGTGGGCGAGCCAGTCGCCGGCCTCTACACCTCTTACATAAGGGATGACACTACGGCTGAAGTAGAGGGCGAAGCCCCGACGGTCGACGACGATCTTCGGCGAATTGGGGTTGCGCACGGCCTCGATGGATTCGAAAGGCTTGCCCAGCGTGCCGATCTGTGTCGAGGGGTCGTCGAAGAGGTGCATGAGCGTCTCTATCTGTGAGGGCTGCACAAAAGGCTCGTCGCCCTGGATGTTGATGATGACATCGGCGTCGGTGCCCGTCTTCTCGGCAGCCTCCTCGATGCGGTCGGTGCCGCTCTTATGGTCGGCGCGCGTCATCACAGCCCGTCCGCCGAAGGCTTCGACACAGGCGAAGATACGCTCATCGTCGGTAGCCACGTATGCCTCGGGCAGCACGCTCATGGCCTGTTCGTAGACTCTCTGTATCACCGCCTTGCCACCCAGCATGGCCAGCGGCTTGCCCGGAAAACGCGTAGAAGCGTATCGGGCAGGAATAATACCTATATATTTCATATTGGTTGCAAAGGTAATGAAAAATCTCCATTTTATCGTTAAATTATATGGAAAAGTTTGGGCGGCACTAAAATTATTAGTAAATTTGCAAAAGTTTTTTTAGACGAATACACATGACATCGAAACGATATATCACTACAATACTGTCACTCATGCTTCTGTTACCCATTGGCGCACAGAAGGTTACGCTTGGCTCGACGAAGACCAAGGATGGTGGCGACTACAACGGAGAACTACAGTCGGGAAAGCCCCACGGCAAAGGCCGTGCCGTGTATAAGAACGGTAATTTGTATGAGGGCGAGTATGAGAAAGGCAAGCGCCAGGGCTATGGCACCTATCTCTTCACCGACGGCGAGAAATACGAGGGCGAGTGGTTCCAGGACCAGCAGCACGGTCAGGGTACCTATTACTTCGCCAACAACAACCGCTACGAAGGCTTGTGGTTCCGCGACTATCAGCACGGACACGGCATCATGTACTACTTCAACGGTGACAAGTACGACGGCGAGTGGTTCAAGGACATGCGCTCGGGCAAGGGTCGCTACACCTTTGCCAGCGGTGCCTACTACGACGGCGAGTGGGTCAACGACAAGAAGCAGGGGCAGGGTGTGTTCGACTGGGGCGACGGCTCTTCCTACAGGGGTGAGTGGAAAGACAACATGCGCTCGGGCAAGGGTACCTTCCGCTATGCCGACGGCGACTCGTATACCGGCCAGTGGCAGCACGACGAGATGAATGGCCGCGGCATCTATAAGTTCCAGAACGGCGATGTGTACGAAGGCGACTACGTCAACGGTAACCGTACGGGCTCGGGTATCTTCAAGTATGCCAACGGCGATAAATACTCCGGCTCGTTCGTCAATGGTGACAAGCAGGGACAGGGCACGTTCATCTGGAAGAATGGCGACATGTACACCGGCCAATGGCAGCACGACAAGCAAGAAGGGCGCGGCAAACTGACCAAGAAGAACGGCGACCAGGTGGAGGGCCTCTTCCGCAACGGCCAGCCCAATGGTGAGTGCATCATGCGCTTCGCCGACGGCTCAAAGTTCAAGGGCCACATGAAGGACGGCAAGCGCAACGGTCCTGCCATCGAGGAGGACAAGGACGGTACCCGCTTCGAGGGCACCTACGTCGACGATATGCGCGACGGTAAGTTCATCGAGAAAGACCGCAACGGCAAGATTGTGCGCCAGGGCACCTACACCCGCGGCCACCGGACA
>OCTX011649969.1_pt1 | contig 13800 bp, 10 predicted proteins | sample 1539691 | NCBI WGS metagenome assembly OCTX01 (sample SAMN02144231, study PRJEB22623) | gut metagenome | biome: sheep rumen | host: Ovis aries | place: New Zealand | reverse complement strand
TTTAGGTACGAAAGAACCATCGTTCTTTGCACAGATAGGAGACCATTTCTTGCTATAGTAATCACTCTCCTGTACGAAGTCTGCCCAACCGCCACGAGTATAATTAGGCATCTCCAAAGTATCGTTTACGTTAGCGATAGAAGCCTGCAAACGAATGTCGTTAGGCTCTGCAGCTTTCCAGTCGTTTACAAGGTTTGGAGCAACAGGTCCTGCACCCCATCCTTGTCCGAATGGGAATGTGTTAGCATAATCCTGACCACCACGAACACCGAAGTGAAGGGCAATACCATTAGCATAACCGATTGTAGTCTGCCAAGAAGCCAACTTATTAAACTTGATAGAGAACAAAGCCTCTGGATTGACAGCATTATCATTCTCTACCCATGTCAAACCTTTACCTTTGGTATAAGGATAGTCTTCAACCACCTTATTATTAGTATAAGCCCACAATGTGCGGAAATCGTCTACCAGTTTATAACCAGAATTGTTCACACAGTCATCGATATAAGCTATGACTTCGTTCTTTGTCAGAGCTTTACCATCAGGCAAATCCACAGATGTCAGAGGTTTATATACCGTGCTAACCAAGTCTGCAAGACCTGTTCCATTGCAATACATACCTGTGTAATAAAGCCATGCACGACTGAGCATTGCCTCAGCAGTATACTTGTCAATACGTCCATCGGTACGTTGTTGGTCAGGCAACAATTCACATGCATCACGTAAATCCTGAAGAATCTGTCCCCAAAGCACCTTAACGTCACCTTGAGAAGAATTTTCTTGGTCAGGACTGGTAATCAAAGGAACGTTTCCATACATGGAAGACAATTCATAATAATAGAAAGCACGCAAGAATTTTGCTTCTCCAATACCTTTTTTCTTCACATCCTCAGCCATTCCATCAGCATGTTCCAACACATTCAGCAAAGTGTTGGCACGGGCAATACCTGCATAACGGTCAGCATAGAACTGATTGGTCATATCGGCATTGTAGTTGCAAAGCAAGTCTTCTGCCTGCATCAATTTGTCGTTAGTACCACCACCGCCAAGCTGGTCATCACTGGCAAGACAAGCTGCATAGAGGAACGAGCATTGCGGGTTGGCATGTGTCGTATTCAGATTCTGGTAAACACCAGCAAGCACTGCCTCAATGTCACCATCAGTCTTTGGGAACTCACTGGTAGACATCTCACCGATGTTTTCAACATTGTTGATGTCACAAGAAGCGAATGTTCCCGTGAGAAGCAATGTGCCTAAAAAATATGCTATTTTTTTCATGTTCTTCAAAATATTTAATGATTTGGATTCTGCGATTATTTTACCTCAGAAATTAATACTGAACGGCTCACCTGAGCGTCATCCTTATACAGATAGTCTACACCACCCTTAGAGTCGAGTACGAGTCTGCTTGCAGGAATACCATATTTGTTAATCAGAACATCGTAAACGTTCTTTGCACGTTGTTCTGCCAATTGTGCATTGCGCTCGTTAGAACCGGTCTGCTTGTCAGCATAACCTACCACTGCATATTTCTTGCCAGGAGTAGCCTTAATCATCTCGGCAACACTGTTGAGGTTGAACATCTCACGGTTTACAACATCGGTCTTGTTAATGTCGAAGTTCACCAAATATGGGAATGTAACGAATTCCTTGCTTGAAACAACTTCCTTCACCACTTCCTTCTCAGGCTTACGGTTACGAAGTTGGTCATTCTCTGCACGAAGTCTGTTAACTTCACCATTCAGACGGTCGATTTCACCATTGTTGTTCACAACTGGAGCAACGGCTGCAACGGCAGCTTTCTTCTGTTCGTCCTTACCTCTGAACTTAAGATTAACACCTACCAAATAAGTACGTGGTTGAGGATAGTTACCTACGTCAACACCAGTTACCCAAGGTTCGTTGCCATTGAGTGCCATACCATTTTCAGGATCCATTCCTTTATATTTTGTAATGGTGAAGAGGTTTTGAGCAGCAAAGTAAACACGCAATTGCTCAAAAGCAGTATTCCTAAGCAACTTTCCGAAATCATAACCAACTGTCAAGTTCTGCAGACGGAAGTAGCCAGCATTCTCGATGTAGAGGTCAGAAATAGATTGCCAGTTCACGCCACGGTTCATGGCTGCCAATTGTGGGAACTTGTTTGAAGTACCTTCACCTACCCAATAGTCAAACACCTCAGTGGTGTAGTTCTCATATTCACCATCAGTGAACTTACGATATGAGCGAGCTACTTGTTGTCCAAGTGCTGCATAGCCAGTCAAGCTGATGTCGAATCCCTTATAAGAAGCACCAAGTGTTATACCCATTGTTACATCGGGGTTCGGGTCGCCCAAATAGGTCTTATCATCGGCAGTAATCATACCGTCACCATTGGTATCAACAAATTTCAAGTCACCAACCTTCAAGTCTGTACCTTGCAAAGAGTTAGCAGCGTTACCGTCTTTCAATGTTGCCGTGTATGCAGCAAGGTCAGCGGCATTCTGGATAGGACCAGCTGTCTTGTATCCCCAGAAATAACCAATAGGTTGACCTTCCTCGAAACGAGCCATATATCCAGTACCTTGTGCCAAAAGGTCAGAACCACCATTGTTATACTTCTGCGAGCTCTTAACCTCTGTCACCTTATTCTTATTATATGCTATATTATAGCCAATGTTGTACTCAAAGTCCTTGCCAATCTTATCGCGCCAGGTGAGAGCAAACTCAATACCCTTGTTCTGTACCGTACCGGCATTCTTCAACTGAGTCTCAAAACCAGTTGTCGGTGAAACAGGAACCTGAAGCAACAGGTCTTTCGTGGTTTTCTTATACCAGTCGAATACCAAGCCGAGTCTTCCATTGAAGAAACGAGCATCGAAACCGAAGTCAAGCTGTTCAGATGTCTCCCACGTCAGTTCCTCATTAGCTAAACGAGACAAACTGGCACCACGTGTCGGGGTGTCTTTGGTATTTCCAAAAGAATACATACTATATGCATCGTATGCAAACGCAGCCTCATACTGGAAGGCACCAATACTCTTGTTACCATTCTGTCCCCAACCAGCACGAAGTTTCAAGAAGTCAAGCCAAGAAACATTCTGCAAGAATTTCTCATTGGACACTACCCATCCAGCAGAGAATGAGGGGAAGTAACCCCAACGATGTCCAGGTGCGAATACCGAACTACCGTCTGCACGGAAGATAGCGGTAAACATATACTTCTCAGCAAAGTCGTAATTCAAACGTCCAAAATAAGACATACCACGAGAATCTCCGTATGGCAATCCACTAACGGTAGCTTGTGTATTGTTTTTCATCAGCGTCATATAAGCATGAGCCAAATCAGGAGTAATGGCGTCTGAAGCTGTAGCGTTGAGAGTGAGTCCATTGTTTGGACGACTTTCACCATATTCAGTACCTGCCAAGATATCGAAATGATGGCTGCCGAGGTCAAACTTATAGTTCAAGGTGTTGGTTGTTCCCCAACCCCAACCGAGTCCAACTTGATTGGTAGCTTGGTCGGTAGTTCTCATATCACCTTGGTCATTAATCTTGAACACTGGCAAATAGCAACGCCAGCTCCAAGAACTCTGGTTGTAATTCACTTGTCCACGATATGTCAATCCCTTAATAGGTTGAATCTCGATAAAGCCAACAACATTCAATCCATAGCTTACGCTCTTGTTGTTAGCACTTTGGCTATTGATCAAGCTGAGAATTGGGTTGCTGGCGTATGAGGTATAATTGAACATACCAGAATTCTTCAAGTCATCGTATCCGTAGAAGCCACCTTTATTATTATATATAGGAATCAATGGGTTTGCACGGAGTGCAGTAGAAAGGATGTTTGAATACTGGTTACCAATCTGAATACCTTGATTCTGCTTATGGCTGAAGTATACGTTTTCACCCACTTTAATCACATCTAAGCCATTGCTGTTGCGATAAATGACATGGTCAGAGTTGATACGGAAAGTGAAACGACGATAGTCTGACTTTGCATATTTACCACCGAACACACCATCTTGGTATTGATAGCCTGCACCAACGGAGAATTTTGAACGGTCAGAACCACCCGTAACGTTCAATGAATGACTGGTAGTAATGGCATTCTTTTTGCGTAAAGCTTCTACCCAATTCGTACCTGGATTTGTACCATTCTGATAGCCGTTGAGGATAGAAGCATAGTCGCCTTGGAAATAATCACTCCAATTACGAGTTCCTTCACCCGTATTGAAACGAACCATATCCATCACGTCCATATATTGCTTTGCCGTCAACATCTGTGGCAAACGATAGATGTTAGACCATCCTACATTGCCGTCATAGTCAACGCTTACCTTGCCCTCTTTACCCTGTTTCGTTGTTACGAGGATAACACCGTTGGCAGCAGCAGAACCATAGATGGCACAAGATGCAGCATCTTTCAATACGTCGATACGCTCGATATCGGCAGGGTTCAAGTTGTTGATGTCGCCACCACTCACACCGTCGATAACATACAGAGGCTTGGTGTCACCATTGGTACCAGCACCACGAATGGCAATCTTAAATCCATCGCCAGGTTGACCGGAATTGGCTTGAATGCTAACACCTGGGCTCTGACTCTGAAGAGCACCCAATACCTGGGTAGTATTCAGCTTGGCAATGTCTTCACCCTTTACTTCAACGGTAGCACCCGTTACCAACTTTTTCTTTTGTACACCGTAACCAACAACTACCACTTCCTCAAGACTTGTGTTGTCTTCTTGAAGCAAAATACTCAGAGTAGATTGGTTGCCCACCACGATTTCCTGTGTGGCAAAGCCAATGTAAGAAACCACGAGCGTTGCACCCGGGTTCACATTCAAGGAAAAATTACCGTCAACATCAGTAACCGTTCCATTACTAGTGCCTTTCTCCATGACCGTTGCTCCCACTACAGGACCAAAGGAATCGTTGATGACACCTTTCACATTCTTTTGCTGCTGAACCACATTAGCGGCTCCTGTCGGTGAGGCAGCATTTGCTTGCATTGTTGGGATTGCTCCCATAGCAGCACATGCGCCCATAAGCAGCAGGGTCTTTCTAAAACTTAGACTCATACTAAATTTTCTTAGGTTTATAATTAAAAATTTTTTAGGTCACATTATAATTCTTTGCAAAAATAATACATTTCATTATAACAATATAGTATTTTTTTGTTGAATATTGGTACTTTTTTGCAAGTTAGGAAAATATCAACTTAAAATTGTTTGATTATACCATTATACATATATAATTAGCCATCCAGCACTTGAATATTGGCAAGAAATTATCGTAATTACAATTGCTGGATGGCTAAACTTATAGCTAAAGCTCACTTTTATTTGAGCACGCCCAATTCCTTTCCAACCTTAATAAATGCAGCAATACACTTATCAAGTTGCTCTCGTGTATGTCCCGCAGACAACTGTACGCGAATACGTGCTTGTCCTTTGGGAACTACAGGATAATAGAATCCCGTCACGTAAATACCTTCTTCTTGCATCTTGGCAGCATAAACCTGCGAGAGTTTAGCATCATACAACATTACAGCACAAATGGCACTTTGCGTTGGCTTGATATCAAAGCCTGCCGCCATCATCTTATCACGGAAATAGTTGACATTCTCTACCAACCTATCATGCAACTCATTACTTTCCTTGAGCATATTAAACACTTCAAGGGATGCGCCTATGATACATGGAGCCAATGAGTTAGAGAAGAGATAAGGACGACTGCGTTGTCTGAGCAAGTCAATAATTTCCTTGCGACCTGTGGTAAATCCTCCTAAGGCACCTCCAAACGCTTTTCCTAATGTTCCCGTGTAAATATCTACACGACCATACGTATTGAAGAATTCACTTACACCATGTCCCGTAGCGCCTACTACGCCTGCCGAATGGCTTTCGTCTACCATAACCAAAGCATCGTATTTCTCTGCCAAGTCGCAAATCTTATCCATCGGAGCCACGTTTCCGTCCATGGAGAATACACCATCAGTCACGACAATGCGGAATCTCTGTGCCTGAGCTTCTTGCAAGCATCGCTCCAAGTCAGCCATATCGGCATTGGCATAACGATAACGCTTTGCCTTGCACAAGCGAACGCCATCAATAATAGACGCATGGTTTAGAGCGTCGCTGATAATGGCATCTTCATCTGTAAACAAGGGTTCAAAGACACCGCCGTTCGCATCAAAGCAAGCAGCATAGAGTATCGTGTCTTCGGTCTTGAAATAATCACTGATGGCGGTTTCCAATTGCTTGTGAATGTCTTGCGTACCACAAATGAAACGCACACTTGACATACCGAATCCGCGTTTGTCCATCATTTGTTTAGCTCCCTCTATCAAGCGGGGGTTATCAGACAATCCCAAATAGTTATTGGCACAAAAGTTCAACACTTCCTGACCGTTCACCTGAATGGCTGCGCGTTGCGGACTTTCAATGAAACGCTCCTCTTTATAAAGTCCTGCTTCACGAATCTCAGTGAGCGTATTACTGAGATGTTCTTGTATTTTTCCGTACATGATAATAGAATTTTGGTAATAATTACGCAAAATAACAGATTATTTTTGACATACGAACTGGATTTTTGTTATAATTGTTTAAAATCGCGCATTTTTAAACGCATTTTATACAACAAAACTCATTTATTTGAAAAAAAGGTTGTTAATTTGCAGTATCTTACATTGACTTAATAACTATTATCAACATGGAAAATATACTTGTTATCGGATCAACAGGTCAAATAGGATCCGAACTTACACGTGAATTAAGGAAAAAATATGGAAACGAACACGTGGTTGCAGGCTACATCAAAGGCGCAGAACCCAAAGGGGAATTGAAAGATGGAGGACCGTCTGCTGTTGCTGATGTAACCAACGGTGATATGCTTTTAGATGTAGTGAAGAAATATCATATCGACACCATTTACAATCTTGCCGCATTGCTATCGGTAGTGGCAGAATCAAAACCACGACTGGCATGGAAAATCGGTATAGACGGGTTGTTCAATATCCTCGAAATCGCCAGACAAGAACATTGCGCCGTATTCACTCCAAGTTCTATCGGTTCATTTGGATTGGAAACGCCTCATGACATGACTCCACAAGACACCATCCAACGCCCACGCACTATCTACGGCATTTCTAAAGTGACAACCGAATTGCTGAGCGACTACTATTATTATAAATATGGTGTAGATACACGTTCGGTTCGCTTCCCTGGTATTATCTCATACCTCACTCTCCCAGGTGGAGGCACCACCGACTATGCCGTAGACATATTCTATGCTGCCGTGAGAAAGGAGAAATTTGTATGTCCTATCCAACAAGGCACATTCATGGATATGATGTATATGCCTGATGCCCTGCATGCAGCCATATCCTTGATGGAAGCAGACCCCACTCGCCTGATTCATCGTAATGGTTTCAACGTTGCTTCCATGAGTTTTGACCCACAAATCATTTTCGAGGAAATCAAAAAGCGATGTCCTGACTTTGAAATGGAATACGATGTTGATCCCATGAAACAAGCCATCGCCGATTCTTGGCCTAATCGATTAGATGATTCAGCCGCACGCGCCGAGTGGGATTGGCAACCTAAATACGACATTTCTTCCATGACGAAAGACATGTTAGAGCAATTATCGAAAAGGATTTGATTAGCAATCAATACGATTTCACCACTATTCCCTGATAAGTATTGACGGAGAACGTGACAGAAGAAAAATTGTTTTCCGTACTACCTTCCTTGAATGAAAGCAACGGAATGCTGACATAGATATGTGAACTATAATATTCGGGGATTCCACCTTGGTCATGAAGGAGGGTAAGCATCAAAGTGTCTTGACGACTTTCGCCCATCACACCGATTGACTGAACGAGTTTTTCATCATGTTGACCAGTCTTGACCGCAAAGGAAACGTTTAGATAACGCGCTCCTTGATGGTCGTTGAGAGCGAAAGTTCGCTGACAATCACTCGTCCAGACGCTTTCTAAGGTAACAGGGTCGGTCTTGGGATTTTTCACGCTATCCACCAATAAAGGGAAAAGGACATGCACTCGTTGGATATTTACAGGTTCTATTCCATCAGGTTTGCGATTATAATAAAGCAAAGCACGATAAAGTGTATCTATCTTTTCTGCCCATTTCACGGAGTAAGGATTGGGAAAACTTAGTTTTTCACCTTCGTCATTAATGAAATAATCAACCTTTTGTGAGTCGATTGTATGTATTTCCACAAAGTCCGCACGTAAATAACTATACATTCCGTCACCCGTCTCGTATTGATTGAACTTACATGAAGAAAGAAAAGGCAAAAAGACCATCATGAAGACTGGCAAAAGAAGATTTGCCATACTGCCTTTCAAGAAAAACCTTTTTGTCGTCATCTTATTCCCCTTTTACTTTCAACCAGTTTCTCAAAGGATTTGCATACATGGTTAGCATTCGTTCCATGAGATATTCATCATCCTTATTGGGCAAATCAATCTTTGCCAATTGACCAGCAAGATAATTCTCGAAACGTATCTTATCTTCCTGCGTATAGTGAGTGGCATATTCCTGATTGCCATTTAATTTGTCAAGCGCAATATAATTGTTGGGATAAATGCGATAATGAGAATGAATTTGCTTGTCTATCTGCTCTGCCAAAGTGCGATAAAAATCATTCTTCGGTAAGTTTTGGGCAGACAATTCGTTCATGAATGTATTCACGGGAGCCGCACAATGATAATGCACATGACCTTTGAAGCCGAAGATTCCCACACGCATATTGTCAAGGTCGTCTTGTCTGCTTTTCTTGTAACGTGGATTATCCCGTTTTTGCTGGAATTCCTTCGCCTTCAGATAATCACAGGGGTCAAATTCATAACTAATAGTCAATGGCACGATATTCAAGTCGGAAAGTTGTTCGGCAAAATTACCCTTTCCACCCATTGCCAACATTTTCAATACCGATTCTTGCGTACGGTCATCACTATCCTTGGCTCGTCCTTCTCGTTGGGCAATCCAGATATTCTCCTTTTTTTCATTAACCGCATAATGAATATATTGGCTCATGAGTTGACTCGACTTAATCATCTCATGAGGAGTGAGGGAACGACGAACTACAAAGGCTTTGTTCATCCTAACCAATCGTTTGATCCAAGGATAAATCAGCAAGTTGTCACCGATACCGATTTCCACGGTAGTAGGATATCCATTCTTGACAAGCAATATATCGAGGAAAGCGGAATCGAGCACGATATCTCGGTGATTGGAAACAAAAGTATAGCGCAAACTCTTGTCACGAGGAAGAGCGGATTCATCAAACGAGATTCCATCGCATTTCTTACGAATGATGTAATTGACGACGGGTTTCATGAAGCGCAGTTGGAAATCCAATGGCGTCTTCACGCCAACGAAAGCCAATTTCAACAATCCGTTGCGTAAGCCTTTCGGCAACCAAGGCACAAAGCCTTTCAAGACTAATGAAAACTGCCTATCGTTGAGCAAGTCGTTAAATGCTTGCTTCATTTCCCCCGCATCATAAGGGCGAATTTCGTCAAATGAACTCATATTTTTTATGTTATAGATTATATGTAATAATTAATAGGTATGATTAGACTATCTGTTAGAGTTTTCTTTTGACATATTCTCTTTCTTTGTTTTAACTGCTGAAGTGAGCATTTTTACCAATTCTATAGCATCATTATAGATAGAAACGAAGCCTTTTTCTTCAAGAATATTGGCTTTGTGCAAACAATTCAACCAATAGCAAGTTTCATTTGCTTCTTTTAGGGAAATGCTAAGTTTACTAACAAAATCAGCATCACTCTGCGCATATCTACTTTCTGCTATATTTGCCCCAACACTAGTTCCACTTCTATACAATTGTTTTGAAATCGTAGTTTCCTTTTTTACGTCGTTCAAATAATTATATAATTTTATTATTCTTCCTGCAAAGGATTCCGACTTTCTCTCCAACACGCTTTTTGGTCTTTGTAATACCATACGCAACAAGAAGACTAATCAAACCTATTACCTGTTACCTATTACTTATAACCTAAATTTAAAGTTGGTTTTCAACGATATCAGTCAAGACATCTTTGATGTCAAGACCGGCAGCACGAACCTGTTGTGGAATGAAGCTGGTGGGAGTCATACCTGGTGTGGTATTAATTTCCAGCATGTTGATTTTATCCGTTCCATCAGCATTCTTCGTTACGATATAGTCAATGCGGATGATGCCATTGCAATGCAATATGTCATAGATACGACTGGTCTCGTCTTGCAATGCCTTGGTCAATTCGGGTGAAATGCGTGCTGGAGTGATTTCCTGAACTTGTCCATTATACTTCGCATCATAATCAAAGAACTCATTATTTGTCACAACTTCCGTTACGGGGAAAACCACGGATTTCGTCTTCGTCTTGTAGCATCCAACCGTTACTTCCGTTCCTTTTAGATACGATTCTATCATCACTTCATCACACTCCATGAAAGCATTGCGCAACGCTGGTGCAATCTGGTCGGCATTCTTTACCTTGGAAACACCGAAACTACTACCATCAGCAGCTGGCTTTACGAAACAAGGCATTCCGATTTCCGCCTCTATCTCCTCTTCCGTATACTTGTTTTCCTCACCACGTCGGAGCAAGATACTCTTAGCGACATTAATACCAAAGCCACGAAGGTAATTGTTCAATGCGTACTTGTCGAATGTCAAAGCCTCAACCAAAACGTTGCTCGTTGAATAAGGCATGTGCAAAAGATCCAAATATCCTTGCATGATACCATTTTCACCAGGCGTACCGTGAATGGTAATATAGGCATAATCAAACCAAACGGTCTTGCCATTCAACTTGAAAGAGAAGTCGTTCTTGTCGATAGGGGCTACATCACCATTATCAAGGTTTACGTGCCAATCCAACTCTTTCACGTCAACTATATATACGTTATAACGTTCCTTGTCAAAGAAGGAATACAAACCTTGTGCCGAACGAAGCGACACGTCGTGTTCCGATGAATCTCCACCACAAATGATGGCTATGTTTCTTTTCATATTATCTTTATGATTAATAATTTTCTACACCTTATTTAATTATATATATCAGACGTTGTTTGCAAACCGCCAATATATACTCGCCATTTCTCTATCACCGCCTTCATGTCATCGGGTAATGGTGACGTGAAATCCATTTGCTTTCCAGTCTTGGGATGAACAAATCCCAATGTTTGCGCATGTAATACTTGTCGTGGACAAAGTTTGAAACAATTCTGGACAAACGCCTTATAGGTACTGCTACGTTGTCCTCGCAAGATTTCATCACCGCCATAACGCTCGTCAAAGAACAAAGGGTGTCCGATGTGTTTCATGTGAGCGCGTATCTGGTGTGTCCTTCCTGTTTCGAGGATGCACTCTATCAACGTTACATATCCAAAACGTTCCACCACCTTATAGTGGGTAACCGCAGGTTTCCCTATCTCTGAATCTGGCGGAAACACCGTCATCCTCAAACGATCCTTCGGGTCACGTGCGATATTTCCCTCTATTCTTCCGCTATCTTCGGTAAAGTTGCACCATACCAAAGCCAAATAACTACGATGAGTAGTCTTGTTCAGGAATTGCAATCCAAGCTTGGATTTCGCGTCGGGAGTCTTTGCAATCACCAACAATCCACTCGTATCTTTGTCAATACGATGTACAAGTCCCACTTCTGGGTCGTTAGGATCAAATTTGGGATTATCTTTCAAGTGCCAAGCCACAGCATTGATGAGTGTTCCATGAAAATTACCAGCACCAGGATGCACCACCATTCCAGCCTTCTTGTTGACTACCATCAATTCGTCGTCTTCATACACAATGTCAAGGGGAATGTCTTCGGGTTCAATACTATTATCATGGCGTGGCCTATCAAGCATCAACGTAATCACATCGCCTGGTCTTACCTTGTAATTACTCTTTACAGGACGGTCATTGACATGTATAAAACCCGCATCTGCAGCTTTTTGAATGCGATTACGAGTGGTATGTTGCTGATGTTCCAGTATATATTTATCTATTCGCAACGGAGCCTGACCAGCATCTACCACCAAACGGAAATGCTCGTATAGCAACTGGTCGTCTTCCAGTTCGTCGGTTTCCTCAATAAACTTCGTCTCGTCAGTCATGACTCTTACTTTTCTTAGGGCTTAGAAGACTTAGAATCCGATGTCGTGGATTTACTTTCCGACTTAGATTCCTGCTTTGCCTCTGTTTTAGTTTCCGATTTCTTTTCCGTCGAAGTCTCTTTCTTCTCTACAGACGTTTCCTTATCCTTCTTTTCAGTAGTAGAAGACCTTGGAGCATCTACCTCCTCAAAATCATCTCCACCCATCAAGTCGTTCTCGTCTATATAGATGGGGTCGATGTAATTCACGGAATCAGCCAAGTCTCTCAAACCGTTTCCTACTTGAATATAAACGGAATCCTCTACGGAAATCTTATCGCCAGCAACCACACTCTTGCCATTGACGATGACACCATATACCCAGTCTTTCTCTCCCGAAACGAATTTAGGCATTCCGAGTTTGAAACCCATAGAGGACAGTTTGGCTATCGCCTCGCGTAAAGAACTATTGTCGATGATATCAGGCAACGTTAGGGTTGGTGTCTTGGAAGCGTTAATTGTCAAATATACGACATGACCAGACTTCACGCGCTCTCCAGCCTCTGGTGATTGCTCAAGCACACATCCTGGAGGCAACGACTTAACATAACCAGTATCGCTGACCACCACTTCCAATCCTACCTGGTCAAAGATGTTTTGCGCATCCTTGAAACTCTTGTTCTTTACATTGGGTATGGTAATCGCCTCGCCATGATGGGTATATATGTCTAATCCGTACTTTACGCCGATGCAAATCACCGCCACTACGCATGCCATAGCAAAGAGATTTGCCCAAAGATACAAACTCGTTATCTTTCTAAAGAATTCTGATGCTTTCATTGATTCTCGTAAATTTGTGGCAAAGGTAAACAAAAAAACACAAAAAAAACAAAAAGCAACAAAGAAATAATACCTTTGCTGCTTTTAATCATTGCATCTTGGAGATTTTCCGCAATTATTTTCCGTGGTGCTCATCAGAAACAGTTAACTTCTTGCGACCTTTTGCGCGACGAGAAGCGAGCACGCGACGACCATTCTTTGTAGACATTCTCTCGCGGAAACCATGCTTGTGAGCCCTTCTCTTGTTGTGAGGCTGAAATGTTCTTTTCATCTTTTTATATTTTTATTATTGTTATTTTTCCGTTAAAAAGGCGAATTCGCACAATTCGGGATGCAAAAGTACAGATAATTTTCGAAATAACAAAGAATTATGTGATTTTTAAATGCAAAACAAGCGTTTTTTTATATTTTATTTGTAACTTTGCATCGCATTTCAACGAATTGCCGACAATATTAATAACATTATCAAGATAAACTGCAATGATTAAATCACAAGACATTAAGAAAGGAACCTGCATCCGCATGGATGGTAAATTGTATTTCTGCATTGATTTCCTCCACGTAAAACCTGGTAAGGGAAACACCATCATGCGCACCACTTTGAAAGACGTTGTCAGTGGAAGAGTTCTTGAAAAACGTTTCAACATTGGTGAGGCTCTTGAAGACGTACGCGTTGAGCGCCGTTCTTACCAATATCTCTATTTGGAAGGTGAAGACTATATCTTCATGAACCAAGAGACATACGATCAAATTCCTATCGCTAAAGATCTCATCACAGGCGTTGACTACATGAAGGAAAGCGACATCGTGGAAGTGGTAAGCGACGCTGATACCAATAC
>OCTX012246932.1_pt1 | contig 13801 bp, 10 predicted proteins | sample 1539691 | NCBI WGS metagenome assembly OCTX01 (sample SAMN02144231, study PRJEB22623) | gut metagenome | biome: sheep rumen | host: Ovis aries | place: New Zealand | reverse complement strand
GAGCAAAATGCAAAAGAATTTATTTCTTTTTTGCATTTTCGAGCGGGAGTATCTTCGGCGAAGCCAGAGATACGGATAAGCGAGCAAAATTCAAAAGAATTTATTTCTTTTTTGCATTTTCGAGCGGGAGTATCTTCGGCAAAGCCAGAGATACGGGAAAGTGAGCAAACTTTTATGCAAAAATAGCAAAAATAGGGAAAATATCCGTAATAATAGGGAATTTCTTATACAACGAAAGGAATAATTCCGTTTATTTGCAGCCGAATAACTCTAAAACATAATGCATATGAAAGAAAATCGTTTGATGGCAGCTGCCCTCATCGCTGTGGGCATCTTTTGCTTGGGATGGTTCATTAAGGCAGGTATCGATGACTTTGCCAACAAGGACCGCAAGGTGACAGTAAAAGGTCTTGCTGAGCGTGAAGTGCCGGCAGACAAGGTGACATGGAGTATCAGTACGAAAGTGACTGGTGACAACCTGCCTTTGCTCTATGAGAGTATCAGTCTTCAGACGGCCAAGATCAAGGATTTCCTGAAGGCCAACGGACTCGATGAGAAGGAGATTACCGTGAACCCTCCCACCATCAGTGACCTTGAGGCTCGTGAGTGGGGCGACAACAACAAGAACTTCCGCTATATCGTCTCCACAACCATCACGGTGGCCACTAACAAAGTGGAACAGGTGAACAAGGCTATTTTCAAACAGGCTGAACTCCTGAAGCAGGGTGTGGCCATAGAAAACAGCAATGCCCAGTATGAATATGCCTCGTTCCAGCAGATGAAACCGGAGATGATGGCAGAGGCAATCAAGAATGCACAGAAGACTGCCGAGCAGTTTGCCGAAGCAAGTAAGTCAAAACTGGGTAAGATCCAGACAGCCGGACAGGGTCAGTTTGAGATAGATGACCGTGATCAGAACACGCCATACATCAAGAAGCTGCGTGTGGTGACCACCATCACCTACTCACTCAAGAAATAAGCAAAGCTCAAAGGATCCTACTTGAACGACTGCCACAGATTGTCGTTGGGCAACGGAGCCACAGCGACAATCTGTTTTTTGCTCACTGGATGAATGAATTCCACTTTACGTGCTAAGAGAGAGATACTGCCATCGGGATTGCTTCGCTTGGCACCATATTTCAAATCCCCTTTGATGGGACACCCCATCTTAGCTAACTGACAGCGGATCTGGTGATGACGGCCCGTAAGCAGATTCACTTCGATGAGCGTATAACGGTCGGAAGCACCAATCACCTGATACTGAAGTACCGCCTTCTTGGAATGAGGTCGTTCACGGTCGTAGGCATAGCTCTTGTTCTGTTTCTCGTTGCGCACCATCCAGTGGGTGAGCGTTCCTTCCATCTCCTTCGGTCGTTCCTGGGTAAGTGCCCAGTAGGTCTTATGTACCTCGTTGTTGCGGAACATATCGTTCAAACGCGCCAATGCCTTGGAGGTACGGGCAAAGACAACCAAACCGCTTACAGGACGGTCCAGTCGGTGTACCACACCCAAGAATACTTCTCCCGGCTTGGCATATTTCTCCTTAATATAGGCCTTCACCGTTTCCGACAGCGGGACATCGCCCGTCTTATCTCCCTGCACAATCTCACCGCATTCCTTATTCACGATGATGATGTGGTTATCTTCATACACTACCTGCATAACCTATTCTCGTTATAGTCCTTGTATCCATTGTACGATATCCTGCAGAACCTCCTGTGAAATGGTTTCCTCTATCTGTCCATATTCGGTGGGAAGACCAGTGGTGCAATGCTGGAAGAGATGGTTTAGTCCTGGATATTCCTTGATGAGATTCTTCTTCGATTTGGGCAACAGTCTCTGTATGGGAGGAAGATTCTGGAAAGAGAGCACCTGACAGTCGCGATCCCCATTGAGGGCAAACACAGGGCATCGGCTGTTATGGATGTTATCAGAAGGATCATAGTTGATGAACCATTGTAACCACGGCGTCTCCTGTACTTCCTTCTGCTGACGATATTGCTCTGCGGTCATCGTGGCGGACATCCCCGAAAGCTCCATGAGACGGTTGGTCTGTGCTGCTAACAGGGTATCTCCTTTCACACCGGGACCCGCTAAAGAAACAATGAAATCGGTCTTTTTCCTGGCTCCGAGCATGAAGGCAATCAGACCGCCTTCGCTATGTCCCATTACACCGATCTTCTTGAATTTCTTCTGATTGCGAAGGTAGTTAAGTCCTGCTTCGGCATCACGCATAAAATCCTCAGACGTCGCATTCTTCACTTCCCCACCCTTGGAAGAACCCGTAGCACGGTCATCGTAGCGCAACGAGGCAATACCATGACGAGCCAAATAATCGGCAATCACGAGGAACGGCTTATGGTTAAACAACTCTTCATCACGGTTCTGTTGTCCGCTGCCTGATACAAACAGGACAACAGTCAGGGATTTCATATTCCCTCCAACAGGTTTCCCCGACTCTTTATCGTACCCCACAGGGTAAGTGAGTGTGCCTGCCAAGGTGGCACCGTCCTTCTCATTCGTAAATGTCACCTCCTCTGTCTCGTAGGGATACGGTGTTTGGGGCGTCTGTGGACGCTTCACTTCAGCAACACCACCTCTCGTCATGACAAGCGGTAACGACATACCGTTCTGTGAGAACGTACCATCGAGCTTACCGTCTTTCAGCTTGGCACGGTAGGTCATTCCAATCATTGCCACCTTGATAGCCATGGAATCACCCGACAGGTATTCCTTCGTTGCAGCAATACCTTTGGCTCCTTGGTCAGGACTGTCCATCGTCACCTTAACATTGCCATCATCTTGTTGTTCCAGATGCAACACCAATGTCAGTGACATTGCCCCCACATTCAACTTACCCGTCCACGAACCCAACAGGTCCGTTGGCGATTGTATCTGTGCCCTTCCTGTCATTGCCACAAGAGCAACAAGGAGAGAAAAAACGATTCTTTTCATATAGATAACAATATATTTCACAGAGTTGCTACTCTTTTTAACTCGTTCTTGATGGCACGATTAATAAAATCATTTATGGTAGTGCCTGTAGTCGCTACGATGGCAGCCACACGAGAATGGAGTTCTGACGACATTCGCAGGTTCAGCTTTCCACTATAGGGTTTTGCTGGTTCCACACCATCAGCCAAACAACCATTGATATAACTATCAATACCATCTTCAAAGTCTTTGCGCAGCTCATCGAGCGTCTGTCCTTCATACATTATCAAGTCCTTGCTCATACCCTGCACCTTTCCAAACAGACAGTTGTCCTCTTTGCTATACTCCACACTGCCCTTGTATCCTTTATACTCAAGATAATCCATATTATACCTCCTTATTTAATTAAATTATTATTCTTCAAATGCAAATAAATTGTTTTCACCATCCACTCCTTCAAGATGCTTCCTGGATGTGGGCGATGAATATGCCACAAGTTTTGATTGCAAAGGTACTAAAATCAGTACTAATCTCCAAATAGTTTAGAAGTTTTTAATGAATAACTGAAGTATCGGATACAGGAAGGAGTCTCGTCTGGGAATGAGGGCGTGTCATTTTGTTGTGCCCTTTAGGGGTGGCCAAAGTGAAAATCTGAGTAATCAGTGCGATCTGTGAGACTCATATTGAATTGTTAAATTCTTTGAATTGATTTTACAAACCGATTCATGAGAATCAATTTCCCTCATTCAACCAGTCATTTGGTGGCAAAAAAGCCCAAAATATCACATTTATGCAATTCATTGATAATGAATAGGTTACAAAATCCCCAATTGCTCAGTTTCAAGTAAAGGCTCTTTTGAGTGAAAGTAAAGGCTACTTTGAAGGCAAATAAACTATACTTTGGAGGCAATTAGACTATACTTACGATGCAAAAAGACTATACTTGCAACGCAAAAACAATGTATTTACCATCTAAAAACACCGTTTTTAGGTGACAAAAACGCCGTTTTGGCATCTCGAAACAATGGTTTTGCTGTTTAAAAGTCCAAGAATAGCGAAAAACGAGTCATTTTCTCACTTCTTTTTCCCCTGATTCCTCCAAAATAAAGTGTTAAAATTCGGCACTTTTTTCTTACATATTTTGATTCATACATTTCAACACAGAGACTCAGAGACACAGAGAATAATCTTCAATTGCTCAGAAAAGGCCATAATAATCCGTTTATCCGTTAATCCTTTCCTAAAGTCTCACACAGGGCCAGCATTCACTCAAATTATTAACTGAACACGAAGAAACAAAGAAACAAAGGGCTGCGCACAGAGTAACAACTTCATTTCTTCGTGTTCCATTTGTTATATTGAAACACAGAGCAATTGTTTTTGTTTCGATACGTTGTGGGAATTCCTCATAGGAAATGTCATCCTTCATTTTTCTTCATATTTGTTTGGAAGTTACAGAAATATTCACTATATTTGCAGCATCGCCATGGATGTCCTTTGGAATAATTGGCGATCTTATCTTATAAGAAAGACGTTTTCGAACGTCTGTCGTTGTGAATCGTGAATCTCGCAAATTCCTATCATCACAGCAGGCAGATGACAACGAAGCGTCCCGTAGTGCGTTTCTATATTTCGTTTATATAGTCCGTACTGGCGTGGGCTAACTGCGTTGTCTATCCTGTGTGATGAGGGCAATGCGAGAGCCTACGATTCCAGGATGGGCAGAAACAGACACCTACGCCTTTTTTGTATCATAAGCTAATAAATTAAAAATGAACCAGAAATGTCGACACATATTATTTCTTTCTGTTGTACTGATGTATACTATAGCAACATCAGCACAGTGGAAAGCATTATTTGTTGATAGAAACAATCTACACGTTATTCCTGTAAATGTTATTGATAGTATTAAACCAATAGATCATAGCATGGATGTATTCATCAATAATCGAAAATTAAATGTAGATGTAGATACATTAAAGTTTAATATCGAAATGTCTGACACTCTACTTGTGAACTACCTTGATGAGGATATATCTATCTATAATCCACGATTTGATATTTTTGGTATTGACGTGGACAAGGGTAATGTAACAATAACGGCAAAAAACAAGCAGCCTTTTGTCTGTCGTGTTACAGGAATGTGTAGTGACGGGAGGATTGTCATTGACGCTGATACCACTATGACCCTTGTCCTTGACAATCTTAACCTTACTTCACAACAAGCCGGTGTTATATATTTTAAACAGAAAAAGAATGTAACTATTGAGTTGGCAGATAATAGTATTAACAAATTGGAAGATGCAACAGAATACCTACTATCAGACACAACTGACATTTCTAAAGGATGTATCTACGGAAGCGGTTCTATAACATTCAAAGGGAAGGGTCTTCTCTATATTAAGGGTAATTATCTGTATGGAGTATATAGTAAAAAAAACATTGTCTTTAAAAATGGACATCTTTTTGTTGATAATACAGTAGAGGACGGCATTCGTTGTGATAAGTTCACGATGGAAAAAGGAGTAATCACTTTAAATATGCGAAGTAATGCGTCAAAAGGCATTAAAACAAAAGATAAACTGAGTATTAATGGTGGCCGGATAGAAGGTGAGGCAACTGGAAATGTAATCATAAAGGATGGAGACACATCGTATTGTACACTATTGAAGAGTGACGACATTTTCATGATGAACGGAGGGGAAATTTCTTTGAAGCATTATGGCAATGGTGGCCGTTGTATTTCAGTTGATGGAAATATGACGATGACAGCAGGTTCCTTAAAACTGGAATGTCACGGCAATGGAGGCCGCTATCTCACTACAGCCAATGAATCCGATTATTATACGCCCAAATGTATCAATGTGGATGGTACTACCCGCATAGAGCGTGGTACACTCAACCTATTGGCAACAGGCGATGGTGGCAAGGGAATAGTCAGCTCTGACACGCTTTTTATTGGACGGGAAGGCGATGATTTCCTGCACGAAGATTCTTTGTTGCTTATTATTGAGACTCGCGGTACTGCACTTGAAGACAATGTTTTAGAAGATTTTCGTCGAGGCTGCCCAAAAGCCATTAAAGGCGATGGTGATATTTATGGATATTCTGGAACTATGCTTATCCATACTTTCGGGCAAGGTGGTGAGGGCATAGAGACTAAAGGATCGCTACGAGCCTATCATTGCACTATTATAGCAGACTGTTATGACGATGGCATTAATACTGGCCAGCGTTGTTATATTAACGGGGCTCATATCTTCTGCCGTTCTATCAACAATGATGGTATTGACTCAAATGGAAAAATGACTGTTATGGATGGTATTGTATCGGCAATTAGCGAAAATTATGAGAATGAGAGTTTTGATACCGAAGGTGGTACTCTTAATGTTTATGGAGGACAGATTATTGGTATTGGGAATGATGAGGTAGAAGTAAGTCAGAACACATCAGTACCCTACTATTCTACTTCATCTTGGCGATACAGACTCGGCTACCAATGCGGTGATAGTATAGCTATTGATCACGATCGTTATTTGACTATATCCAAGGGAAATGAAGCTATATTATCTCTACGTCATGAATATGCCTCAGCAGATGCTTTCATAACAGTAGCATCAACGAACATGCAAAAAAATGAGACATATTCTATTTCCGATGGTGAAAAACCATTGAATCCTTTGTCAGAATGGTTAGATAAACGAGTTGTCATTGGAGGAGTATTATCAAATAATAATGAAATAATTAAAAACTTTCAAACATACTGAATATGAAACAATTAATAATTAGAATTGGCCTTTCCTTCATCATTTCGTTATTTTTCATCAGTTATTTACCTGCTCAAGATTTGTGGGATGGATCCATAGCTACCAGTTTCCATGGTGGCAGTGGCACTATAGATGACCCGTATCAGATTCGTACGGGTGCAGAGCTTATGTTTTTCGTAAACCAAGTCAATGCAGGCAATGATTTTGCAGGCAAGACAATAAAACTAATGAATGACATCGACATGTATGGGAATGCTTTCTATGCTAAGAACCAATTTAGCGGAACATTTGATGGAGGGAGTCATTTCCTTACACTCGGGTTTAATACGAGATGGATTAAGTTTGAACCAGGAAAATATGCTGGTGAATTTCCTGTAAACCAATGTCCTGTTCTATTTGACAAAGTCAATGGTTTCATCCATCATTTGGGCATTATAGGACGACAAGTTTCGGCAACAAATTATTTTGGACTCTCAAGTATGGCTATTGTTAACGATTTAGTTGATGGCGGAGTAATTAGTGACTGTTATTATAGAATGCGATGTAATTATGCTTCAGCCAGCGGTTTTTTTGCTGCTATTGCTATCAATAACAATGGTAGCATTTGTAATTGCTATGTGGAAAGTGCAACATATCGCTATGATGATTTAGTTAGTGAGAGTCGTTTGGGCGGGATTGTTTATCATAATAAGGAAAGTGGAATAATAAGTAATTGTTATTATTTCAATGACAGATTAGGAGTGGAAAACTATTCTTTTGGAGCAGGAAGCATCATTTATGATGGATTCTATGGTAATTCTAATTTTATTGGAAATAAATATGAGTGGACGGCGAGAACCATATCCAATGACTCTTTTCATTGTATATATGTAAAACTACCTCTAGCCAGAATCAACGATGGGCTAATTGAAAACAGCACTACAAATGAAGAGAACCCATATGATGAATATATTAGTATCTTGAATCAATGGGCGGATCAAAACCCATCACACGAACATTGGTGTAGCGAAGGGAAGCAACTTGAGTCTTTTAATCCTGGTGAAGACTGTTTGGTAGAGTTTATAGATACAAAGTATAATCTCCTTTTTGACTCAAAGACAGTTCATATCGGTGATGAAATAGGCGAATTACCAACAGCAGATGCTGACTGTACTCTCGCCGGCTGGACTTGCCTGGGAAATCAAGTTGGCCCTGAACATATTGTAAATACAAATATGACATTGTTCGCAAAATGGGAACAGCGCATCAGGAAGCAGCCAACAGAAGATGACATGTCAGTTGAAGTTGATGATGCAACTCATGCATCATTCCAATGGTACAGATATTTATCAGGGGAAGCTCAACTGCTAGGTGATTGGCAGTCAACAAATCATGGTAGCGATTCCAAATCGTCTAAATCTTTCATTATTACTGCAAAGATGGGCTGTAAATTAGAATTCGATTATGATGTCAGCAGTGAGGAGGAGTATGACACATTCAGCGCCTATTTGAAATTGGAAGGGGGTACTAATTCTTCAATATCTTTAGTTAGAGATAGCGGAGAAAAGAACGGGCACATTGTTTATTTATTTGAGGAAGAAGGCGATTATGTTCTGACTTTTTCCTATAGTAAGGATGATGATACCTCAGAAGGAAAAGATATGGTTTCTGTTAAGAATATCAAAATATCAGATAAACTGGAAGAACTTGGCACTGATCCATTTTTGCATAATGCCTCAATGGATAAAAAAGGATTGTATTATTGCAAGATTATTTACGACAACACAGGTGTATGTTTAACAAGCGACATAGTATCAATTGGTCTTCACATTGCAACAAATATCAACCATATAGAACAGGAGATGAAGGTTAGTGTAAAGGGAGGAACACTTTTCATAAACTCTGATTGTGAAACCACATTACGTATTTATTCTATATATGGTAATGTATATCGTATTCTTAACATACACCAAGGCGTGAACAGAATCGAAGGATTGTGCCCAGATATATATTTGATGAATAATCATAAAATAATAATACGTTGAGAATGATAATAATAATCTCATAAGGGGTCATGTATTTATTAGCATAACTGTAGTATCAATCATACTGAAGGTGCTGAATACAGGCTTGGGGAGCCGACCCCTTGCCCATCGTCATCTCAGTGGAAAACCGCGTGCAAAGGGTTTGTATCGTGAACGGTCAAAAGGTAAAAGTAAAGTGATCATAACAATATAATGTACTAAGCACCATATTGAAGATATTATGACGGCAGCAGCTATACCTTCAAATCGAAGTGTATAGTTGCTGCCGATTTAATGATGCACATCATTCCAATACTCTCTCAGAACAACCCTAATGAATGCTTACCAACAAATGGTGCTCATTCTTTCTCATAGTGTTTCGAGTACCTCTTATTTCATTGACCAACTAAACATATTGCTACTGGTTGCAAAGATAACAAATAAATCTCACAGTCTTCCCTTCTCCTCATTACCTGCACCTGTACCCTTATACTTTGAACGGGAGGCGTTGAAGTTGTAGCTGAGGCTTAATCCCACCTGTTGCGTATAGGAATAGACTTTCTGGTCCGTCTTGCCGATGTCATAGTAAGTCGTCACATTGTTTCTTGATGTTCGGAAGATGTCGTTGGCATAGAGCGTAGCAGAAAGGTTTCCTTTGAGGAATGTCTTCTGTACTCGGGCATTCACCATGAAGTTACTGCCTCGATACATGAATCCCCAATGGTTACTGCCCGTATAGCTGACTTGCACCAGCGCCTTTGTCTGGGATTGTAGATTCTCCCCAATGACGAACCAGTTCTTCAGATCGAAGCTGAACTCGGGTTTGTTCAGTTTCTTCGGCGCACCATAGGCTTCGGCATCGAATATCTGCTGATAGTAATGCAGTGTGGCTGAGGGCTGCCAGAACCCAAACTTCGGAGAGGCTACAAGGGTGGCATAGACACGATCCTGATGATCGAAGTTGACAGGCTGGAAGATTCCTATCTCCTTCTCCTCGTCATAGACCCTGCAGATATGAGTGAAGAGATCATTCTCACGGGTAAAGCCTGTGACGAAGGTCATCCACGAATAGGTCAGATTAAAGTCGATGCTCTGTCGTACAGATGGGCGCAACAGCGGATTACCACCCTCATAAAACAAGCGACTGTCATAGACGATTACAGTACTCAGCATATTATAGGGTGGACGGGTGATGCGCTTGCCGTAGCTGAGCTGTGCGCTCCATCTGTCCTTCTGCCACGCCACTGAGAGGTTAGGAAACCAGTCCTTGTAGATGCGGCTAAGTTCTGGCTTATCATGTCCAAACTGCGCTACATCTGCTGTCACATGTTCATAGCGCATACCTGTATTCAAGTGCCACAGTCCCAACTGAAGATCGTATTCGGCAAATCCTGATATGTTATACTCATCGGTCAGATTGTCTGCTTCAGGAATAATATATTCTTCGTTGTAATTGTAACCATGACTTGTAGTTGATGATATTTCCGATCCACCGCTCAATACACCTTTCCATAGGGGATAGGAAAGCAGCAGTTTGGCGGCAACCATCGCTTTCTTCTCCCAGTTGAGGGTAGTGATGGGACGGTCGCCTAATTCCTTACTATACTCCATCTGGTTGAGATGATCCTCAGAGTCGCGTCTCAGCCATGTGCCATTCAAGTCGATACCCAGTTTCCCCAGTTGTCCCACATAGTAAGTGTTCAGTTCCCAGACAGGTTTATTGACCTCCTCGATATCTGTTTTCAGCAGGACATCACCATAAAAGGCCCCATTCTTCTGATAAGTCTGATTCATATTGGTCTTGAACCTATTATACAATATCTTCTGTGAGGAGAAACTCAATCCTACAGAATGGTCGGCATTGAAATCATAACTTATACCTGCTTTGTATTGATACTGCGTCCAACTGCTTCTTATCGGCAACTCAACCTGAGCATTGAACAGATCTTTTTTGATATGCAGCTCCTGCTCCACATCCTGTTCAACACTGTAGTGGGCATTGTCGAGTGCCACAACGGCAAATGCCTCCAATCCACCTATGCGGTATTTCAGTGTCAGGTCATCGTAGGTATTCCATTTGTTGTTCTTCCACGTCTGACTGGTAGCCATCAGACTGAAACCATCACCTTGGGGCTTCAGCGTCTTGATACGGATCACGGCATCTACCTCGGCACTGTACTTGGCACCTGGAGCGGTGATGACATCGACGCTCTTGACATCTACCGACTTGAGCTGTTTCAGTTCGTGAAGGTCGCGTACCTTTTTATTATTTATATAGATCTCCGGTTCGCCCTTGGCTAACACTTCGAACTTACCATCACGGACCTGTACCAGTGGAATCATCGAGAGAAGATCGTCGGCATTGCCTATATCGTGGAGGATAGAGTGCTGCACATCGACCGTCATACCGCCTTGTACCATCTTGTACTGGGGAATCTCTCCTTTTACCACCACCCCACTGATGGTATAGGTCTCGGGATGCAGGGTAATGGTGCCAATATTCCCCACACTGACTTTTCGTGTAACGGTCTTGTATCCGACATACGACACTTTTGCAATGACATGCTTCTCACTACAGGGAATCACGAAATTGCCGTTCTCATTGCTCACACCACCGTTGATATAGGTAGAATCATGTTCTGTATGTAATGCCACATTGGCGAATTCTATGGGGCGTCCTCCTTCATCCACCACACGGCCGATTACCTTCGTCTCCTCTTTCTGCGTACACTCCACGAAGATACGGTCTGCATCATAGGTTACCTTCATGGGGTAGAAGCCGATGACCTCGCGAATGGCATCCTCCAGGGAGAGATTGGTGAAATGACTGGTGACGGTGAAGTCTTCCAACTCATCGTAGATAAAGTATATGGTCTTGTCATGGGTGGCACCATTCAGGTCTTCGAGCACTTTCGACAGCGAAACGTTCTGATAGTTGCGGTTGATACGCTCACCAACACCTTGCTTTTGAGCCAAGGCACTGTTCACGACAATGCACAATAATAGCAGGATAAATATCTTTTTCATGTCCGTTCAGTTTTCGTTATTCTACAATCAGTTTCTTGTCATCACGAGTGATATGGATTCGCTCGAACTTGTTGAACGTATCAATAACATCATCGATGGATGATTGCTTGTCCCAGGTGAAATAGAGGCGGATATGCTTGCTTTCCTCCTTCTGATAGACGGTCTGAACCTGATAGAAAGCGGAAATCTCACCAAGTATCGCTGCCAGCTCAGCATCCTCGAAGATGACAGGACTGGTCACAACGGCTGAGTCAACTTCAAGAGTGTCTTTATGCTGGGATGTGGATGACATACGCATCTCCTGAATCGGGGACATGGAAATCCCCCCTCCACTACGGCGCATGATGTGGACGGTTGCGAAGGTCACACCAGCTATCATCAAGACACCGATGAACATGGCGGCGATCTTTTTTAGTGAATAGTGAATAGTAGAATCTTTTCTTTTCTCTTTGGTCTTATCACTATATAAGGCGTCGGTAGCTCTTACCATCTGCTCGTAAAGCTGACGGCACTCCTCGTCAGCCATCAGCTGACGGATCTCCTCGTCGGTATAACGCTCTGGATGCTCCTGCATCTCCAAGAGACGTTTTAGTTTCTCATTGCTGTTCATGACTTGAATCGGTTTTTGAGTTTTGTAATAGCCTGAGAGAGATGTTTATAGACAGCGGCTTCACTGATACCTACCTGCTCTGCAATCTCACGGTATTTCAGTTGCTCAAGATAGTGCATCTGGAACACACGACGTGTCTGCGGGGTCAACTCCGTCAGGATGAACTGCTGGTATTCCCGGTATTGCTCCTCTTCGTCCTCGCTATGGGCCTCAATAGCTTCATCATCAAGGGGCAGCGACCGTCGCATGCGTTCCTGCAGCTTCATCCGTTTCAGACGGTTCAGGCACTCGAAACGTACACTGCTCCTGGCATAGGCGACGAGTTTCTCACCTTGCGGTAAGATGTCAATCTCCATGAACCGAGCCAGTACGTCACCGACAGCATCACGTGCATCCTCCTCATCATGGAGCAGGATGCGGGCTCGTCGCAGCAGCTCCGCATAGTGCAGGCGGTATAGATCCGCCATTGTCTGTCTTCTCTCCAGCATTCTTTTTCTTTGTCTTTTACCTATAAGACAATCAAACAGCCATTTTCCCAACCCTTCAAAACTGTTTTTCGAAACAAAGATCATGCAAGCAAGTGCAACTCTAATTCACCTGCAGATTGCCATGTTCAACAAATATCTTCGCCGCAAAGATACAAATAATCCCCGAATCTTTTACTGATTCGGGGATTCAAAAAGAATTTGATGTTTTACATGTTCATTCCACCGTCAACCTGAATGACCTGACCACTGACATAGCTGGAGAGGTCGCTGGCAAGATAAACAGCCGTATTGGCAATATCATCAACTGTTCCACCACGACGCAGTGGAATCTTATTGATCCACTCCTTACGGATGTCATCGGGAAGAGCCTGTGTCATAGCAGTATCGATGAAACCTGGAGCGATGGCATTGGCACGGATACCCTTCGGTCCCATCTCCTGACCAATACTCTTAGCCAAAGCAATCAGACCAGCCTTGGAAGCGGCATAGTTAGCCTGACCAGCATTGCCATGAACACCAACAACCGATGACATATTGATAATAGAGCCACCGCGCTGACGCATCATCACTGGTACACAGGCATGAATGAAATTGAATGCACTCTTCAAGTTCACGGCAATCACGGCATCCCACTGCTGCTCACTCATACGAAGCATCAGACCGTCTTTTGTTATACCGGCATTGTTCACCAGGATGTCGATGCTACCAAACTCTTCCTTCACCTGCTTCACCACCTCTTCGGTCTGAGCAAAGTCAGCTGCATTGGAAGCATAGCTCTTGGCCTTCACACCAAGGGCAGCAATCTCACTCTCTGTTTCCTGGTTTACCTCCAAATCGGTGAACGCAATGTTAGCACCTTCTGCAGCAAATCTCAACGCGATAGCCTTGCCGATACCGCGTGCAGCACCTGTAATCAGGGCTGTCTTACCTTCTAATAATCCCATTGTTTTTTCTATTTGATTAATTGAATAT
>OCTX014542061.1_pt1 | contig 13810 bp, 26 predicted proteins | sample 1539691 | NCBI WGS metagenome assembly OCTX01 (sample SAMN02144231, study PRJEB22623) | gut metagenome | biome: sheep rumen | host: Ovis aries | place: New Zealand | reverse complement strand
GGGCGGTCCACTAAGAGCCGCGAAGGAGCGGCGGAAAGAGGTAAAAATGAAGAAAGCGATTTTAGCAACAAAAATCGGTATGACACAGGTCTTCAAAGAAGACGGTACTGTAGTACCCGTAACTGTCCTTGAGGCAGGCCCCTGTGTTGTTACCCAGGTCAAGACTGTAGACAACGACGGCTACGAAGCTGTTCAGGTTGGCTACGGCGAAGCAAAGGAAAGAATCACCACCAAGGATAAGACCGGCAAGAAGGTCGTTGCTCACCAGCACGGTGTAGGCAGAGCCATGCAGGGTCATTTCAAAAAGGCCGGTGTTTCCGTGAAAAAGCATGTACAGGAGTTCCGTTTTGAGAACGCTGCCGACTATAAGCTCGGCGACGAGATCAAGGCTGACATCTTTGCAGAAGGCGACAAGATCGATGTTACCGCTGTAACCAAGGGCAAAGGCTTCCAGGGCGCCATCAAGCGTCACGGCCAGCACAGAGGTCCCATGAAGCACGGTTCCAAGTATCATCGTCATGCAGGCTCCAACGGCTCTTCATCCGATCCGTCCAGAGTCTTCAAGGGCAAGCACATGCCTGGTCATATGGGCGCTGTGCAGGTGACCATCCAGAACCTTGAGGTAGTCAGGGTCGATGCAGAGAAGAATCTTCTTCTTGTCAAGGGCGCAGTTCCCGGACCGAAGAAGGGCCTGATCACTGTCAAAGAGACAACCAAGGCAGAAGCATAACGGAAAGGAGGACCACACATAAATGGCAAACGTATCTGTTTTAAATATGGAAGGTGTTGAAGTCGGCACAATCGACTTAAACGATGCGGTCTTTGGCGTAGACGTTAATGAACATCTGCTTCACATGGCTGTTGTTCAGCAGCTTGCAAATAACCGTCAGGGCACACAGAGTGCAAAGACCCGCGGCCAGGTTTCCGGCGGCGGCAGAAAGCCCTACAGACAGAAGGGTACCGGTCATGCAAGACAGGGTTCCACCAGATCTCCTCAGTTCACAGGCGGCGGCGTCGTATTCGCACCCCAGCCCCGTGACTACTCCTTCAAGCTGAACAAGAAGGAAAAGAGAGCAGCTCTGAAGTCCGCTCTGACAGACCGCGTACAGAACGGCAAGGTTATCGTTCTCGATGAGCTGAAGCTTGATGAGATCAAGACCAAAGAGATGGTCAGAGTTCTCGGCAATATCAAAGCTGCAGAAAAGGCTCTGGTCGTTACAGCTGATAAGGACGAGACAGTGGTCAAGTCCGCAAGAAACCTTGCTAAGGTAGTGACAACCACAACATCACAGCTGAATGTCTATGATGTTATGAACGCACAGACAGTCGTCCTGACAAAGGATGCTGTTGCGAAGATCGAGGAGGTATACGCATAATGGCAACTCTCGAATATTATGACATCATTTTAAAGCCTGTCATTACTGAGAAGAGTATGGAGGCTATGGGCGAGAAGAAGTATGTCTTCCTCGTACATCCGGACGCAAATAAGTTCCAGATCAAGACTGCTGTTGAGAGACTCTTTGACGGCGTCAAAGTTGCTCGCGTCAACACACTGAACATCAGAGGCAAGAAGAAGAGAAGAGGCATGACAGTCGGCAGAACTGCCAAGACCAAGAAGGCATACGTTTTCCTTACTGAGGACAGCAAGGACATCGAGATCTTCTCCGGACTTTGATCCTGATGAATACGGCACAGCAGTCATTTAAATGCGGTGCAAAGAATTAAAAAGAAACATGAAGAGGAGAACTAATCATGGGAATTAAGAAGTATACCGCTTATACCCCGTCCAGAAGAAATATGACTGGTTCTGACTTTGCAGAAGTTACCAAGAAGACTCCTGAGAAGTCTCTGGTTGTTTCCCTGAAGAAAAACGCAGGTCGTAATAACCAGGGTAAGATCACTGTCAGACACCACGGCGGCGGCAACAGAAGAAAATACAGACTCGTAGATTTCAGAAGACTGAAAGACGGCGTTCCCGCAAAGGTCATCGGCGTTGAGTACGATCCCAACAGAACAGCAAACATCGCTCTGATCGTTTATGCTGACGGAACAAAGTCCTATATCCTGGCTCCTCAGGGCCTGACAGACGGCATGACCGTTATGAACGGTCCCGAAGCCGAAATCAGAACAGGCAACTGCCTGCCCCTGACCCAGATCCCCGTTGGTACCCTGGTACACAACGTTGAGCTGTATCCCGGCAAGGGCGGCCAGATGGTCAGAGCAGCCGGCACAGCTGCACAGGTCATGGCTAAAGAAGGCAAGTACATCACACTTCGTCTTCCTTCCGGTGAGATGAGAATGGTTCCCAAGGACTGCAGAGCAACCGTCGGCGTTCTTGGCAACATCGATCACAACCTGATCAACTATGGTAAAGCAGGACGCAAGCGCCACATGGGTATCCGTCCTACCGTCAGAGGTTCCGTCATGAACCCCAACGATCACCCTCACGGTGGTGGTGAAGGTAAGGCACCTATCGGACGTCCCGGCCCGAGCACTCCTTGGGGCAAGCCCGCTCTTGGTTACAAGACACGCAGGAAGAAAGCTTCCGATAAGCTGATTGTAAGAAGACGCAGCGGCAAGAAGAAATAATTAAGGAGGAAAAACCATGGCAAGATCATTAAAGAAAGGCCCTTTTATTGACGAGAGCCTTAGAAAGAAAGTTGATGCTATGAACGCATCCGGCGACAAGTCTGTTATCAAGACATGGTCCCGCCGTTCCACAATTTTCCCGTCCTTCGTAGGTCATACTTTTGCTGTCCATGACGGACGCAAGCATGTTCCGGTCTACGTTACAGAAGATATGGTTGGCCACAAGCTTGGTGAGTTTGTTATGACCAGGACCTACAGAGGCCACGCCGGCAACAATAAAGACGAGAGAAGGAGCAGGTAAGTTAAACCCTGCGTGTACAGAACACTTGAAAGGAGGACGGATCTATGGCAAACGGACATAGAACCCAAATCAAGAGAGAAAGAAATGCACAGAAGGATACAAGACCTTCTGCAAAGCTTTCCTACGCAAGAATTCCTGTTCAGAAAGCCTGCTTCGTAATGGATGCGATCAGAGGCAAGAGCGTCACAGAGGCACAGGGTATTCTTACATATAACAACAGATACGCTTCAGAAGTTATCCTTAAGTTACTCAACTCCGCAGCAGCCAATGCTGCCAACAACCAGGGACTGAACGCTGACAACCTTTACATTGCAGAGTGCTACGCATTTGACGGCCCTACAATGAAGAGGATCAGACCCAGAGCACAGGGCAGAGCCTACAGAATCCTGAAGAGAATGAGCAATCTTAAGATCGTTCTTGATGAGAAGAAGTGATAACAGAAAGGAGCCTTAAATGGGACAGAAAGTTAATCCTCACGGCCTGAGAGTTGGCGTTATCAAAGACTGGGATTCCAGATGGTACGCTGGAGCAGATTTCTCAGACCTTCTGGTTGAAGATTACAACATCAGAAAATATCTGAAGAAGAAATTATTCAATGCCGGCGTTTCCAAGATCGAGATCGAAAGAGCATCCGGCAGAGTCAGAGTGATCGTTTACGCAGCCAAGCCCGGCGTCATCATCGGCAAGGGCGGTGCTGAGATCGAAGTCACAAGGAACCAGCTGGCCAAGATGACCGGCAAGAAGGTCCTTCTTGACATCAAGGAGATCAAGCGCCCCGACAAGGATGCACAGCTGGTAGCAGAGAACATCGCTCAGCAGCTTGAGAACCGTGTAACATTCCGCCGCGCCATGAAGTCTGCCATGAGCAGAACCATGAAGTCCGGCGCTTTCGGTATTAAGACAGCATGCAGCGGCCGTCTCGGCGGTGCTGATATCGCTCGTACAGAAAGCTACTCCGAAGGAACCATCCCGCTTCAGACACTTCGTGCTGACATCGACTATGGTTTCGCAGAAGCTGACACCACCTACGGTAAGGTCGGCGTCAAGGTCTGGATCTACAAGGGCGAAGTACTTCCTGCAAAAAATACTGAGAAAGCAGCCAAGGCTGCAGAATAATTAAGGAAGGGAGCAATCAACTATGTTAATGCCTAAAAGAGTTAAATATCGTAAACAGTTCCGCGGCAGCATGGCAGGCACACCTTCCAGAGGAACCAAGATCACTTATGGTGAATATGGTCTTGTATGCCTGGATCCTGTTTGGATCAAGTCCAACCAGATCGAGGCAGCCCGTGTCGCTATGACTCGTTACATTAAGAGAGGCGGTAAGGTCTGGATCAAGATCTTCCCCGACAAGCCTGTAACCAAGAAGCCTGCCGAAGTCCGTATGGGTTCCGGTAAGGGCGCAGTCGAGTACTGGGTAGCCGTTGTTAAGCCCGGCAGAGTCATGTTTGAGATCGCTGGCGTACCTGAAGCAACAGCAAAAGAAGCACTCCGTCTTGCAGCGAACAAGCTTCCCTGCAGATGCAAGATTGCTTCCAAGGCTGATTTGGAGGGCAGTGCAGAATGAAAAGTAAGACTTATTTAGAAGAACTCAACAGCAAATCCGTGGAAGAACTGGCAAACGAGCTGGTATCCGCGAAGAAAGAACTCTTTAATCTGAGATTCCAGAACGCAACTAACCAGCTGCAGAACACTGCAAGGATCAGAGAAGTCCGCAGGAACATCGCCCGCATTCAGACCGCTCTGAGCAGCAAGGCAGAGTGAGCCGGGATCTTACGGAAAGGAGAATAATCGTGGAAAGAAATCTTAGAAAAGTCCGTATCGGCAAAGTCGTCAGCAATAAGATGGATAAGACGATTGTTGTTGCGATCGAGGACCATGTCAAACATCCTGTGATCGGCAAGATCGTAAAGAGAACCTACAAGCTGACTGCACATGATGAAAACAATGAATGCGGCGTAGGCGATACCGTAAGAGTTATGGAAACAAGACCTCTGTCCAAGACAAAGAGATGGAGACTGGTCAACGTAGTAGAAAAGGCTCGCTAATCCGGTTTAAGTTGCCAGGCACCTGTTTCAGGTGCCGGGGCAAGAGCCGCATAGAGAAAGGAATTTAACTATGATTCAACAGGAAAGCAGACTCAGGGTCGCTGACAATACCGGTGCCAAAGAACTGCTGTGCATCAGAGTTTGCGGTGGTTCCACAAGAAGATATGCCAGAATCGGTGACACCATCATCGCGACCGTTAAAGAAGCAACACCCGGCGGCGTAGTCAAGAAGGGCGACGTTGTCAAGGCAGTTGTTGTTCGTACAGTGAATACAACACGCAGAAAAGACGGCTCCTACATCAGATTCGATGAGAACGCAGCTGTCGTTATTAAAGATGACCTGACCCCTGTAGGAACACGTATCTTTGGACCTGTGGCAAGAGAGCTTCGTGAGAAGAAATTCATGAAGATCCTTTCCCTGGCTCCGGAAGTATTATAAGGAGGAAGGCACAATGGCAACAAGCAAGATCAAAATCGGCGACACTGTCAGAGTGATCGCAGGCAAGAGCAAAGGCGCTGAAGGCAAAGTCATCGCTGTCGACAAGAAGAACGGCAGAGTCAAAGTCGAAGGTGCCAACATGGTTACTAAGCACGTTAAGCCTTCCATGACCAACCAGAACGGCGGTATCGTTCAGCAGGAAGCTGCTCTGGATATCTCCAATGTTATGCTGGTCGTTGACGGACAGACAACACGTGTCGGTTTCAAGGTCGAGGACGGCAAGAAGGTCCGCGTCGCCAAGAAGTCCGGCAAGGTCATTGACTGATAACGGAAAGGAGCGTATAACGTGAGTTCTAGACTGAAAGAACAGTATAATGGCGAAATTCGTGAAGCCATGACAAAGAAGTTCGGATATAAGAACGTAATGGAAATTCCGAAGCTTGACAAGATCACGATCAATATGGCGATCGGTGAAGCAAGAGAGAACGAAAAGGTTCTTGATTCTGCCATCAAGGATCTGGAGATCATCACCGGACAGAAGGCCGTCAAGACCAAGGCCAAGAAGTCCGTTGCTAACTTCAAGATCAGAGAAGGCATGCCGATCGGCTGCAAGGTCACCCTTCGCGGCGACAGAATGTATGAGTTCCTTGACAGACTGGTCAACCTGGCACTCCCCCGTGTCCGTGACTTCCGTGGTGTCAACCCCAACTCCTTCGACGGAAGAGGCAACTACGCACTTGGTATCAAGGAGCAGCTGATCTTCCCTGAAATCGAGTATGACAAGGTCGACAAGGTCAGAGGTATGGATATCATCTTTACCACTACCGCCAAGACAGACGAAGAGGCCCGTGAACTGCTCAGACTGTTCAATATGCCCTTCGCAAAACAGTAATTGACTGCTATAGGAGGTTGACATGGCAAAAACATCCATGAAGATGAAACAGCAGGCAAAGCCGAAGTTCTCTACAAGAGCTTATACTCGCTGCAAGATCTGCGGCCGCCCGCATTCTGTATTAAAGAAATATGGTATCTGCAGAATCTGCTTCCGTGAACTGGCATACGCTGGCCAGATCCCCGGAGTTAAGAAGGCATCCTGGTAAGAAAAAGCCTGATCACAGGCTGCCAGAGAAATCATCGCTGGTGACGGTCTGAGTTCGGGACAGACCGCCAGGTGGCGAAAAGAGCTCTGTAAACAGAAGCTCCGAATTATTAATGGAGGATAAATAAAAAAATGACTATGAGTGATCCTATTGCAGATATGCTCACACGTATCCGCAACGCAAACACTGCAAAACATGATACAGTTGACGTTCCTTCTTCCAAGATCAAGCTTTCCATCGCTCAGATCCTGCTCGAGGAAGGTTATGTAAAGAAGGTCGACCTGGTCGACAACGGCTCCTTCAAGGACATCCGCATCACACTGAAGTATGGTGCTGACAAGAACGACCGTATCATCACAGGTCTGAAGAGAATCTCCAAGCCCGGTCTTCGCGTATATGCCGGCAAGAACGAGGTTCCGAAGGTACTCGATGGACTGGGAATCGCAATCCTGTCCACCAACCAGGGCGTCATCACAGACAAGAAGGCCCGCGAGCTGCAGGTCGGCGGCGAAGTTCTCGCATTCGTCTGGTAATTAAAGAACATAATTCATACTAAATTTTATTGGAGGTACGGGCATGTCACGTATAGGTAAAATGCCAATCGCTATTCCGGCGGGCGTTACCGTTGAAGTAGCAGAAAATAATAAAGTGACTGTTAAAGGACCCAAGGGCGAACTGACCAGGGTTCTGCCGTCTGAAATGACCATCAAGGTCGAAGACGGTCACGTTGTGGTAGAGAGACCCAACGACTTAAAGAGAGAGAAGTCCCTGCACGGACTGACAAGAAGTCTGCTCAACAATATGGTTACAGGTGTCAACGCAGGTTTCGAGAAGAAGCTGGAAGTCAACGGCGTTGGTTACAGAGCAGCAAAGAATGGTAATACACTGAATCTGACTCTTGGATATTCTCACCCGATCGACATGGTCGATCCTGAAGGCATCACCACTGAAGTTCAGGGCAATGTGATCATTGTCAAGGGTATTGATAAAGAACTTGTCGGACAGCATGCTGCCAACATCCGCGAGAAGAGAGCTCCCGAACCTTACAAGGGCAAGGGTATCAAGTATGCTGATGAAACTATCAGACGTAAGGTTGGTAAGACAGGTAAGAAATAAATAGGAGATTAGTGATGGTTAAGAAAGAGAATAGAAAAGCTATCCGCGAGAAAAAGCATGCTCGTCTTCGCAACCGAATCAGCGGAACTGCAGCAAGACCGCGCTTAGCCGTTTACAGAAGTAATAAACACATCTACGCTCAGATCATTGACGATGATGCTCAGACCACTCTGGCAGCAGCCGGCAGCGTCGAGAAGGAAATCAGGGATGCCCTGGACCACACCGACGACATCGCAGCAGCTGAAAAGGTTGGTGAAGTGATCGCCCAGAGAGCAGCTTCCAAGGGTATCACTGAGGTTGTCTTCGACAGAGGCGGATATATCTATCAGGGTAAGATCGCAGCTCTGGCTGAAGCAGCTCGTAAGGCTGGCCTGGATTTCTAAGGAGAGGAGAACACACATGAAACGTGATATGATTGATGCAAGTCAGATGGAACTGACCGAAAAGGTCGTAACCATCAAGCGTGTTACCAAGGTCGTCAAGGGCGGTCGTAACATGCGCTTCACGGCTCTGGTTGTCGTAGGCGACAGCAACGGACATGTTGGTGCAGGCCTCGGAAAAGCAACTGAAATCCCGGAAGCAATCCGTAAGGGTAAAGAAGATGCAGCTAAGAATCTGGTCAGCGTAGCTCTGGACGAAGTAGCAAGTATCTCTCATGATTTTATTGGCAAGTATGGTTCCGCACAGGTACTTCTGAAGAAGTCTCCTGATGGTACCGGTATCATCGCAGGTGGTCCTGCCCGTGTCGTTTGTGAACTTGCTGGTATCAAGAACATCCGTACAAAGTCTCTTGGTTCCAACAACAAGCAGAACGTAGTCCTTGCAACCATCAACGGCCTCAGCCAGCTGAAGGTTCCGGAAGAAGTTGCAGCAGCTCGCGGCAAATCAGTTGCGGATTTAAAGGGCTGAAAGGAGAGTAACAATGGCTGAAAACAAAATGCTGAAGATCACACTGATCAAGTCCACGATCGGTGCTGTTCCGAAGAACAGGAAGATCGTTAAATCCATGGGCTTCAAGAAACTGAACAGCTCTGTTATTTTACCTGACAACGCAGCTACCAGAGGACAGATCAGACTGATCTCCCACATGGTCAAGGTTGAAGAGCTGGACTAAGGAGGTAGAAGAATGGAATTATCTAACATCAGACCTGCTGCAGGTTCCAACGATACAAAATTCAGACGCGGCCGCGGCCATGCTTCCGGCAACGGCAAGACTGCTGGTTTTGGACACAAAGGTCAGAAGGCCCGTTCCGGCAGACCGAGAGCCGGTTTCGAAGGCGGCCAGATGCCTCTGTACAGAAGACTCCCCAAGAGAGGCTTCAAGAACTATAACAAGAAGAACATTGTTACCGTCGACGTCACAAAGCTTGAGAAGTTCGAGAATGGTGCTGTCGTTGATATCCAGGCTCTTCTGGATGCCGGCATCATCAGTGATGTGTACGATGGCGTAAAGGTCATCGGCAACGGTGAACTTACAAAGAAGCTGACTGTTAAGGTTGACGCTTTCAGCGCCGGCGCCAAGGAGAAGATCGAGTCCGTTGGCGGCACAGCTGAGATCGCTGAATAAACCCCAGGCTTTCAGTAAGGATGCAGGGGCCGCATAATTTGCAGCCCCTGTTGCCATATTCGAACGAAAGGTTAATTCTATGTTAGAATCGGTAAAAAATGTCTTCAAAGTCAAGGACATCAGACAGAAACTGCTTTTTACCTTTTTGATGATGGTCGTGATCCGTTTCGGATCCCAGCTCCCCGTTCCCGGTGTGGACAGAGAGTACTTTGCCTCCTGGTTCGCTGAGCAGGTTGGGGATTCCCTCGGCTTCCTCAATGCCTTTACCGGCGGTTCTTTCCTGAACATGTCTGTTCTGGCACTGAATATCACTCCCTACATCACTTCCTCCATTATCATCCAGCTGCTGACCATCGCCATTCCCAAGCTTGAGGAGATGCAGCGCGAGGGTGAGGAAGGCAGGAAGAAAATGACTGCCATTACCCGTTATCTGACAGTCGGTCTGGCTGTTATGGAAGGTCTGGCCATGTCCATCGGCTTCGGCCGCGGCGGCCTTCTGGAAGAGTACAACTTCATCAACGTTCTGATGGTAGTTGCCACTCTGACGGCCGGCTCCGCCATCCTCATGTGGATCGGCGAGCAGATCACAGTCTACGGCGTAGGCAACGGTATCTCTATCGTCCTGACGATCAACATTGTTTCCAGAATGCCTCAGGATATCGTAAGTCTGTTCCAGCAGTTCGTTGTGGGACAGAAGGTCGCATACGGCGCCATCGCTGCTGTTGTGATCATTGCGGTCATCCTCGGCGTCACAGTCCTTGTCATTCTTCTCAACGATGCGGAGCGGAGGATCCCGGTCCAGTACGCACAGAAGATGCAGGGCAGAAGGCTGGTAGGTTCCGCCGGTTCCTTCCTTCCTTTGAAGGTCAACACCGCAGGCGTTATGCCTATCATCTTTGCTTCCTCCCTGATGCAGTTCCCCGGCATCGTTTCCCAGCTTGCCGGCTACAAGGGAACAGGCGTCTGGAGTGAGGTATTAAGATACCTGAGCTCCTCCTACTGGCTCAACCCCAACTATTTCAGATACACGATCGGCCTTCTGGTCTATCTGGTACTGATGGTATTCTTTGCATATTTCTATACATCCATTACCTTCAATCCTATTGAGATTGCGGACAACATGAAGAAGCGCGGCGGCTTCATTCCCGGCATCAGACCCGGCAGGCCCACCAGCGATTACCTCTACAGGATCCTGAACTACATCATCTTCATCGGTGTATGCGGTCTGATCATCGTAGCGGTCATTCCCTTCTTCTTCCAGGGCTTCTTTAATGCCAGCGTTACCTTCGCCGGCACCAGCCTGATCATCGTGGTCAGCGTTATCCTGGAGACGATCAAGCAGATCGAGTCCTTAATGATGGTTAAAAATTACAAGGGATTCCTGAACGGCTGATGGTAATATTCCGGAGGCGGTATTCCCCCAGATGGGGGAATACTGTCTTCGGTTTTATGAAACTTATAAGATATTCAGAAAGGAGACGAAAAAATGAAGATTGTTATGCTTGGTGCTCCCGGTGCCGGCAAAGGCACCCAGGCAGCTATGATGGCTGAGAAATTCGGCATTCCCCACATCTCCACAGGTGACATTTTCCGTTACAACTTAAAGAACGGAACAGAACTTGGCAAGAAAGCCAAGAGCTACATGGACCAGGGACTTCTTGTTCCGGATGAACTGACCTGCGAAATCGTTGCGGACAGGATCTTCATGGATGACTGCAAAAACGGATACATCCTGGACGGTTTCCCGAGAAATATCTCTCAGGGCGAGTACCTGACAAATGTTCTGAAAGAGGCCGGACAGAAGGTCGACTTTGCCATCAACGTCGATGTCCCGGACGAGAACATTGTAGTAAGAATGAGCGGCAGACGTGCCTGCCCCAACTGCGGCGCTACCTATCACATCGTTAACATCCCTCCCAAGAAGGAAGGCATCTGCGATACCTGCGGCAGCGAACTGATCCAGAGAGCAGACGACAAGGCTGAGACTGTCAAAAAGCGTCTGGATGTTTATCATGAAGCCACAGAGCCCCTGATTCAGTTCTACAAGGGCCTGGGTGTTCTTTACACCGTAGACGGCACAAAGCCCATGAGCGAAGTATTTGCAGATATCGTTAAGATTTTGGAGGATTAAATGTCTAAAGCAGATGTGATCGAACTGGAAGGTATTGTAACGGAGAAACTGCCCAACACCATGTTCAAAGTAAAACTTGAAAACGGCGTCATCGTACTTGCGCATATCAGCGGCAAGCTGAGACAGAATTTTATCCGTATTCTTCCGGGAGACAAGGTGACTCTGGAAATGTCCACCTATGATCTGACAAAAGGCAGAATCATTTGGAGAGACAAATAAATCTTAAAAAAGTATTTGCCAAATTGAACTACTGGTGCTATACTATTTTGGTCTGTAAAAATGAGTAGAGGTGACACTCTGCTCATTTTCACGCGTACAAAAAGCGTGCCGAAATGCCGTTTCCACCGGCCTGAAAGCCGCTAAGACCCTTGTACGCTGCAGTGCTACAGTATCCAGGCAGTGGAAGAAAGGAGAACACTATGAAGGTTAGAGCTTCCGTCAAGCCTATTTGCGAAAAGTGCAAAGTCATTAAGCGCAAAGGTACCATCAGGATTATCTGTGAGAATCCTAAGCACAAACAGAGACAGGGCTGATCAGAGGGTCGTTTTGACGATTACTCTTTGATACCCCGTTGGTGCCAAAGGACAATAGTCCGCATCACAGAGGAAAGACCGGTACACAGTATCGGTTGGGCAGAATCGACTGCCCCAATCAATCAGTAACAGCCGGATAGACCGGCAGAAATTATTTATTTAGAAGGAGAGTTAAAATGGCTCGTATTGCAGGCGTAGATTTACCCAGAGACAAGCGTGTCGAGATCGGCCTCACAAGCATTTATGGCATTGGCCGCACATCATCCAACCAGATCCTCGAGAAGGCAGGCGTCAATCCTGATACCCGCTGCAGAGATCTGACCAACGAAGAAGTTCAGAAGCTCAGTGAAATCATTCAGGGCGAGTACCTGGTAGAAGGTGACCTTCGCCGTGAAGTCGCTATGAACATCAAGCGCCTTTCCGAAATCGGCTGCTACAGAGGCATCCGTCACAGAAGAGGCCTTCCCGTTCGCGGCCAGCATACAAAGAACAATGCAAGGACCAGAAAGGGACCTAAGAGAACCGTAGCAAACAAGAAGAAATAATCAGCATCCTTAAGGCTGTTTATTTGAAAGAAATGGTACCTCGAAGAAGGTATGATCAACTCATTATTTTCATAAGGGAAAAGAAAGTAGGTTAGTTTTATGGCAAAACAGACAAGCGCAGCTAGAAGAAAAGCTGTCAAACGTGTCAAGAAAAACGTTGAACGCGGACAGGCACACATCCAGAGCTCTTTCAACAACACCATCGTTACTCTGACTGATACTCAGGGCAACGCACTGAGCTGGGCAAGTGCAGGCGGTCTTGGATTCAAAGGTTCAAGGAAATCTACTCCCTATGCAGCACAGATGGCTGCAGAAACGGCTACAAAGGCAGCACTTATTCATGGACTGAAGGCTGTAGATGTATTCGTTAAGGGACCTGGATCAGGAAGAGAAGCTGCTATCCGTGCACTGAATGCAAACGGACTGGAAGTTCTTTCCATCACAGACGTGACTCCCGTTCCCCACAACGGATGCCGTCCTCCCAAGAGGAGAAGAGTCTGATCGGTTTTTATATCTTTCAGACAGAGCAGCTGCATGAAGGCAGCCTGAAAAGCAAAAAAGTAGAAACAAAAAACACGTTTGGAAGAAGACACAGGCCCTTCGGCCGTGTTGTAAACAACATATCACGGCATGGGACGCCGTGACAGATCATGAAAGGAGCCACCAATGGCAGTAAACAAGACACCTGTATTAAAGAGATGCAGATCTCTGGATCTTGACCCCGTATATCTTGGCTATGACAAGAAGTCCAAAAGACAGCTGATCCGCCGCAGCCGCAAGATGAGTGAGTATGGCACACAGCTTCGTGAGAAGCAGAAGGCCAAATTCATCTATGGCGTTCTGGAGAAGCCTTTCCGTAACTACTATGACAAGGCCGACATGCAGAAGGGTATGACCGGTGAAAACCTGATGGTCATGCTGGAGAGACGTCTGGACAACGTTGTTTTCCGTATGGGTTTTGCACGTACAAGACGTGAAGCAAGACAGGTTGTTGACCACAAGCACATCACTGTTAACGGAAAGATCATCAACATTCCTTCCTACCTGATCAAGGCCGGTGATGTCATTGAAGTCAAAGAGAACTCCAAGGCAGCCCAGAGATTCAAAGACATTCAGGAAGTCACCGCAGGCAGACTTACTCCTGAATGGGTTGACGTTGACAAGGAAGCCCTGAAGGGTACTGTCAGCTCACTTCCTCGCAGAGAGCAGATCGATGTTCCTGTGAATGAGATGCTTATCGTCGAGTTGTACTCCAAGTAATAAATGATTTGCGGGCATCCGGCTTTTTCCGGCCGGATGCCTGCAGAGAGCTACTTACTGTTTTCGATAAGTATATAAGGAGGAAATAACGCGTGTTTGATTTTGAAAGACCTCAGATCAGTGTTACTGAGATCTCCGATGACAAGAAGTATGGCAGATTCGTGGTAGAACCTCTGGAAAG
>OCTX012163506.1_pt1 | contig 13817 bp, 10 predicted proteins | sample 1539691 | NCBI WGS metagenome assembly OCTX01 (sample SAMN02144231, study PRJEB22623) | gut metagenome | biome: sheep rumen | host: Ovis aries | place: New Zealand | reverse complement strand
GTCAGGATCAGGTTTTCATAAGCATCCGAAAAGGCCCTTCTCTGATCGTTCAGCGCAAGGTCGATCCTGTCCTGGCGGAGAGCGTTGTACAGATCTTCATGATTGCCGCTCAGTACGGAAATCTCCACGTCGGGATATTTTTCGGAAAATGCGGAAATGGCCCGGTTAAATTCATCTCCGCTGTATGAAGAAAGGAGACCCAGCCGCAGTACTGCCGATTCTTTACGGTCGATCCGCAGAGTCTCCCTGCAGAGCTGCTCCAGGTCTGCGGTGATGACAAGACTTTTCCTGTAAAAGTGCTCTCCAGCTTCGGTCAGGGTAAAGCTCCTGTTTCTGCGTATGATGAGGACAGCGCCGATTTCTTCCTCCAGCGCTTTGACAGACTGGGATATACCGGACTGGGAAATATGACAGAGTTCGGCTGCTTTTGTAAAGGAGTTTTCCTGCACGATCGACTGAAAGTGCTGTATCTGGCGCAGCATCATAAATGAGTATTCTCCTTCCAGGTCTTAGTCTATTTCATCTGTTCCTCTGCCCACTGATAGACGGATTCCAGGGCCGGAATCAGAGTCCTGCCTCTTTCCGCCAGGGAATACTCCACAGTGGGAGGAATGGTATCGTACTGGGTCCTTGTGATGAAGCCTTGTGACCATCCGACTGCAGACAGATGCTTCCATGCCTTACGGCCTGGTCTACGCAAAGGAACCAACAGCAGCTGCGGATAAGTTTATACGTGCGGTAATGGAAATCCGGAAAAAAACCTTCTACGGAAAGAACCTTCCCGGACTGAAGACGGTTCCGGGATACCGATCGGAAATTTGACCTGAGCGGCTGGAAAAATGCGCTGCAGATCCTTATGTCAGGCATGTACGGCAGGACCTGTAAGCGTATTAATGAGTTGAAAATATGATTCCATTAAATAATGACGCCGCCGGGCGTCATTTTCGTTTTTGAATTTACAAATTTACTTTGATATTTTCGTTCTTTTTTCCTCAGGAATTAACTTTAAGAAATGAAACCGTAGATCATAAGGGCAATCAGGATATATACGATCCGCATGGTTTTTTTTCCCGATACAAGGTCATTTTTAAGACCGGGAAGGCGGTCGACCAGAGGCTGCCATAAAAATGCAGTGCTGACCATAAAAAAGAGGCAGACTGCCGAGCAGAGACTTCTGAAGAATCCGGAACCGGAAGTCAGAAGATTGGAAATCAGACTTAAATAAAACAGGCCGGCCAGCATCATGTTTCTCATTCTTCGGGACCGGAAACCTACCGGTGTCCAGTAGCCGTGCTGATGGGGAGCAGGATCCGGCGAATCTGCATATGGAATCTTCCTGCTTTCTTCACGGTCTTCCGTCTCACGTCCGGAAAAATCGGTAAAATGCGGGCCATCCTCCCGAGGGCTGCTTCCGTGTTCCAGAAAGGAATCACTGCCTGCAAAACGGGATGAAAAGTCCTGCTCTTCATAATGTCTGAAATCCTCTTCCGATACTTCCTCTTCTTCCAGATCCAGGTCGCTGATAATGATCTGCATATCGCAGTAAGCACAGTTCATTACCCTCTTACCGGGCTTTATTCTGACGGGAGCTCCGCAGTGGGGGCATACAGCTTTTTCTATCTTCATTTTCAGAATTACTCCTTGCATGCAGTCTTCTGCCTGTTAAGTATACTCTCAATCCCCTGCAGATTCCATAACCAATCGTTTTCTTTGGAATGATCCCCTTTTATTGCTCTTAAAATTCCTTTCCTTTCAGGGCGGACTTTAAGATCTCTGCCATTCGCGACATATTCAGAAGAGTATTACCTTAAGTATGAAACTGTTTTCTGCCATAAAAAAAGGGAGCCGGTTTTACGGCTCCCCAGATTGCGTTTTATCATAAGGCCTGCCGGAAAACAGCTTCAGCGGATGCCGGAAGACCCTTCATATTTTTTTATGCACCACGGAAAGATAAATGTGACATAGAACATCTGCAAAAAGCATGACACAGTCGTTCCTCCCGCTCCGGGAACCAGATTTTTGATCAGAGGCATAAAGATCAGACTAACGGCATAATAGCCCAGAAGTCCGGCTGTCAGCCGAGTAATTCCTTTGACTAAGGGAATATCCGTAGAAAAGCCGATATACCGCCTCTCAAGGACCCATCCCATAAGAAATCCCATGCACCAGCCGACGCCTTTGAAGGTATCGACTGCCATTTTTGCTCCGTCCACCAGCAGCTTGCCTGTCTGGTCAAAATCTTCCGGATAGGATTTGAAGGCGGCAAATACAGCCACGGCACCCGCAATCCCAATGCCGGCAAAAAGAACCAGGATGTCTTTTTCCGGATGCTTCTTAAGATACAGGGTAAGCCTGAATATCAGCCACATCACAAGGAGTCCTGCCGCAGTGCCCGCCAGAATGTCCTGCGGAGCATGGACGCCAAGATAAATACGGCTGAAGGCCACCAGGGCCAGAATAATGCCGAGAAAAAGGCGCAGGGTCTTTGGAAGATCCTTTCTGACAGCACCTCCCCCGTAGAGCGACGCGGCGTTCATGCTGTGTCCGCTGGGAAATGAATAGCCGGTGGCTGTTGTCATGGAGTCTCCGTAAGGCAGGATCCTGGGATCCCTGATCCATGGACGGTAGACACAGGCTGTCACCTTCAGAAAGCCGTTGACCACTCTGATGCCGCTCCAGCCCATCAGAAGCCAGGTCCCGAATTCTTTACTGACGGACCAGTAGATGACCGACATAAGGATCAGTACGGTATTCATTTCTCCGAAAAACGTCATTTTCAAAAGGAACTCAGCAAAAATCCCGCCGGCCCCGTTCCTTATATTCTGCAGTGCCAAAAGAATACTGATATCCATTTACTCCTCCTCAAATCTCTCTGAATGTTCCGATTCCCCGGTTTTGCCCGCACCTCTTCACCGTATGCATCTATGACATCTGCAGGTGCAGCTGTATAGCTGTCTCCTGCAAAAGTATGAGGGATCAGACGCATGCCGCCATAAGGGTCTTATGCTTCGCATACAGATACAGGAACAGCACCATAAACAGTTCACCGAACATACTGATAAAAAAGATCAGATCTGCGTTGCCTGAGGCCGGTCCCAGGGCGGAAAAGGCAAACATTAAAAATCCTGACAGGAAGAAAAAAGGTGTCTTCTGTCTGATCCATACGATTACTCCGGCGATTATCATAGGAATGACCGTTCCGAAAGAAAGTATCATACTGATCGTTCCGGCCCAGGCCGGCGTTGCCTCTCCCGCCGCAAATCGGATCACGCCGGCAATCTCTCTCTGTTCCAGTACGGTGCAGATTCCTTCGGCTGCTCCGGCTGTCATAAGAATCACGGTAAAGATCCAGAGGACTCTCATCACGGATCTTCTGAAATCCATCGCACAGCCGCAGATGGGAAACAGAAGGGGGATCAGAATCCCGTGGGCAATAAATCGTAAAGGACTGACCGTCTCAAGTATTCCGGCAGGCAAAAGAGCTCCAAGACCGATGACTGCAGCATCCAGAATAAGACCAAGGGTCACAAAAAACGACAAAAGGGCGATGAGCGGCTTCTCCCTTTTCCAAAGGGCAAAAAGCAGCGATCCGGTGATCGTTTCGCAGACCACTATGCACCAGATGGCACAAGGACAGATGCTCAGTAATAACTCCCGCATAAAAACGCCTCTTTTCCGGCTATATCAAAAACTGGGAAACAGACTAAAATCAGCCTGTCTGAAGACATTATACAAAATTTCGGTATTGCTGCACAGAATATAGTGCAGAATCCGAATGATCAGAGATCGGTCTACGGTAAAATGTCTACCATGAATTATAAAGCGCCCGGCCGGAGCCGGGCGCTGATCTCTGTCAGCCTTATAAATATTCTGCCGTTTTAAAAATGCTTACTGCCTTCTCTTAAAATCTTGTACATGCTTCGGCAGCAGGAGGCTGCGGTAAAGGGCGGACCGGGTAAAACTAGCCGAAAAGACTTTTTGCGGCTCTTTCCAGCTCCAGCCTTTCCCTGTAATCGTCATAACTTCTTTCCCTGTCGTCGATGCCTTTTTTTACATCCAGGAAGAACAGGCCGTCCCGGTTGCAGTAAAAGAAGATCTTTTTGACGCCTCTGATCTTTACCCTGGCCTGGGCCTCTCCTTCCGGATAAAGCTTAATCATCTGAAAGCCGTCCGACGATAGGGCCGCTATAAAGGAAATATAATGGCTCTTGGTCATGGGATGATCGATCCGTATAAAGTACTCGTCCTCTGCTCTTTCCACAAAGATCATATGGTCTTCATCCGACTGCTCCGCTTCCAGAGGGATCAGCTGCAGACCGTGGCAGCTGATCACAGCTTCTCCCATGCTGTGGATGACATTTCCGCAGACTGGACAAACATAGAAAACAGAGCGGAGCATGTTGGCGGACACATTTGCGTTGGTGACCGGCGATCCGGAAATCAGTTCCGTGACGGAAATGCCGAAAGCCTTCGCGATGGGCTCAAGAAGAGTGATGTCCGGATAACCTTTCCCGGTTTCCCACTTGGATACCGTCTTATCGCTGACGCCCAGCCTTTCCGAAAGCTGGAGCTGTGTCATTTTTTTCTTTTCCCGCAGCGCTCTGATGGCCGTCCCTGTAACATACTGGTTCATTTGTATATCACCTCCATGTACAGAGTGTAACCCGGTGCATGGAAAAGCGCCACCTGCGTAAAGTAGAGTGCCCGGCTGAGGAAAGCCGCGGTTTCTTTCAGCCGCATAATTTTACTGCAAAATCGACCGTTCTTATTTTAATAAACGGGCAAACGACATTTTTCTTAATGGTACTTCCCGGAATTCTGTGTAATGACTCCATTCCTTATACATTCTTTGGCTGATTCTTATTATAAAATGAACTTCCCGCAGTCCTGCGCACATCGCCGGGAGTAGTACCGAAGCGGTCCGAAAACATACGGCGAAAAAGCTTATAGTTGGTAAAGCCGTGCTTTTCCAGCAGATATTTGAGAGGAGTATCCGTATCTATCAGATCCTGATAGATTTTGCCCATACGATATTCATTCAGATACTGCAGATAGGTCATTCCGGTATTCTCCTTAAATACATGGCAGAAATAATTGACCTGCAGATGAAGCTCTGCAGCTATATCCTCAAGAGATATGGGCTCATTATAATGGGCCTCTGTATAAGACGTGACTGCGGCCATCCGCTCTCTGTTTCTGTATCTGCCAGCAGAATGGACAAGTTTATCTTCGGAATCTGAAAATCCCAGATAGACCTGGTACATGGTTTCCAGGATCAGGCTGCCGCATCGAAGTCCGGCAGCAGGTTCACCGCTTTTTGTGAATTCCATGATCTTGCTGAGAAGAGCCCGGATCCGTTTAAGGCATCTCTGAGAGTCAGGATTTCCGGCATTGGGATCGCAGATGATCCGTGTCATGTCCAGGGGCCCCATGCACTCAGAAAAGGCACCCACAGGAATCTGTAAAAGCTGAGAACTGTTGCCTATGGTACTGAGCGTGGAATGGACCGAATAAGGAGGAAGAATAATGCAGTCTCCTTTCTGCAGGCGATACTGGGTCCCGTCAGCATTTACAAGCAGCTGCCCGTCCGTTATTGAGATGATCTCCAGTGCGTCATGCCAGTGAGGAGCAACGTATCTTCTGCTGTCCTGAAACAGTTCGAAATGTACCTTTCCGCTGACTGTCAGATTGAATTCTATATTTTCATAAGGTTCCGATTTCTGCTCTTTCATTATTCTGTCCTTAAACCGATATGTTTCTGCCCTGCTATTATATTGAAAATCGTAAAATCGACCTATAATTACATAAGATTATAGCTTTTCTGAAGTCTGAAAACAATCGATACTGTTATCAGATAAAATATTCCGGCAGATGTCAGAAGGTACTGCGGCCGAGACCTGTGCTTTACCGGAATAATGACCGTAAAAAGGGTTTTTATGGAGGTATTCATGAAAAAGAATTCGAAAAGCGGATTATTCAGAGGGCTCAGCAGTGTCTTTCTCTCTCTGACTATCCTGTCTATGTGTCTCACTTCAGTGGCCAATGCCAATTCAGCTATTCTGAACCGTCAGCTGGGCACCACCAGCTACATCACAAAACAAAACGGAGACCCGGATGCCGATACTGCTTATTACAAGGGAGAATTCAGCTCTGTTGAAGAGCTGGAAGCCGCCAAGCATGAACTGGCTGCCGATCTGGCTGCGGAAGGAAGCGTTCTGCTGAAGAATGAAAACAATGCTCTTCCGCTTCAGGCCGGTACAGAGACAGTCACCGTATGGGGCCTGAATTCCCTCTTCCCTACTCTGGGCGGCATGATGGGCTCCTCCGTCATGGCCAGTACAGATGCCGGCCAGTCTCAGATCGGTATTCTGGACGCGCTCGGTATGAAGGGTGTGCAGATCAACGGAGAAATGGCCGGCTTTTACGGACAGTTCTATGACAATGTCCGCAAGAGCAATCTGTTCGGCATGGAGATTCCCGGCCACAGCCTGTGTGCAAGCTTTGCCACGATCTCGGAGCCGGTCAGTTCTTTTCAGGTGGGAGAACTTGATCCTCAGATCTATACACCTGAAATTCTCTCGTCTGCCGACGGGACCACTGCCATTGTCTTTCTGACCCGCGACAGCTCGGAAGCGGCGGACTATAACGACGCCATGACCGATCCTTCCGGAAACACATTTGACAATCCTCTGGCACTTTCCGCATACGAACGAGGTATGATCTCACTGGCCAAAGAACACAGCAACGGTAAGGTTATCGTTCTCCTAAACACCGACACTCCCATGGAAGTGGAAGAACTGAAACAGGACGGTGAGATCGATGCCATTCTCTGGACAGGACTTCCCGGCATGTACGGTTTTGAAGGCGTTGCAGACGTACTTGCAGGAAATGTAAGTCCTTCCGGCCGTATGGTGGACACCTACGCCGTCAGCGTAAAATCCGCTCCTGCCATGGTCAACTTCGGCCTGCATACCTATACCAACAGTTCCACGACCCCCGGCTCACTTCTGATCGCAGACGATCTGGCAGACTACTACTACGTGGAAAGCCAGGGCATCTATATCGGCTACAAATATTATGAGACCCGTTATGAAGACCAGATCCTCGGCCGCGGCAATGCGGCAGCCGCAGAAGGCTCCGTAAACGGCAAAGCATGGAATTATGCAGACGAAGTTTCCTATCCCTTCGGCTACGGCATGAGCTACACTTCCTTCTCCCAGGAACTGGAAAGCGTAGACGTGCAGATCGGCGGTACATCTTCTGCTAAGGTAAAGGTCACCAATACCGGTACTGCAGCCGGCAAGGATGTGGTCGAGCTTTATGCACAGGCTCCCTATACGGAAGGCGGCCTGGAAAAGGCATCCGTCCAGCTGGTGGGCTTTGGCAAGACAGATCTTCTGGAGCCCGGTGATTCTCAGGAGCTTACCATTGAATTTGATGCACGCTACTTTGCAAGCTATGACGAAACCCTTGTCAAAGCCGACGGCACAGAAGGTGCCTGGGTCCTTGACGCGGGCGACTACTACTTCGCCATCGGAAACGGAGCTCACAACGCGGTCAACAACGTACTGGCCGCAAAGAGAGGCTCTGCGGAAGGACTGATCAGCATCAATGCAGACGAGACCATATCCGCTTCCAACGCAGTGCTCTGGACTCTGGACAAGACTGACAGCGAGACCTATTCCGCAGGCGTTAAGAATGCCATGCAGGATGCGGACCTCAACAAACTGATCCCCGGTTCCGTGGAATATACCAGCCGAAGCGACTGGTCCAAAGGCTGGCAGGAAGTCGCCCAGCTGACTGCCACCGAGGAGATGCTTCCTACTCTCAAAAATGTGAGCAGACAGCTGACTGCCAACGATGACTATGAGATCGTCTGGGGCGCTGACAACGGCCTGACCCTGGCTGATATGATGCAGTTTGACACAGACGGAAGCTTTCTGGGCGCTGTCGATCTTAACGATCCTCTCTGGGATTCCCTGATCCAGGAAGTTACCCTGGACGAGGCCATCAATTTCCTTGAGAACTGCACCGATGAATTCGATGCCATCGGCTCCATCGGCATCGGCAATGTATACAACAACGACGGACCCATCGGTTTTGTTAATGACCAGGTATCCGGCTATGCAGCCAAGTGGGACCCTTCCATGAGCAGCGAACCCACCTATGTAGGCCCCAATGATCCTTATGCCAAATGGACTCTGGCCTCCATGCCTACCGAACCTGTGGTGGCAGCCACATTCAACCTGGATCTGATCCATCGGGAAGGCGAACTTCTGGGCGAGGACGGTCTCTGGACCAACATCTCCGGTCTTCAGGGCCCCGGCGTCAACCTTCACACAGCTCCTTACTGTGCAAGAAATCATGAATACTACTCCGAGGATGCCATGCTGACAAACCTGATGGCCACAAGCTTTATTACAGGAACATGGAGCAAAGGCACCTGGAGCGTTCTCAAGCACTACGCTGTCAATGACATGGAGTACAACAGAACCGGTCTTTCCACCTTCGTAAGCGAACAGTCTGCCCGTGAAAACGGACTGCGCGCTTTCCAGGGCCCTGCCTCCTGCAGTGCTGTCAGCGGCCTGATGACTGCCTACAACCGCGTGGGAACCACCTTCGCAGGCGCTCATGAAGGACTGGTAAGACAGGTCCTCAGAAATGAATGGGGCTTTGACGGCTGGGTCATGACCGACTACGCGGCTGCCGGCTTCGACTATATGAACTGGCTTGATACGATCTATGCCGGAGGCGGCGGACTCCTGTGCACAACGGCCAACTTCAGCTCCTGCGCCCACGGCTCCATGAGCGATGCCAGAAACTATGATCTGGTAAAATCCGATACTGCATTCCAGCATGAAATGCAGGAAGGCCTGAAGCATTTCCTGTATGTTTTTGCAGGAAGCAACGCCATGAACGGTCTGTCCCCCGATTCTGAGGTAGTCCGCGTCAGAACATGGTGGGAGAACGCTCTTACAGCTGCAAACGCTGCCTTTGGACTTCTGACGGTCCTGTTCTTTGCAGGTTCCCTGATGGCAGGCCGAAAAAGCGGCAGAGCCAGATAAAAAGGAGGTAAAAGAGATGACGAAAAAGACTATAGGATTCTATCTCACAGCTCTTTCTGCTGTGGCAGCCCTGATCTGCACTGTGCTCTACGGAAGCGTGCTTTCCACTGCTCAGGTGGTCAGGCCTCTTCTCATAGCAAGCGCAGCACTTACAGTTATCGTTCTGGTGCTGACTGCCGTAAAGGGATATCTTCCCGGCAGCAATTATCTCCCGGTTGCCTGTGCCGGCCTCTGTATGGCAGCCCTTGGAGCATCCTTCGGTCCCATGGCTTCCACTGTGGTATTTGTCTTCATGGGCATGAGCCCCATGTCCACTGCCCAGGGATACCTGGTATTTGCGGGCGCTGCCTGCCTGGCATGGCTGCTCTGCGTCATAGCCTCTTTCACCGGTATTGCCGTAAAGGCCGAATAAGACCTGATCTCTGATCAAAATTACAGAGGCGGCGGTGGCTGTCAGCTTCCGCCGCCTTTTTAAAGACTTGTCAGATAAAGTAAGGAGATAAGCATGGAAAAAATTAAAGGCGCCAATCTTGGCAACTGGCTGGTCCTGGAAAAATGGATGGAACCGGATCTTTTTTCGGATACAGGAACAGAGGATGAGACCTGGCTGGTCCGGAAGATGGATCCCAAGGCACTGGCAGATAGAATGAAAAAACACCGGGATACCTATGTAACAGAGGATGATTTTGCTGCTCTTTCCTCTCACGGCGTAAATCTGGCCCGCATTCCCGTTCCTTATTTTATTTTCGGAGACAGGCCTCCTTTTATCGGATGCGCCGAATATCTGGACAGAGCCTTCGAATGGGCCGGGAAATACGGCATACAGATCATGATCGATCTTCATACCTGCCCCGGCAGCCAGAACGGTTATGACAACGGCGGCCTGACAGGCGTCTGCAAGTGGTGCAAAAACCCCGAGGAAGTGGAATTCGAACTGACTGTTCTGGAACGTCTGGCTGAGCGCTACGGTCATCATCCCGCTCTTTACGGCATTGAGGTCCTGAACGAGCCTATCAGCTGGCTGGTCTATATCACGGCCCCTTCTACCGGGAAAGCCGAAGATAAGGAAGAGGCAAAGGGTTCCGGACATGTTCCCATGCTCTTCCTGAAGCAGTTCTACAAGGATGCCTACAGAAGGCTCAGAGCCATTCTCCCGGAAGAAAAGGTAATTGTCTTCCACGACGGCTTCCGCCTTGGGGCATGGAAAGACTTTTTCGTAAAGGAAGGCATGAAGAACGTGGCACTGGATACACATATCTATGTTTTTGCCATGGAAAACTTTGTTCCTGTTCATAAACCCTGGGTATATCAGCTCTACATCGACTCCCAGAGAAGACTTGTGGAAAAGGCGGCGAAATATACACCGGTCATCGTGGGCGAATGGTGCATTTCCAATAAATACGCCCTGGCAGCAAAGACGGATCAGGAAAAAAGCCGCCGTTTCAGGGAGCTGGCAGAAAAACAGCTGAAGGCCTGGTCCGTAAGCGCGGGCTTTATTTACTGGAATTATCAGCTTCGCCGTGATTTGAATCTCCATATGGACGAGGAATGGAAGGACAGCTGGGACCTGAGGCGCTGCTTTAAGGAAAAGTGGATGCCGGATTTTTAAAGAAGATCAGGGATGAAAGAAAGGAAAAACGACTTCTGGAAAAGTCCTCTGAAAGCTTCCGTTATAAAGAGTGAGGACGTAAGGCTTCCGGAGATGCTGATCGGTTATTTTATCGGCCCATTCTGCGCTCTCCTGGCTTCCGGCATCTTTACCAGCATTCTTCAGAACTATTTCACCGACGTACTGAAGCTGGATCTCACTTTTCTGACGACTCTGCAGCTGCTTTCCACCATACTGATCGTTGCTGCCAATCTGGTGGTCGGCCAGCTGATCGAAAAGACCCGGGCCCTGGCCGGCAAGGCAAGGCCCTGGATCCTTTTATCTGCCCTTACCATTTCTGTCGGCTCTGTGCTTATGTTCATCGTTCCCTTTAAAGGAACGGCCAGAATGGTCTGGATCGCCATTGCCTATAACCTTTATTATGCCATCGCCCTTCCCGTCTACAATACAGCGAATTCCACTCTCATTCCTGTATCCACCCGGAGCAGCAGACAGCGGTCCACTCTGGCTTCCATGACCAATGTGGCCGGCCTGGGAGTCATGGGTGTGGGGTCCATGCTCTTTCCCATGCTGGTCTCCTTTGCACTTATGGAAAACCAGGCCCTGTGGTTTGTGGCCATGCTGGCAGTCGGGATCTTCTCCGGTCTGACCATTTATCTTCAGTTCAGATTTACCAGAGAGCGTGTCACGGAAGAACTGATGACTGAAGGAAGGGATGAGGAAGGCAAAGATGCCGGAGCTTCCATCGGCGACCAGCTCAGGGCTGTAACAGGTGAAAACATGTGGCGGATCGCCATCTGCTTTTATATCTGCTTCCAGTGGGCCGGTGCCATGAAGAACGGTTCCATGTCCTATTTCTGCAAGTGGGTCCTGGACAATACCTTCTTCGGCTCCGCCGATGCATGGGGAGCATCCCAGTCTCTGCTGGCGGTCCTGGGTGCCATTCCCATGGCGCTCTCTGCAGTGGCAGTCGTTCCCCTGGCTAACAGATTCAGAAAGAGCCTGGTCACTAAGTCCGGTATGATCCTCGGAGTTTTCGGCGGTATCATCGCCGGTATGGGCGGTGGAAATATCGTGGCAGTCGGGATCGGCGTTGCCCTCAAATGTCCGGGTTCAGCTCCTGCCTGCTACCTGATCCTTGCCATGCCGTCCGACGTGATCGACCATATCGAATATAAGAACCGGATCCGTACCGACGGGCTTACCATGTCCATCTACAGTTCGATCATGGTCGCGGTGACACCGGTCTGCAATGCGATTTTTTCGGCAATCCTTAAGTCCAGCGGTTATAATATGTTTGCGGACGTTGTTCTGGGCACTGCCGGACATTCGGCCGCTGTTCAGGCGGCGATCACTGCCTGCTATATCTGGGTAGAGACCGGCGCATATGTTTTGGGAGCTATTCTGATCTTCTTCTGGACAGTAGAAAAAGACCTTCCCGGAGAACAGGAAGAGATCGCATCCCGCAAAAAGAACTGATTCATTACGCATATATTTCATGGAGTTAAGCAATGATCCATAACCCTGTTTTGCCCGGATGCAATCCGGATCCCTGCATCTGCCGTAAAGGCAGCGATTTCTATATGGCCGTCTCCTCTTTTGAGTGGTTTCCAGGCGTGCCAATCTATCATTCAAAAGATTTAAAGAACTGGGAGCTTTATGCCAATGCCCTGACCGATCCCCATACAGTGGATCTCAGGGGCCTGCCCTCTGCCAAAGGGATATGGGCGCCCTGCCTGACCTACTGCCGGGAGGATGATCTCTTCTATCTTGTCTACGGAATCATGCACTCCATGAACGCCCGCTACTTCGATATCAGCAACTATCTGATCACGGCCAGGGATCCTGCAGGTCCCTGGTCAGAGCCGGTATATCTTCATTCCATGGGCTTCGACGCATCTTTATTCCATGACGACGACGGACGCAAATACCTGGCGGCGCTGGAATGGGAGACCCGGGAAGGCCACGAAAAGCCCGGTCCCATCAGCATTATGGAATATGACCCCGTACTCAAAAAGGTAATCGGCTTTCCCAGACGCATCTGGAGGGGCGCTACCGACAGGGGCTGCATAGAAGCGCCCCACCTGACAAAACGGAACGGCTTCTACTATATCATGTGCGCCGAGGGCGGCACCGGATATTATCACAGCGTTACCATGGGCAGGTCCCGTAACGTATTCGGTCCCTATGAGCCGGATCCCATGGGTCCCCTTCTCACATCCTCTCCCGGAGATTTTAACGAACGCAGCGACTGGGACCATTTAAAGCCCCGCTACTATAATCCGGAAGTGACCCTGCAGAAGGCTGGACACGGCAGCTATGTGGATCTGCCCGGCGGAGAGACGTATCTCCTCTTCCACTGCTCCAGGCCCTTTACTCCGGAGCTCAGATGCACCCTGGGCAGAGAGACCGCAATTGCCAGGATGCGATGGACAAAGGACGGCTGGCTCCGGACAGAAAGCGGAAGCCCTCTTCCGGATGAATGGGTCAGGGAAAGCGCTCTTCCCGAAACAGACCTTCAGGGGCCTCCGGCCTTCGATGATTTTGACTCCGATACCCTGGGCCTTATGTACTATGCCCCCAGGATCGATCCGAAAAGCTTTACCGACCTCACTTCCCGTCCCGGCTGGATCAGACTGAAAGGACAGGAATCCGGCGCTTCGCTGCATCAGGTAAGTATCCTGGCAAGGAAGCTTACCTCTCTTCATGCCGCAGCCACAGTAAAAATGGAATTTGATCCTGTATGCTGGCAGCATTCGGCGGGGCTCATCCTCTACTACGACAACATGAATTTCTTCTATCTGGGCAAGACCTTCAGTGAAGAACTGGGACAGCCCATGCTGCAGCTTCTGAGGCTGGAAAACGGTAAAAAATATGAATATCCTGACCATATCGTTCCCCTCAGGGAACAGGGCCCCGTCTGGCTCAGATTTACCGTAGAAGGCAGAGACACCCGGTTTTACTATTCCTTTGACGGAGAGACCTACTTTCCCGTCGGTCCTTCTCTGGATACAAGCCTTCTGTCAGATGAGTATTCGGACTATGGAGAATTCACGGGGACCTTCGCGGGCATAACCTGCGCCGACAGACTGCTCCATGAAAAGAGCGCCGATTTCGACTTTTTTGAACTGAAAAATACTTAA
>OCTX012187221.1_pt1 | contig 13819 bp, 1 predicted proteins | sample 1539691 | NCBI WGS metagenome assembly OCTX01 (sample SAMN02144231, study PRJEB22623) | gut metagenome | biome: sheep rumen | host: Ovis aries | place: New Zealand | reverse complement strand
AAATTCAAATTATTAATAATTTTTTCTTTAGTATATTTCATAAATGATTTATATTGTTCGCTATCCAAATAATTTTCTTTTTTTAAATTACATAAAATTTTATTAACTGATAATTCATAAAAAAATTCAAAGCCATTTTTCTTTACTAAATTAAGAATTTCATTATTTTTTCTATCATATTCTTTAAAATATTCATTAATTGTCTTAAAATCGCTCATTTTATGGAAAGGCATGAATGAAAAATCTATTACAGAAGTTGTTGTTTCAGTATAATCGAAATCTTCAAAGAAATCAATTTTATCATTAAAAGGATAATTTTTAAAATCAGAAAAGCTTTCCATTTTTGCTCTAAATAATTTAAGAATATATATTTTTAGCATTTTCCTTATTTCATCTTTTTTATCATTTAAAATATTTAGAATTCTTGCACAACTTCCTATTTCTTGGAATCTCAAAGTATCATATAAAATATCAACAAAATTTGATAAATAAATTTTAATAAAGGTAATGCTATAGAGTAAAGTAATATGTCTATAATTTACTCCCTCAATATTTTCATTTTTATATATTCTTTCAATTGTATTCAAATTTTTTTTAAAGTATTCAATGGAAATATCAAATAACTTTTCATCATCATTTAAATATGAAAAATATTCACCAATTATAACTTCGAAATAATCAAATAAAATTTCATTAACAACATTATTATTTTTTTTATCTATTAAATCTAAGATACTATCAAAATTGTTATTAAAGTTCATATATTCATTAATTAGCTGGATTTTCTTTTCTGCTTTTATTTTATTTATTCTTTGGGTCTGCTCTTTTTCAGACTCTTCTTCATTTATTTGTAAATCTTCTTCATCTATTGTTAGCTCTCCTGGCTCAAATTGATAAGCATTTAGCATTAAAATTAAAATATTTTTTGACTTTAAAATGAAGGAATTTTCGCTAAAAATAATTTCTAAAATGGTTTTTCTAAATTTCTTTTCTCTGCTTTGTTTTGCTTTTGCTAGTAATATAGTAATAATTAAATCTGGAAAATCTTCTTTTTCATAAAGTAATTCCTTTATATAATTATATTCCTCCATTAATTTTTCAGATAATTTGCCAATTTCATTTTGTTCTAAAAATGTATTTTCTTCATTTAGTATTTTTATTATTTTTAATATAGTTTCATGCTCTCCTAATTGATGCTTATTTAAAGAATTCATAATTGTTAGAAAATTAAAAATTGTGAATATATTTTTAGAAAACAACATTAAATTTAGTTCAACTTGATTAGCAATATCATAAGCTTGTTTAATAGTTTGTAAAAATGCAAAAAATTTAATTTTATTATCTTTCTCATTTGTTATCAATTTATTATTTAATATTAAAATAAGTAGAGATTCAAAAATTAAATAAATGGCTTCATTTGCTTCTTTTTTATTCCTTGGACTTCTTTCAGATATTTCATATTTGATTAAACCACTATTGATTATTGTTATAATTTCATTTAATAAATCATCAATATATTCAGATAAATAATTATAAATATCAATTAATTTAAATATAATTTCTGAGTTACTTTCAATCCAAAGTATTTTATAGCATATATCTTCAAAAATATCAGTTTTTGCCTCAGGAAATCTTTTATTAATTAAAAGGAATAAAAGCTCCTCTATTTCTGATAAATCTTTATTATAGGATTTTATTAAAAATACTTTGAAGTAGTCCCTTAGTATATAATTTTTTATTTCTGCATCAAGGTTATTATTGTTTATATCTTCTTTAAATTGATTAAAATAATCATATTTAAATAATTCATTTGCCAAATTTTCAGCTAAAATCTTTTGCTCTGTATGATACTCATTTGATAACTTATCTAATGAATCTTCATCATTTTCATATGTATTTCTAAATTTCATTTCCATTGTTGAATATTTATTTTTTAAATCTGTTTCAACATATTCTTTAATTTTTACTAAAGCACTTTTTAACATAGGAATTTTCAATCCTAAAATAATATTTATTTTATTAGTTTTACCAATATTAAAATTAGTAAAATCTAAATTATTGAAATAGTCGCTATAAAGTCTTTTAATATAATTGTTTAAAGGATTTAAATCATTTTCTTCCTGAATATCTTTAATATCTTCGTTATTATCATTAATTAAAATTATATTTTTTTCTTCTTCTTCTTCTTTTTTTTCAAATTGTTTTGAACTAGTATTAATTTCAAATTCTTCTTCTTCTCCTTTCTGCTTTTCTCCATTATTCTTGTTATCATCATTGGCTTCATTATTTCCTAAATCATTCATTCTTAATAAAGAATATAATATATTATCTTTTTCAACTTTAATAATAAATTTATCTAAATACCCACTTAATAATTCGGACATATAATTTTTTAATACTTTGATAATATCTATATCATTTTTCTTGAAATTATTTTCCAATAATAAAGAATATAATAAATGTTTATCTGATGCACTTAATTGCTTTTTTAACATTCCGATTATTTTATTTATAACTAATTGATTATTCATTATTCTTTTAATATTATCTTCAATATACTCCTTTTCTTCGAGATTGTTCATTTTATTTTGGAACTTGTAATTGATTTTCACAAAAGAATTATAAATATTTCTATAAATAGTATCTCTTATATCAATAATTTCTTTTTTGTCAATTAATTCTTCATTTTGTAAATTAATAAGATCTAAAACATTAATTGAAATTCCATTTATATTATCAATAAAAATTTGGGCATAATTTGCCAAATGAGAAATTAATTCTTTTCCATCAATTGTTTTCTCATTTATTTCCTCATCTGCATAAATATAGTTATTTAAAAATCTTGTTGTATGAATAATAAAAATAATAAACTTTTTATTTTCTGCCTTATATTTATTTGCATTAATTTCATTAATTTCTTCTTTTTGTATATCAATTTGCTCACTGTCTCGATTATTTATATTATCTTTATATATTTTTCCTCTTTCTAAATTTTCTATCAAAAATTTTATTAAACTAATATATTTCAAATCTAAAGGAGTGAATCGCATAATTAAAATTTTTTTATTTTGTTTTTGGAAAAATTCTCCTAAATCTTTTTCTAAATCCAATTCTGATTTATATTTTGAAACTAAAATATTTTCAACATTATCATTTGATATCTTCCCAAGAACAGGATTTTCAATTTCTTGAATATTTAAATGCTCTAAAATACTTGAAAATGTATAAATAATATTTTTAGGATTTGTTGCTTTTTTCAAAAATTCATTTATATTAGCTCTATATGATTCTCTATAAATACTGAAAATATTATCTAAATCTTCTTTATATCTTCTTTGGAAATTTGAAAACTTTGAAACAGTTATAATATCCTGAGAAAAAGTAGGAACTATATATTTCATTACTTTTTTTTCTATTTCTTTTAGCTCTTCCTCTTCATAAAGTTTATCTAAAGTATTATATTTGATAATAGAATAAACAATTCCTTTTATTTCTTCTTTTCCACAATTAATTAATTGATTTTTGAACTTTATTTGTAATTTTCTTTGATTAGAACCAATTGAAGTTAAATCTTTTATTTTATTGAATATTTCATTAACAAAATCAGAAATTTGTCTATTAATTAAATTATCAAAGGATATTATGTGCTTTTCAAATCTATTTAAAAAAGGAGGGTCTTCTTTTTCTATATCTTTCTCTTCTACTAAAATAATGCATCTAAAATTATCATTAACATGAGCCAAAATATTGTTGCTTCCTCCAATTGCAATCCTTGAAAAGTTTTTACCTCCAACTGAGGTGAAATTTTGATTAAATAAATCATATAAGGAAGGATAAATTACTTCTAAATCTTTTAGTACTAAAATGTTTCCTTCTTCCATGCATAACTGAATTTTATTCAAAATTTTTACTGAATAATTTTCACTCTCTAAATCCTTCTCAAATTGGCTACCTATAACAAATAAAAATTGTTTCCCCATTTTTTCTAATATACTGCTTAATAAATAAGTAGCATTATTTGAAACAACAAGTAAATATCTTGAAGTTGTATCTTCTATGTTATTATATATGCAATCCATTACATTATAATCATCCACAGAATATGAATTTGGAATTAAACTTTTTAGAATTTTTTTAAATTCAACTAAAGAATATTCTAGACCTCCGAAATTTCTTTCAATTGAATTAATAGCTATTTTTATTTGCTCATCATTTGAAATAATATCTTTTTCATCAATTAGTGCTCTAATTTTTTTTGAAGAAATTTTAATTAGATTATAAAAATCTCTTGAGCCATGAAAATCTTCTTGCTTTATGTGCTCTGCTTTTAAAAATTTTTTATATTTATAATATGCTTCTGCTAAATTGATAAATAAATCATTATATGCTTTTAATTTTTCTCCATAAGATTCGGCAATTGTTATAGCAGTTAATTGCAAATCTTCTAAATCAGATTCAGGAATGGATAAATATATACCTCTATTCATTTTAGAAGCATCTAAAACCCAATTGGATATACCTACAAAAGCAACTTTATCTTTGTTTTCATCATATTCTAATTGAGAATGAATGACCTTTAATGGATTACTTTTTGCAATTTCAGCAAGTCCCATTTCATCAAAATATATCATTGAAATAATTGAATCAACATTTCCATTAGAATTTTTTTCACCATTTTTATTCCCTTTTATAATGTCTCTGGCTTTTTTAAATATATTTAATACTCCTTTTGATGTTGATGTTAACGAGCCTTGATATGAGTTCATGAATAATCTTGGCATTTGCTTAAAGAATTCATCATCAGAAGAATCACCTCTCATGGCTTTATATAATAATTGAACACTTAATGATTTACTGCAACCTGGCTTACCACAAATAAATACAGGAATTTTGCAATTAATACAAAAAAATAAAGTAAAAATATTTTCCAATAAAGCTCGATTTTTTGCAATTCCTTCAGGAGGCTGAATTCTATTGGCCAAAAAGTTTTGTTCTTTTTGTGGTAGATCTAAAAAATTGATTATATAATCGTCCATAATATCTTCTAATTTTTCTCTATGTTTTTTAGAATTAATTCTTAAATAATAGCAAATATATATGCTTAGAGAAATACCATGAATAAAAATATCTTTTCTAGTAAAAGTTTTATAAGAACTTGCATCTTCTTTTGAAAGCTTTTTTGAATAATTATTATTACTTATAATATCAGCTTTTTTCTTTTTCAAATATTCAACAAAAAATTCATATAAAATGATAAACCTTCTGACTTCTCTAAGAGAAACAGAAGACTTTCCATATAAAAATCTGACATAATTTTGAGCAGCTATAATGCAATTAACAGCCTTATCTTTTACATCTTTGCATTCTTTATCGATATTTTCAATTTCTTTTTTTTTATTATCATCTAAATTTATAGATTCTCCATTTTCTGATATTAGTTTTTTTTCTAATTTTATTTTTTTATATAAAAGTTCAATAGGTCTAGAAACCATACTAATAATATATCTTTTTTCATCTTCGGCAGACAAATTCCCAAAATCAAAGACAAAATTTAATAAAGAATGTGGCAGAGGATTAACATTGTATACTAAATTTCTAACCTTTTGATTTTTTACTAAGCCCACATTAGCTACTAATTGACTTTTTTCAACTCTTCTATATGGATTACAGGCAGCAATGAATACTACATTTGGCTTTATTTTTTTTCCTAAAATTGTGTGTTTACACATCATTTCGCTTATTAATCCCATTGAATTGCATGTATTTATCTCATCTAAAAATACCCATTTTTTCTCTTGCAATTCCTTATCTAAATTCTTTACATTTTTATCTTCTTCTTTTTCTATTTTTATTTCATCTTTAAGTAATTCAATTTCTCCATTTTTTTTTTCATCATAGATAAAAGGATTGAATCCATTATCACCTTCTCTTGCCTTCATTAATTCTTCCTCTAATAAGTTTTCCTCTTTTTCTCTTTTTATTTCTTCTTCATACCCTTCTATAAAATTATTTTCAATCATAAATTGTAAAATATCATCATCTGAAATACCAGCGTGTATATTTAAAATTTTCATTTCATTCATTTTTAATTCTGAAATAATTCTAATTAGACTAGTTTTTCCACAACCTGTTTCTCCCATCATTATTACTGGTATATTAGCCCTAATTCTATGTAATATTAATATCATCTTTATAAAATTATCTCCAGTAAAAACATATGAGCCTACAACATCTATCAAATTCTTATAAACTTTAGTTGGTGGCTTATTCTTTATGGCAATTCTCTTTCTTTCCTTAAATAAATCTTTATATTCAATACTGCTTTTATCCATATTAGGATTTTCTTCAGAAATTTTGTTTTCTATCTCTGCTAGTTCTTCTGAGGTTAAGTCAGCATCAATAACAAAATCTTTATCTATTTCATTTTTTAAATCTAATACTTGCTTTATTTGGGTTAAATATTCAATTCTTCCTAGTGTCTTATAATCGATTAAAGGTCTAGCTTTTTGTCCAATGGGATTCATTGAATTATACAGGGAAAATAACTTCTTATATTCAGTTGAGTTTTTATCCATTGTACAAATTATAGTCATTGACTGTCCGTCATCATTCAAAAATATTAAGCTAGGATTAATTTTATCATAAGAAACAATTTCTTTATTATCAGTAAGCATATTAATTGCCTTTTCATCTGAAGCTCCCTCTTGTATTGAAAAATTTATTTCTTGACTATTTAGTAAATTTCCATAAGCTCCTTTTGTAAAATAAGCAGTGATATTTATGAATGCCTTAATACAATCTGTTCTTACTGATAAATTTTCTTCTTTTCCATTTTCTATCATTGTTTCAACGTCAAAGAAAATATTTTTAGTGAAATATTTTAATTGATGTGCTAAAACGCTTATAAATGAGCTTATTTGATAATAGGTAGGCTTTCCTTCATTAAAATGCTTTTTTATTAATTCTTCACAAGTAGCTTGAGATAATATTTCAGCTTTTATACCATTTTCACTGAAACTAATACCTGGAAATATAATATTGTTATTTGAAATTAAATCTTGTTCCAATTTTTGTAAATAATTACATACTACCTGAATATCTGAATCTATTTCATTTGTAATTATTAAAGGAGCAAGTTTATTTTTTTCTAATTTTATAGTATTTTGGAAGAGAGTTAATATTTTAAACTCTTTAAAAAAATCAGTAAATCCAAATGGAATTTCTATATAAATATCAATATTGTCATTTAAATAAAATAGATTTTCACTTTCTTTATAACATTTATTTATTAAAAATGAAAAAAGAAATTCTTTCATTAAATCTTTTTTCTTTGTTTCCATGAGGTCTAAATGAATTGCAGTTTGATTTTCTTCGAATTTTATTTTTAGTAATCTTTTGATAATTTCTTCTCTTGTAAATTCACCTCCTAATGGCATATATATATAATCTTTTCCATTCTGTAAAATTTCGTTTTTAATTTGAGTAGATTTTCCTACACCAGATGCATCGGAACTATAAATTTTAATGTTTTTATTATTAATAGAGGTGTTACCACTCTTAAAATCATTTGATTTCAAAACTTTTCCACCTAATTCTCTAATCTGCTCATAAATTTCAGATTCTTTTGAATTAAATATAAAATTCAAACAAGATTTAACTTTATCTTTATTTTCCTTATAGTAAAGATTAAGAATCTCAATAATTTTATTTTTTATATCTAAAGATAAATACTCAACATTAACTATCGTAAAGAATACATAATAATTGCAAAATATTGCCCTGAATAAAAATGCGATAATTTCTTCAATGGTTGTATCATCATTGCATAGTAAAGTAGTATGAGCTGTGGGTAAGTTTCCTGTTAATAAATAATACCACTCAATAATTTCATTTTCCATATCATCAACTTTTACATAATAAAGATGTAAACCTTCATAACCTGGCCTTTTAATTTTATTATTTTCATAGATATCTTCAATTTTTAAATTATTTTCTGTCAAAACATAATTTAAAAATAAATCGCAATTATTTAGCATATCTTGAAAGATATTAAAGTCATCATCTCTGACATATGTAAAATCTGGAATTTTCTTTATTTTGTTATTTGTAAAATATTTTAGGAAATTATCCACATTACCTAACCTTAATCTTATATATTTAATTAAACTATTAAATTGTCTTCCATAAATAAATCTAACTACTTCTTTATTTATATATCCATTAAATTGAGCTTCTATTAAATTGTCTAATTCCTCTCTGATAACCAAACTAATTTCTCTTATAGAAAATTTATCCTTTGATTTACCTTTATTTTTTTCTTTTATAATTGTTCTAATTTCTTTTGGTTTATCTATTTCAATATAAACATCTTCTTTAAACATAAAAATTTTTAAATAAAAATCAACTGGATATCCTTTATTAATTAATTCTTCAATATCTTCTTTTAAAATCTCAATTTGATTAACAATATCATTATAATTCTTTATTATTATTTGTAAATCATTTTCATTTTCACTAGATTCAGCTTTTTGAAGCATTGATCTATCTCTTAAATCTAAAATTTCTTCAAAGTTTATATATTTATCAAAGTCATAACCATAAGTTACATCACAATTAATTGCTTTTTGGTCATTTTTTATTTGGAATTTTGAGGAAATGTAGATTTCCTTTATTATTTGTTTTGTAAACTGGGATCTATCAACATTTTGTGAATATAAGTCCTTTATAGCTGTAAAATTATCAGAACTATTTTGAAAATAGGCTTCTATACTTTTAAACTTCTCCAATTTTACTAATTCATGAAGTGATTGAATAAACTCTTTATCATCATTGGATGATTTTCTCTCTACTAGCTCTTGTATAAATTCACTACACTTCATTAAGAGTTGAATATCACCAGCTTTCAAAAAAGAATTATCATTTTCATTCACAAATTCAGTTAAATTTCTTATATCTTCTTCAGATTTTTCCAATAAAAAATTTAGTAAACTTTCTTTATTGTGTAAGATTTTTAATATTTTTAGTGATACATGTTGCTCTTTTATATTTATATCTAATTCAGACAAAGTATTAGAAACTTTCACTAATTCTCCTAAACCTGACTCTTTATCTATAGTTGAATTAATTTGTTTTAATTTTTCACTATATTCTGTTTCATTTACATTTAATTTTTCTAACAAAAATAAAATATCTGAAATAGAGAATAATAAAAATTCTCTTTGTGAGAGAAGTAATAAATTTTTTTCTATGCTTGTTGTATCTTTATTTTCTTCTCCAAAATGCCTTTTTATTATATTCATTTCTTTTCTGATATCTTTCTCCTCTTTTATATTTTCCAATATTATGTTAAATGTATCATTTTGGATATTATTTAAATTATTTTCATCTAAAAGATCATTGAGTTCTTCAAAACTTTCAATAGACTTATCAAGCAAGTATTTATCAGTTTCATTTGGGTTCTCCTTACTATAAAATTTATACAAATTAGAAAAAAATGTGGATTGAATAAGTACATTGCATTTTTGAGCATTTTCCAAATGCTCTTTATATTTGGAATTGTATTCTGTCAAATAATTTTCAAATTCTGAAGCTTTACATTTAGTTAATTTTGAATTAAATTCTGAAATAAGGTTATTTATTTTTTTATCTTTTTTAAAAAAACTTTTAATATATTTTTCAATTGAATCAGTATTTTTTTTTAATTCTATAAAATTATCAATAATATTTTCCACTTTTACAAATATTTCATTTGCTTTATCAAAATCATTAAAACAAATTATAATTAATTTATCTTCTAATTTATCTTTTATTTTTTCAAAAACAAGAGTTTCATTATAATCAAAGTTTAAAGTTTGCAATTTATTTAAAATTTCATTTGAAACAGAAAGAGTCTTATGATAATAATTTGTATTTTTTAATTTATTTCTCATATTTTCTTCAAAAAAACCATTTTCCACTAGCAATTTCAAAAATTTAAAATTTGAAGTTAAATTAGATTTTTTAAAATCATTTTCTTCTTTAATTACCTTTTGAATTATGTTTTGGGAATTAAAATATGAAAGTAAGGCATCTAAATTATTCCTTAATTGATTTAAAATATTTACAATATCTTCTATATTAGAATCTGATTTATCAGAACAGAGAAATTTAATAGAATAAGGAATTATTTCTTTATTTGTTTCACCATAATATGTTATAAGCCATAAATAAAAATCTTTCATTTTTTCTTTTTTTATTCCTTTTGAATTTAATTGGTTTAAAAAATCTTCATATCTATAATTTCCATAAACCAAAATTAATATAACATTCATCATAATTTCATTAAATTTTTCTGAATTTTCAATATTTTCTTCTTTTTCAATAGTCTTCCATAAGTAATTATTAATTATATCTATTATTTTTTTATTAATTTTTAAATTTATTTTTGGCGGAAATAAATTAAATACTAAAATAAAGTCATCAAGCTTATTAATTTTTGAAATTATATTTTCTACAAATTTAGGATAATAATTTTGAAAAATTTTCTCCAAATTAGATGATAAAAATTTTTTATAAAACTCATCAGTAGCTTCTTTAATAAATATTCCATTTGCCAAAAATGTGCATCTAGCAGCAGTAAAAGATTGATTATTATTTAAATAATTGGCTATAAATGTAAGAACTTCTTCATTTTTTAGTGAGCCATCTTTTATCATTACAATTGCTAAATTATATAAAGTATCATTAATGAATCTTATTTCTTTTGAATTATTTAATTGATCTAAGTTAGGATAATATATTTGAATTAAACAGTCTTTTATTTTATAAATATTAGCTAAATTTTTTGTTTGAAAAAAAATATTAACATAAGCAATCCAAATTTCTTTATCTAAATCTAATAAAAAATATTTTCTTTCTTGGCCAACTTTTATTATTGAGTAAAATAGTTTGATTATAGTATCCAAATCATCATTTTCTGAAATTTCAGTATTTTGTTTTTTTATGTGTATTTTAGATTTATCTTCTTTTAAAGAAGGAATTTTTTCTAATATAATTTTTAATTTATCTCCTAATTTTTTAATCTTTTTATCTAAAAAATCATTTAATGCAAATATAGAACGAATATCATTTATTTTTTCTTTATCAAACTCCATAACTAAATTTGAAGGTAAATTAGAAAAAAAATTAATATTGTTCTTTAACAAATTTTTCATCATACTTGCTCTATCTTGGATTTTTTTTATTAAATCTTTCTTATAATCTTTGATCAATTCTTTGGGCTTAATTAATTCACTTAAAAATCCATTTTCATAATAATAAAAATATATAAGAATTACCAAATTATAATTTTCTATGAATTTTTTTTTTATTTCTTCTTTTTTACTTTTAAGAAAACGGTCGAAATAATCTGGATTTTTCAAAAATGATTTGAATAATTTAGTAAAATTTTGAGGATTAACTCTTTCTTCATAAGAAAATTTCTCTATTTTAAATACTATTATTAATGAAACGATTTTCTCAAATCTTATTATTTCTCTTAAAAGAGTTAAATATAATGCAAAACTACTTTTTTTGGTTTCCCTAGTTATTAGACTAATAGTTTGGGTTATAAGACTATCTTTTTGATTTCCAGGTTTTATTTCTTTAGAATACTTATTATTTAAATATTCCAAAAAAATATTAAACTGCTTTGATTTATTTAATCTAATGTATTCATATAATTTTTTATTATAATATCCAACTGTTACAATTTTATAGAGTGTCCCTGTATCTTCATAAATATCAAAATCATAAATGAAATTATCTCTATCATTTTTAAATTTTATATCAGAAAATAGATTTTTATTAAATTTATTTTGAAATATTAAGAAAATGCTAGTAGAATTGGTGGAGGTTTTAAAAAAATCTATGCAAAATAAACTTGCCATTCCTTTTTCAGTTTGAACTGAACTCACTTTTTTTATTTCATAAGATTTTTTATTTTTATCATTTTCGTATATTTTGACACCTGTAATTCCACTTTGCTCAACGAAAATGAAAAATATTTTCTTACTGCTGTTGCTTGACATTTTAGTATTATTTTTAATTTATCATTTAAATTATTTTAAAAAATAGTTAAATTATAAAATTATAAATCAAAAAATAGTTAAACCATAGAATTTATATTAAATGGATTAAGCATATTAATTAATATGGCTGAGAACTATATATTTAAATATTCTGATAAAGAAAAAAAAATAGAAGAAACTACAGTGGATTTTGAAGATTTACAAGATAAATTTATATCAGCTTTTGAATTAGATAACAGCATTAAATCTGATCTGAAATTTTTTATAAAAGGAAAAGAAATTTCAGATGAGGATGAAATAATGGATATCATAAAAGAAGATGACATAATCGAAGTCAAAAATCTAAAAGAGGAAGAGGAAGCATCACCAGCAGCCATCACATTAAAAGATGATTTAAAAATCCAAGAAGAAAATCCACAAAGTTTAGAAATACAAGAAAAAAATAATATATCAAAATGCGATTTAGAAGAAATGACAAACAATTTAAAGAGTTTTATTACTGAAAAATTTGAAGAAAATAATCAGAACTACCAAAAAATTGTAAATGAAATGAATCAAAATATTTTAAATATTGAAAATACATTAAAAGAGCTTAATGATGAAAATAAAGATTTTAAATCCGCTACAATTCAAAACTTAAATAAAATTATTGAATTAGCGGAGCAAAAACCTTCATTAAAAGATTCATTTAGATCTATACTTAGTGATTCTTCTCAAAATAATGATGATGCAAATTCTTTAAAACAAAATATTAAAAAGTTAAAGGAAATTATTAAAAAAATTACAAAAGAAAAAAATGACTTGAAAAAACAATTAGAAAATAATCAAAAAGGAAATGGTAACAATTTAGAAGAAATGGAAAAACTAAAAAAGGAAAATAATAATCTATTATCAAAGAATAAAAGTTTAGAGGAAAAAATAACTAGTTTAAAAGAAAAAATAAAAAGATTAGAAGAAAATAATAAAACGAAAAAAAAAATGGAGGAACCAAAAAATAATGAAAAAGTTAATGAAAGCTTAAATGAGACAGAAAAAGATAAAGGTAGTTTGGATAATCAAGAAAAAAAAAAGCCAGTTTCTAAAATTATCCCTAAAAAATATATTTGTAATCTAAAATCAGATATGGAGAACAATTCATTTTCTTATGAAGAAATAGAAAAAAATAAAAATATCAGTATAAAACTTATATTAACTAATGATGGAGAAGAAGAAATACCTCCCGGATGTGAAATAAAATTGAAAAAAGGTTTAAAAGGCTTAACTCTTGAAAAATATAAAACTAAAAATCCCATTAAAAGTTTCCAAGAAGTCCAAATTCAAGTTATATGTAGCATTGATTTAAATCTAATTAGTTTAAATACAGAAATACCAATTAATTTAGGCATTTTTCATAATGAAAAGAATATTTCTAAAAATTCTAACTTTGAATTGAATATAAAAATTGAAAAGGAACAAAATATCCTTAAAGAAGGAGAAAATACCAATAATAATATCACTTTAGAAGAAGATGACTATAAAAATCTTTTTAACTATATAGAAGAAATTTATGGTATCGAAAATTTAGGAGAAAACATTGATACTTTCAAAACAAGGCTATCATCACTTTTAAAAGAAAAAAAAGATAAATATAACGATATAAAAGAAAAGACAGAATATTTGGAAAACTTAAAGGAAGATTTAGAAGAGGCTTTTCAAAATATATAATCAATAGTTTTAAATAGTTAAAAAGATTTTAAAAACTAATTTCTAAATTTAAAAAACTTTTAAAAAAA
>OCTX011475459.1_pt1 | contig 13821 bp, 11 predicted proteins | sample 1539691 | NCBI WGS metagenome assembly OCTX01 (sample SAMN02144231, study PRJEB22623) | gut metagenome | biome: sheep rumen | host: Ovis aries | place: New Zealand | reverse complement strand
ATCGTGGTCAGCATTGCCATCATTGTGGTCAGCCTGATCTATTTCAAATATAAGAAATGGCTCTAGGACGGGACTTCAGGAGAAATCCTGAAGCATGTAGTCGTTATCCAGGAGAGCGTGGGTATATTCCGCCCAGCTGTACTGGGACATATATTCGCCCCGGTAGTCGTCGATGGAGCCCCTGCGGCTTTTGCCCTGCAGGTAATTGAAATAGTCGCAGACCACCCTGTCCGGCAGGATGCCTATGGTGCCCTTGCCCCTGGCCAGGATGTTCTCGCATCCGCAGGCGGCCAGGGAGTTGACCAGGTCGCTGCGCAGGTTCTTGAGATAGGACTTGTGGGCGCCCGGATCGTCATCCTCCCAAAGGCATGCGGTCAGGGTGCCGTTGGAACACATGGCCCCCTTCTGGTCCACCAGGATGGCCAGGAACTCTCTGGTCTTGACGTAGCGGAAGGAAGCGGGAACGCCGTCGATAAAGACTTCGAAGCGGCCGAAGGCCCGGATCCGGACCCTGGGAAGATTTTCCTTCTCCAGAGGGTAGCGAAGATGGGCCATTTCTTCCAGGATCTTTGCCGGGGTGACTGGCTTGAGGATATAGCCGGAGGCGTGGAGGTCGAAGGCCCTGGGAGCGAATTCGGAGTAGCCTGTGGTAAAGATCAGGTTGACCCTGGGGTTTCTTTCGATCAGATATTCCGCCACCGTGATACCGCTTTCAGACCTGAGCTTGATATCCAGAAAGGCAATGTCACAGGGCTTTTCGGCGGCAAAGGCAAGGATCTCCTCCGAACTCCGGAAGCTGTACAGTTCTGCTTCCGGAAGGGCCTTTTTGATGGCGTCGATCAGATTTTCAAGGGCCATTCTTTCATCATCCAGCGCAAAGACCAGCATAAGAACCTCCAAAATGTGAACAGCATATTTACAGGCCGATCCCGGAAGAAATACATTCCGGAGAGCATAAGGAGCCTGCAGGAAAGGAATGAAAAATGAAACTCAAGGCAGCTTTTATTACCCAGCAGATCGGCGACAGACAGTATATGGTCGCCGCAGGCGAGGAGGCGGCCCGCTTCAGGGGCATGATCTCCAGCAACAGGACCGCCGCCGCCATAGTGGATCTGCTGAAAACGGAAACGACGGAGCAGGAGGTAGTGGACGCCATGTTCAGGCGTTTTGACGCTCCCAGGGAAAAAATTGAAAGCGACGTGAGAAAAGTGATCGGGATCCTGCGGTCCGTGGGCGCCCTGGAAGAGTAAGGGGATTTTTCATGAACCGGAACAGCGCGAAAAAGAGGTCCTATGAGGAGATCCTCTCCTCCGGAGACACCCTGGTCTATACCAACGTGGGCAGGAGCATGATGCCCCTGCTGCGCCAGCGCAGGGACCTTCTGATCATCGAGAAAAAGCCTCCGGGCCGGCTGAAAAAATACGACGTGCCTCTTTACAAAAGGGGGAACAAGTATATCCTCCACAGGATCGTAAAGGTCACGGAGGACGGATATGTGATCATAGGGGATAATAATATCTTTTATGAGTACGACATAAAGGACGACCAGATCCTGGGGGTCCTGACCGGCTTTGTCCGGAACGATCCGGCGGGGATCGAAAGATTCATGTTCTGGAAGAAGGACAGGAAGATGAAGGGGAGACGCTTCAGCGTAGAGGATCCCTTATATATGGTCTATGTCCATCTCTGGTGCGATTTTCTCCCTGTCAGGGTCTTTCTTTTGAAGATCAGGAACCGGGCTTTCGGGATCCTGCGGAGGATCCGGCGCCTGATCAGGAGGAAGACCGTCTGAAAGGGGCGGGTCCCGCAGAGGGAGCCTAAAGCCCCGGATCCTCCCCGGACCTTTTCAGGACCCTGGGGGAAGGCAGCATGACGCTTCCCCAGACCCTGGAGTTCCACCGGCGGATGTTTTTCCTGACAAAGACTCTGCGGAAGGAGAGTCCGTCCACCAGATCCAGGTCGATCTCACCGCTTCCCTGGATGCGGATATAGAAAACAAGCTGGGTCTGATAGCGGCCGGGGGCCAGACAGGAGAGATCGTACTCCAGAAGCGCCGAGCCTTCTTCGCCCTTTTTGCAGGCGGTGAAGTTTTCCGTCATGGAGACGCCCACGCAGTGGTTCTCCATATCCATGATCTTCAACCGGACGGAGAGACCGGTCACGTCGGCATAACAGGTCCAGTCCAGACGGACCCGGAAAGGGGCGTCGTCCTCGAAGACGATCCCTTCCATGCCTTCAAAGGACATGCTGCGGAGGCGGATATCGGACCGTCTCAGCCATCTGGGCCTGGTGGCGTCCGTCAGATCCATGGAAGGAGAGCCGTCCGAGCTGCTCTGCAGATACATGGCGATGGCTTCCGGCACGCTGCCGTCAAAGAGCTTATGTCCTTTTTCCAGAATGATGCACCGGTCGCAGAGGCGGCGGATGGTGGACATGTTGTGGCTGACGTACAGGACGGTCCTGCCCTCTTCCATGACGGCCTCTTTCATGCGGGAGAGACATTTGTCCTGAAAGGCCGCGTCTCCCACCGCCAGGACCTCGTCCATGATCATGATCTCGGCGTCCAGGTGTACGGCTACGGAAAAGGCCAGCTTGACGTACATGCCGGAGGAATAGCGTTTGACCGGGGTGTCGATGAAGGGGCCGCATTCGGAGAATTCGATGATGTCACCTAACTTGTCGTCGATCTCCTTCTTTGTCATGCCCAGGATGGCTCCGTTCAGATAGATATTCTCCCTGCCGGTCAGCTCGCTGTGAAAGCCGGTCCCCACCTCCAGCATGGAGGCGATCCTGCCGTTATAGGCGATCTTTCCGCTGCTGGGAGCGGTGACTCTTGAGAGAAGCTTTAAAAGGGTGGATTTGCCGGCTCCGTTGCGGCCGATAATGCCCAGGGCTTCTCCTTTTTTTACGGTCAGGGAGACGTCGTCCAGGGCCAGGAACTTTGACCCCAGGGCCAGGTTGTCCACTGTGGCGGTCAGACGCCTGGTAGGATCCTCTCGGTGGCGGAGCCTGGCCCAGAAGCGGCGGAGCTCGTCCTGAAAGGTCGTGCCGCCTATGGCGCCCAGGGTATATTCCTTGGAGACATGTTCAATTGTGATGATGGGCAGCTGCTCAGAAGCCATAATCTCTGCTCCCTGTAGGAAATACGAAGGCAGGCGGGGGCTGATGCCCCTTCCCTGCCGGGTATTATTATATGGTGTCCATGAAAGTCCGCTCCACTCTGCCGAAGAGCAGTAGCCCCGCCGCCACGATCAGCAGGGTCAGGAGCCATCCGAACAGATACCAGTGAAGGCTGAAGTATCCGGCTCCGAAGAAGGCGAACCGGAAGGTCACAATGATCATGGTCATGGGATTGAGCATGATCAGCAGGGTGTATTTTTCGGGGATCAGTTGCAGGCCGTAGGCCACGGGAGTGGCATAGTGCCAGAGCTGGAGGCCGAAGGATACCAGCATGACCAGGTCCCTGTATTTGGTGGTCACGGAAGAGACCAGGACCCCGAAGCCCATGCCCAGAAGGACCAGCTGCAGGATCAGAAGGGGCAGCAGAAGAAGGAGGGGATGGGCGTGCATGCCGGTGCCTCCCCGGATCAGGTAGAAAGCCCACAGGGCAAGGAACATAAAAAGCTGGATCCCGAAGGCGATCAGACCGGACAGGGATGTGGCGATGGGCATGACCAGCCTGGGGAAATAGACCCTGTTCAGCATACGCCGGTTGCTTATGAAGGTATTGGAGGTGGAAGTCACCACGTTGGAAAAATAGGTCCAGCAGATGGTCCCTGCCATGTAGAAGAGAAAGGAAGGGATCTTCACGGACGGACCCAGAGGCGCGTCCGCCGTGGTCAGCCTGGCCAGATTTCCGAAGATCACGGTAAATACCACCGTCGTCAGCAGGGGCTGCAGGATGGCCCAGAGGGGGCCCAGGACGGTCTGCTTATATTTTGCTATGAAATCTCTTCTGACCAGGAGAAAGATCAGGTCCCTGTACTGCAGGACCTCGCCGGGCGCAAGGAGGGGCGATTCTTCCGGAGGAAGGATCACGGTGGAATACAGTGAGGACAGGGGATCGGTCCTGCCCGAAAACAGACTGCGCATAAATGGATTACCTTTAAAGTATGAGAAATATCTGCCGGTGCGGGAAATAAAAAACAGCAGTTCCAGATCTGCCTGGGCACTGCTGATCCCGGGGCCGCGGAGCCGGGGGCGTATTCCCATAAGTATCTTAGCATGACTTCGGGAGGCTAACAACTGTTTTGGGTCTTGGGATATGCCTGCGGGAGGTGTGCGGAGCGGACGCAGAGCCCCAGAAAGGGGAGGAAACAGGAAAAAGAAGGATGCGGCAGGAGAGCACGGCAGGAAGAAAAGACCGGAGCAGCGGCCGGCATACCCCATCTTTCAGGACTGCCTGCGGGGAAAGAAAGAGAAAAATGGTATGGGATCCTGTTATTTTATAGCATTTCATAAAGAATTTATGCTTAAAATCGTGACAAAACCGGGCCCATCATGTAAGATTCTTTGGTAAAATAAGAAAGTACGGATCCCTGCGCGGGATCCGGAGGAACCTGACAATATATTAAGTTTGCAGAGAGGTTATAAATATATGTGCGGCATTGTAGGATTTATCGGACATCATCAGGCGGCTCCCATCCTTCTGGACGGCCTGTCAAAGCTGGAATACCGCGGCTATGACTCCGCAGGCATAGCGGTCCGTGAAGCGGCAAAGGACCCTGTGGTGGTCAAGGCCAAGGGCAGACTGGCCATTCTTTCGGAGAAGACCAACGGCGGAGCGGCCGTTCCCGGCAACTGCGGCATCGGCCATACCCGCTGGGCCACCCACGGCGAGCCCTCCGAGATCAACGCTCATCCCCATGTGACGGATGACTGCAACGTAGTGGGCGTCCACAACGGCATCATCGAGAACTATCAGGAGCTCAAGGAAAAGATGATCCGCAAGGGCTACAGCTTTTATTCCGATACAGATACGGAAGTGGCCATCAAGACCATCGACTACTACTACAAAAAATATCAGGTAGGCCCCATCGACGCCCTGGCTAAGACCATGGTCCGGGTCAGAGGCTCCTACGCCCTGGCGGTCATGTTCAAGGACTATCCCGGAGAGATTTACGTGGCCCGCAAGGACAGCCCCATGATCATCGGCGTCAGCGATGGTGAGACCTATGTGGCCTCCGACGTGCCCGCCGTCCTCAAGTATACGAGGAATGTATACTATATCGGCAACCTAGAGATGGCCCGGCTGACGGAAGGGAACGCCGAGTTCTACGATCTCAACGGCGATATCGTGAAAAAGGAGCTGACAGAGATTAAGTGGGACGCCGAGGCGGCCGAAAAGGGCGGATACGAACATTTCATGATGAAGGAGATCCACGAGCAGCCCGAGGCAGTCAAGAAGACCATCAACTCCATGATCCACTACGAGGAGGCAAAGACAGAGGACGGGACCGGCGTGAAGGGAAGAGCGGTCATCGGCCTTGGCGCCATCGGCCTTAAGGACGAGATCCTCAGGGATATCTCCCAGATCTATATCGTGGCCTGCGGCTCCGCCTATCATGCCGGCATGACGGCCCAGTACATTATCGAGGATCTGGCAAAGGTCCCCGTCCGCGTGGAGCTGGGATCTGAATTCCGCTATCGGAACATGCTGCTGGATAAGAAGGGCCTGGCGGTAGTCATCAGCCAGTCCGGCGAGACGGCAGACTCCCTGGCGGCCCTCAGGGAAGCAAAGGAGAAGGGCGTCCGCACCCTGGCCATCGTGAACGTGGTGGGGTCCTCCATCGCAAGAGAAGCCGACCATGTCTTCTATACCCTGGCCGGCCCCGAGATCGCCGTCGCCACCTCCAAGGGCTATACCACCCAGCTGATCGCCCTCTATATCCTGGCCATCCAGACAGCCCTGGTCAAGGGGCAGATCACAGAAGAGTATGCCGGCAAGCTGATCCAGGAGCTCAATACTCTGCCGGGCAAGATCGAAAGGATCCTGGAGAACAAGGAGCGGATTCAGTGGTTCGCCAGCAAGTTCTCCAACGCCCATGACGTATTTTTTATCGGACGGGGCATCGACTATTCCATCTGCATGGAAGGAAGCCTTAAAATGAAGGAGATTTCCTATACCCATTCCGAAGCCTACGCGGCAGGAGAGCTCAAGCACGGCACCATCTCCCTGATCGAGGACGGTATCCTTGTCATCGGCGTCCTGACCCAGAAGGAGCTCTTTGAAAAGAGCGTTTCCAACCTGGTGGAGACCAAGAGCCGCGGCTCCTATCTGGCAGCCGTGACCAGCTACGGCAACTACAGCATCGAGGACTATGCCGACTTTACTATCTACGTGCCCGCCACCGACGAGCACTTCATGGCCACTCTGGCCATCATCCCCCTGCAGCTGCTGGGCTATTATATCGCCGTCGGCAGAGGCCTGGACGTGGACAAGCCCAGGAACCTGGCCAAGTCCGTGACAGTGGAATAAACGTCCCGGTAAATGTCATAAATATACAGATCGAAGGACGTCCGCCTGGCCGGACCCTATAAAAAGGGATCTCAGGCCGAAAAGGTGAGGCGGCCCTGATCAGCAGTAAACAGAGATGTCAATAACGGCATCTCTGTTTTGTTCATTTCAGGCAGACTTCTACACCTGATCAGTAATATTTGAACGCAGCAGGCCGGCCCGGCAGGGCCGGCTTTTCCTGTCCCCGGAATTTTTTTTGTATCCGGTATCATGGACGCCCTGCATGATCCCCGGAAGAAGAGATGAGAAAGCCCTTTTTCAGGCATCGGATCCTTTCAGATATTTGATATTTTGTCTGATATAGTCATTTAAATAGTGCAATTATGTAATAAAATAATTTACAAAATACAATATGATGTAAATTTATCTAAAAAACATATATACTGATACATAATATATAAACTGCGGCAGGTGCTTATGAACCCCTTGAAAGAGCTGGGCCGGTCCTTAAAAACACCTGCTCCGGCTCGGGCATCTGACTGCGGAAAAACATTACGGAAAGGCGGTGATAGGATAATTTTGACAGGGATATGCAGGGTCCCGGGCTGCCGGCCGCTTCTGCGTTACGACGGCTTTTCAGAAATGGCGAAAAGAGGTTTAAATGAGGCTGAAAAGCAGAAATGATATGATGAAATAAGAGACAGGGCTGGGGGCTGTACATAGGACAGACAAGGATACAATGAGGACAGGCCCTGTAAAGTCTGAGCTTTAGCCTGGCACAGTTATTGCAGCAGCCAGAGACACTGCAGTTTATTCTGTGTTCGCAGTTGTTGAAGTGCCGTCCAAATCAGCCGGTTCTTTCGAAAACGCGATGGCTTCTGACTTCTTTGGAAATGGTAGTACAGTCTTTTCCGAGCTTTCTTCCGATTTCTTTAAAGCTGAATCCGTCATTAAGGCCCTTTTTCAACAGTGTGGCGGCTATCTCTGGTCAAATGCTTCTGATCTGCCATACTATCTCCTTTTCCGCGGGAACCGGAGAAGGACGTTCTTTACTATAAGTATAGTAACGGAAAGGACTAAATGGTACTGGCTATATGATGGCGTAGATCAGACAGAGAAAATATTTCATCCAGAAGCGTGGCTTAGAACCCATGGCTGACAGCTGTTGGAAGAAATTTTGCCCGGCACAGGCCGCCGCCCTGCCCCACCCGGCCATGTGCATCAGCATACGTCATTTCTGTTCGGCAGGTAATGGACGGCTAAGGTTTTCCGGGGTGTAGGGGTACTCATTTCTGGGACCAAGCGACAACAAATCCAGGGGTTGAATGATTAAATTCCGCATGAGCTGTTGTAAGAGTAAATTCCATTTTTTTCTTACAGGGGTGGAATTTAAAATTTCAATTTTCATTCGCTTTTAACCAGGAACAATTGATTAAAATTAAGTAGCATTTATAATTTGTAATGATATAATATATAATAAGCATAGCACTCAGATTCCAAAGATTTTGGTATGCAGGCTTGGCTTCAAGCTGGATGAAGTGCCAGGAAATCCGAAACCGATACTGTCTCAAAGAGATGGATTGTGATTAAGAAATCAAAAAAGGAGAGAACGAACATGCAGAATCAAAAAGAAACCTATGATATTCCCGAACTTGAAGTAATCAGAGTGGAAGAAAATGATATCATCAGAACTTCTCCTGATCCCGATGAAGGCGAGTGGGATGTGGGCTGAAACCGAGTAGTTTTGGAAGTTAAACGATAAGTTTTCTCTGGTGAGGAGAACTGGGAAGGGTGTCTGCTGCGGACAGATGTATACTGCCTGGCCGTAACCGGTATAGGAGGTATAAATTCTTCCCAGTATACACTGCTCCGTTGAGATTCACCCTTTTTCCTGATAATAATGGCGACGAACGTACATCTGCAGTGATATTCTGGGCTTGTCGCGCTTGTGTCCATTCTTTATTAATATATGTGCATTGTCACTATACGGAAGGGCAGGCATGTCGGCTTCAGTTTGAGCAATCATAAAAGAATCTGCCAGTCTCTGTTGAAACTATTGCATCAATGGAAAACAGGTGTGCTTCCGGGCTTAAGTGGAAGGCAACCATTTTCCACATACTTGTGTACAACTCTTTGATGGTATGCTCTGCTGAGACCGGTAAACGTGTAGATAGTCTGTATGAGTGAATCCATACACATAAATTCATCTGCCTTTACTGAAACGTGAATTGCGACTGTAAGAGAATTACGGAAGCCAGTGTCAGGGATTGGGTAACAATCAAGAGATCTGCTAGAACAGTACAGAAGCATGGGATGAATCTCTCGATGTCATTCCTGACGCAGTTCTGATGCGGTTTCAGGTGTGCCGAATATTATACTTGCTGGTTAAGACTGAACAGTGAAAGATTAAGTAAATATGCAACAAGATCAATAATGGAGTCTCTGTTTGAAATAGAGACCGGAAGTACAGATATTTCCTATTATTCAGATGCAGAAGCGTGTCCTGGGCAAAAAAAACGGACGATGCGGAAGGGGCCTGGGTTACGGGAAAACAGATGAAGAAGTACTTCCGGCGTTTCAGACGGCAGGCTCTTTTTATGATATGGTCCGCTTGATCAAAAAAGGCTGTCTTTTCCTTACGATTGGGTACTGGAAAAGACGATTGGAGGAAATATGAAGAAGAAAATTGGATTATTACTGTTGATCTGCCTGATCATGGCGCTGATGCCCTTTACCGTATTCGCGGCTGAAGAGCCCAGCCTTGAGATTGTGGCAAAAAACATTACGTTTAAGGATTCAGTCTTCCTTAAATTTGCTGTCAGTTCAGAAAATGCAGACGACGTCAAGATGTTGGTCTGGACGTCGCCTCAGAGCTCCTATGAATACGGGACGCAGAAAGTGGTCTTGAGCAGTGATGGTACACAGACAATTTCCGGTAAAGTGTGCAAGACTTATACATTTACCGGTCTTACGGCCAGTCAGATGACAGATGACGTGTATGGAAGGGCCTATACTGTCAAAAATGGCATAGCCTATTACAGTGAAGTGGTAAAGTACAGCATTCTGGATTATGCCTATTCAAAGCTGGGCAAGACAGGAACGGCTTCTACGAATCAGAAACTGATCAAGGTACTGAACACGATGCTGGAATACGGGGCAGCAGCGCAGGAGTATTATGGCGGAGGCCAGGGATATCATCTGGAACGTTTGGCCAATGAAGAATATTATCAGGTCAGAGTTATCGGCGGACTTCTGGAAATCGGCTTTGACAGGCATCTCTATAAACAGGGTGCATCTGTGATGATCAAGGCCGATTCAGTGGACGAAAACGGAAATACTTTCAGCCACTGGGAAAACAGCGCAGGAGTTTCTGTCGGCACATCTGCCGAGATGCAGATCGTAGTGGGAACTGCAAACGAACAGTATACAGCTGTATACGGCGAGACAGTTCCTGTGTCATATACCGTTACATTTGCCGATTATGACGGCAGTATCATTAGTACCCAGTCCGTAGAGTCCGGAGGAAACGCGGTTCCTCCTGCAGACCCGACACGCGACGGTTATGTATTCACCGGATGGGATGGGAATTATACAAATGTCACAGAGGACGTTACGGTTACAGCAACTTATTCGCAGGCACAGGGAGGTACAAATGCCCACACAGTTACTTTCTATGACTATGACGGGACAACTGTTCTGACATCCAAATCCGGCATTGAAGAGGGAGGTTATGCTGAACCGCCGGCTGATCCCGTCAAAGCAGGCGCAAGTTTTCTTGGATGGGAAGGTGTCTATGCGAATGTAACTGCTGATCAGAGTGTCAAAGCAGTTTACGATGACGAGAAGAATGTCCTGATGCTTCCCTCTGTATCTGGAAATGTCGGAGATACGGTCACAATGCTTCTGAGCCTTGACGGAAAGGTAAAAACCTGCGGTTTCGATATCAGCCTGATGTACGATCCGGCTTTGGAACTGGTTTCCTATGATGCAGATCTGGATCTTGATATTGTCGCAAATCCTGATGCCTTTGAAAACGGGATGAAGCTGAATTTCAGCAGCGCTTCTGAGAAAACAAAACAGAGAGATGTCATTGAACTGACATTCAAAATTGGAGCGACAAATAAAAACGCTCTTCCTGTTGAGCTGAAACTGAACAGTATCAAAGAACTCAGCGGATCTGAGCCTGTTGATACAGACTGCAGACTGATCGGCGGAATCGTAAAAGTGAACTGATACGTAAATAAGGTGGATGGTGTCCTATGAAAAAGAAAATCGTTCTTGCAGCAGCCGTAGGTCTGCTTGTGATTGTGGTCATTATAGCAGCGGTTTCTGGAAAAAAGCCAAAAGATGGATTGGGCATGAGCGAGCTTTCTGATGACAGAGTTAAGCATCAGGTCTCCTTTTATGCCAGTGATGGTGAGATAATTCTGGTTGATTCCGTGCCTGAGGGAAGTGCTGCAACTCCGCCGGAAATTCCTGTGATGAAATACGGAGACTGTTTCATGCAGTGGAAGACGGATTTTTCCTGTGTTACAGAAGATATGGATGTATATCCGGAGATCGAACATATCGAGGGAAAAAAGAATGCTTTTATTTTTCCCTCTGCATACGGAAGGAAGGATAATACGGTTACTGTTCCGCTGCAGCTGAGTGGGGATGTCCTTCTCAGTGGATTTGATCTTACTATAGGGTATGATGAGAAACAGCTGGAGTTTGAAGAGATCAGGAATGAAGATGGGGAACTGGTTTGTAATGCTGAGACACCTGGCGAGATTCATATGAATTTTGCTACTGCCAGGAACGTGGAAGCAGATATTGATATCTGTCACCTGGTCTTCAGGGTCCTTTCGGAAAACGGGGAAATTCCTGTACAGATGACGGTCAACAGTATTTATAAAGTGAACGAAGAAGGCAATCTCATACCCGCGGATTTTGACATTGTACAGGGAAAGATATATGTGTACTGAAAAGGATAGAGCAGACAGTTCCATGAAAGCGGGAGAAAGATACGCTGAAGAGACCCATGAATACTGATTTGTCATATCTCGTGGTCTGTGGACTGCGAATTATAAAATATGCAGTAACAAAGGAGGTGGCTGGATGAGAAAAAGAAAGTTTGTCAGGATTGGAGCAGTTGTTCTGGCAATCATAATGCCGGTATTAACCGGTATTACTGCTCTGGCAGACGACGAAGAAACAGAGATCGTTCCTGCTGCCGTAGGCAGTTACGAAAGTCCTGATATCAATGAAATGACAGGAGCCGGACAGGAACCGGAAGAAATATCCGTTCAGGCAGGGGCAACTTATCAGGAAAAGGCATGGTATGAATATGTGGTCTATTCCGATCATGCTGTGTCAAGTTATCGGGTAAATGATACAACAAGGATGCTTTTCTATGATCCTTTTACGTATACAAATTCGATGATAATGGATGTTCAGTTCGATACGAACACAACGGAATTTGACACGATGTCGACATATCAGATTTCACATACAACGAAAAAAACAATCGATGCATGTGTTTCTTCGACCAGTACTGTAAACAGTACTGTAGAAACAAGCGGCCGTGATAATTACCACACTGAAGTTAAAAATGGCGGAAAGACCATAACTACTTATAACCACAGTATTGTAAACAAAAATGAAGGTATAAAAAAAGAGTATACAGATTATGAATATAAGCTGTACGAAACATACGGCGGTTCAGGTTCCAGAACTTTGTCAGATACGACCGGACTGGAGACAAAAGCCGGAATTGGCGAACAAAGCGTAACGGTTTCCGGAGCTCTGACGATCGGGTCTACAGAAACAGCTACCCGCAACGAAGCATGGCTGACAAACCGGGTTACAAATACGACAGAATATAATCCGGGCTATAAAACATCGACAAATTATGAGGGGACCGATACTGTGGAGGATAAAACGACATCTACAACAGAGGGATGGACCGAGCTTTCCGCCAGGGTCACAAAATCAATCGGCTCATCGTCTGCATCAAGCAGAGGATGGTCCGAAGAAGAAAGTACGACTGTGACAAAGACCTATGCCGCAACCCATTTTGCGTCAGACGGAACAACGCCTCTTCCATGGGCCATTGTCCATTATCAGGTGGAGATGCCTCTGAAGTGCTGCCTTCAGATTATGTCCGGCGGTGAATGGGTAACAGTTTCTACAGTGTATTCACTTCTTACAACGGTTCAGGGAACGTGCAGAGCCTGGATGCAGAACGGTCAGACTTATTATGAAGACTGGGGGAGCGGAGAACCAGTCGTAGCTACGGACTTCTGGTCTCAGTTCCTGACAAAGGAAAAGCTGATGGATATTTATTCCGAAAAGCTGTACCCCGTAGGCGGCATAAACTGAACTCGGAATTAGTATTAGGAATTGTCGTTCTACACAGAATGCATAAAAGAATGAATGGCGTCCTGATAAATATGCCTGTGTTCGAAAATGCTTTATAAATATTGATTGGAATTTACTATGGACAGCGGTTCTTCAAACAGACGGTTCTGGTTTGAAATAGCATTAATTCTTTTATGTGGCATTATTGTAAGTTTTATTGTCTATTATACAGTGCATAGAACCAAAGCAAAGAAACAGAAAGAAAATACACAAAAATATACTGTTACATTTACTGACACGAACGGGAATGTGCTGGAAACAAGACAGGTGTCTGAAGGAAAGGGCGTTTTTCCTCCGGCATTTGAGACAGAAGATGTTTTCAGAGGATGGAACTGTTCTTTCAATAAAATGTATGCTGATGTGGAAACATATCCCATGACCTATCAGATACTGGATGATGAAAATCTGTTCTATTTTGACTCGGTCTACGTGCTTGAGGGAGAAGAGTTTACGATTGACCTTATGCTTTCAGGAAGGGTTAATATTTCTTCAGCTGGACTTATGATGGAATATGATTCTGATGTTATGGAATATATTGATGCATCGAATGAAGATTGGGTGGAAGTCAAAAAGGCCGGAGACGGAAAGCTGGAAATTACGCTTGAATCCGACACGCCTCTTCGGGAATCTGCATTTCTTACACAGCTTACTTTTCGGACCAAACCGAAAGATGTTTATTCGACACAGATCAGTCTGAATTGTGAATATGGGGTACTGATGTCTCAGGAATCTGAATATCCGGCTACGGTATCTACATTGAACAATAAGATATTTTATTTACAGGAGGTGGACGAATGAGGAGAAAAAAGTTTGTCAGAGCTGGAGCAATCCTTCTGGCAATCTTAATGCCGATGATTACCGGCATTTCTGCGCTGGCAGATGATGACGAACCGAAGGATGCTCCGCCTGCCGTAGGCAGTTATGAAAGTCCGGACATTAATGAGCTGACCGGCGCTGGAAAG
>OCTX011437883.1_pt1 | contig 13827 bp, 8 predicted proteins | sample 1539691 | NCBI WGS metagenome assembly OCTX01 (sample SAMN02144231, study PRJEB22623) | gut metagenome | biome: sheep rumen | host: Ovis aries | place: New Zealand | reverse complement strand
TTATATTTTTTTCCATTACAGATATCAATTCTTCTACTCGTTTTTCCCATGTCATCATCCGGCCGGCCTTTTTCCTGCCACGAGCTGCCATCTCAAATATTTTCTCAGGATTATCCAATGAATTGTTTATAATATCTCCCACTCTGTCCGGACGATACGGATCATACACTATCATTTCTTTGTTATCACTGCCGGTATCAAAAACTTCATTTATATACCCACTGGTATCAGTCACGATTGCCGCTCCCCTCAGCATAGCTGTAGGTATACGATCATGCAGCCCGTTTTTAAAAAGCGGCATAACATTTAATGCTATTCTGGTATCCTCACATAATTTAACTGAATCCATATAGGATACAGGTCCATGCAATCTTATGTTTCCCAGTTCACCCAGGTTTTCCCAACCGGTTCCAAAAACATCAGCAGAAATACCACTTGCAGCTAAGTATCGTATCAACTCTTCCCTGATATATGACCTTAGATAGAATGTAGCCTTACTCACCACATACATATAATCCACAAAAGATGCCCGATCATATTCAATATGTTTATCACCAAGTACCATAGTAAGTGCATTTTCTGTATTTAAGCTTCGGTCATCTATCATTATCTCTATCAGATCATAGCAGATATCCGACCACTGCTTCGGAAGTTTTCTGATCCCTTCTGAAAAACTGTTAAGATCAACATGACTTCCTGTAAAAATGACATCATAATTACGTCTGTTGAATCCCTCTAACGTCAAGTCAACATCTTTCTCAGGTTTTGCTGCTCCCAAAGGGATAAAACTGGCGCTCTTAACATTTGGCTGATATCTTCGTACATAATCAACATGATCTCTATCAATGCATATTACATGATAATCATCAATCGTATCCACAAAAGAAGGACGGTGCTCGCCGGGATGATCTACAAGCCAATTATAATGGGGAATTCCCATATTGATCTTCTCCTGTCCCTGTGAGTTAAGCGTTAATGAAACATCATAGTTTTTCTTATATGCCTTTACATACTCATCTGCAAGAGCATCCCCTTCAAGATTAAAGTCGATAAAGCCCACTTCAATTCCACGGTTTTTTAAACATTCCGCTATCATATCCGCAAACACATTCAAAGTATTATAACAAATCTCTATGTTTCGATACATTAGTATCTTTTTTATTGTTCTACTCATAATTATTTGGATTTCTTCCTAATTCTTTGAGAGCTTTTTTCACCTATAAATCCATGATATACTAATATAAAGAATATTGAAAGATGTAAAATCACAAAGTGTGATCGGATGAAAAAGAAAAGGAGATAGCCGTTATAAAATGTACAGCAAAAAAAAGATACTGTGTATAACTCCGGACCTGAGAAAAACCGGTGCCCCAATTGCATTACTTGGGCTTATTAAGATACTGCTTTCCAATGATAAATATGATATATATGTAATGACATATGGCACAGGCGAACTGTTAACCTCTTACACTCAGATGCTGGACGAGAAAAAAATAATAATACTTGATTTCCTCAATCCAACACCGGAATTTCGTACTTCCATTCAAAGCGGCTATGACTTAATCATACTCAACACGGCAGCTGTATACCCGTTTTCCTTCTTTTTTCAAAATACCGAAATCCCTGTTTATTGGTGGATACATGAAGCTCCGTCGTTGATCGAGGATTCATTTCCGGCATTTCCGAATCCTCATCTTTTGAGCAGCAATTTTCAACTGTGTGTATCATCCGCCGGTTCGGCCGAATTGTTTAGAAGTCATTACTCATATGATGCATCTGTCCTTCCTGCTCCTGTATTTGCACCCGAATCCATCACCACTGATATCCCGTTAGAATTACCTGACGACAGAGTTCTGTTTCTGATTCCGGCAGCTTATACCGGTTTAAAAGGTCAGGACATATTACTGTCATCAATCAGCAGGCTTCCGGATGAATTCGGAAAAAGAGCTCTTTTCGTTTTTTGCGGATACACTCTTGACAAACAGATCAGATATAAGGAAGAATTGTTTAGAATTGCTTCGGGATTTGATAACGTATTGATGATGGACGAATTTCCGATTGAAACCATATATGCATTAATGAACAGATGTGATTGTGTTATTGCACCGTCACGCGTAGATACTATCCCCCTTACGATCGTCGAGGGTATGATGTTTAAAAAACTATGTCTTGTTTCAAGCCATACCGGTATTTCTCATTATATAAAGGATTGTGTAAATGGCTTTGTTTTCAACGATACCGATGAACTTTTACAAAGACTTCTTCTCATTATCAGCGATCATAACAAAATGGACCATATCGCTCAGAACGGTTTCAAAATATATGAGGACTATTTTTCTCCAAGATCAGTAAGCGAAGTCATAAACAAATATCTGGGGACCGTATAACTATTATCTCTTTTGCATATCCAGTACTGTTTTGGCAGAAATATCATTCGCCTTTATTATGGCAATATCTGTTTCACTTATACCCTTTTTTATATATTCACTTTCATAGTTCCCGCATATTGCAGCATCCTTAAATTTCTTTAACGATGTAAGAACAGGAATAACGGCTGATTCAGGCTGTTCTCCAAGAAATACCATATTCAAACAAGTATTTAAAACATTCGAATACAGTTTGAGAATAATAAACTCTATAGCCTCTCTGATACCTTCATAATCAGGCAAGTCATGGGTTTTCTCATATATTGCATTCATGGCTGAGGATTGATTATGTATGTATTTCAGTGACTCAGCAGTTTTTGACAAAGAATCTCCCCTGTCCCTGTATACGTATAGTATCTCCTTAACATTTGCAATAATATTTGCCTTCACTGTGCATTCAATCAGATAGTCCATATCCTCAAGAACATATTCCTCACGAAATCTGATACCATTAGCCATAAGAAATTCTCTGCTATACAGTTTAGACCATATATAGCCTCCCGCTATCAACAGCCTTTTTCTCTTATTATCATCCAGCCTGCCACTAAGATCATCGGATACATATACAATAGCTTTGTCGTTTTTCTGATCGTAAAAACCGCCATCAACATAATCGGCCCCGCTTTTTATTGCTGCTTCATATAGTCTCTCGTACATCTGCGGATAGACCGCATCATCTGAATCCACGTATCCTATATAATCACCATGAGCATAATCTATGCCGATATTTCTTGCATTTCCCGGACCCGCATTACTGTTAAGCCTGATGAAAAGAATGCTTTCCGGATATCTTCTTTCATAATCCAGTACCTTGTCCGGACCCGAATCCGTAGATTTGTCATCTATTACGATAATCTCCAATTCATTAAAAATAGTCTGTGCAATAAGACTGTCCAAACATTCTTCTATTGTGTTTTCCGAATTGTACATTGGAATGATAACAGATATTTTCTTCATATATTATACCCAGAATTTTTCAACAGGATCTTTCATATTTGCTTCGGGAATAACTGTTTGTTTTTCAGGATCTCTTATTATGACATCATATATCCTCGATGCAAAATATATATCATGGATCGATACGCCAATGTTATAAGCCAGTATACGCTCAGTATCACTTTCGCGTCCCTTCGCCGTTCCATTTAGGACATCACTTACCTCAGCAAAATACTTAAATTTATCAAAATTCTTAAAGTGATCAACATGTCCGGTATCATCCGCATATACTTTATCGAAAAACAGGTCACAGTTTGTAAATCCCCTTGTATGTACGGGAACAACAAGAATTCCCTCATCAAAGTATTGATCTTCGCAAATATCTGTTTCAAAGTATGTCACACATGATACGACTACATCAGAGCCTTTTATCAGATCTCCCACCGACTCAACGATAGTAAATTCGATATTATCATAGTCTTTAAAACGTTCTATAAATAGATCGGCCTGGTCTTTATATTTAAGAAGCTTTATCTTCAGTTCCCGATTCTTTTCCTTCTCCAAAAGTACCAAAAGAGTAGCCCGTGCGGTATTTCCCAATCCAACTATTCCGATCACCTTATGATCTGGTTTTGCAAAAGTAAAAATTGAATGAGCCGCAACGGCACCCGTACGCATCGCAGTGATCCAGTTACCATCCATCATCGCTAAAAAATTACCTGTTTCCATATCCATAAGCAGTATTTTGCTGTCAAGCGAAGGCTTCCTCTGCGGATATCTCGTAACAACCTTCACACCTCCGACCAGATGTCCGTTCCGTTTCTCAATGCAGGGCATAACATTACAGAAAACATTCCCCGGCAAATTCATATGTGTTTTTGCCGGCAAAATTGATTCTCTTTTATTCCAGATCATTTCATCAACCCAGCTATAACAATCTATGTATGGAATATCCAGAGATCTGATACACTCAAAGTCAATGATCTTCATCTACTCCCCCCCAGCTCATACTTTAGTGCTTTTAGCAATTTATCATTATCTTCAGTATTTCTTATCGCTAATCTGAGATAATTTCTGCCGTTTACTTTTGTAGTGAGCTCCTTTACAAGCAAGTTATGATTGACCAGAAGTCTTTTAAGCAGTTCCTTCGCCGGTACACTGTCACCCAGTTCTACCATTAAAAAATTAGCCTGCGAGGGAATTACTCTAATACCCTTTATTTTATCCAGTTCTTTTCGAAAACGGTTTCTTTCCATTCTAAAACGCTTTAGCGAAGCACTGTAATCACTCTTATATTTCTCTTCAATCTGCATGTAGAATTCCGCAAAGGAATTAATATTCCATATTGCCACGTTTTTCTTCAGAAAATGTATTATTTTCTGATTTCCCGAAGCAAGCACTCCAAGTCTCAAACCCGGTACTCCATAAGATTTTGAGATGCTTTTCACTATATATAGGTCAGAATAGCCGTTAAGGATATCTGTACTGATCAGCGAGTTATCTTCCTCATCAGCAAAATCGGCAAAAGATTCATCTATTATCAGCCTGATCTTTCTTTCCTGCGCCCATAAAATCAGCTTCGAAATACCTGTTTTTTCTATATAATTTCCACTCGGATTATCAGGGTTAATTATTACAAGATTGCTGATATCTGTATTATTAAAATATCCGATAACATCGTCCACAGAATACGAATAATCATTATTATCGGGATAAAAATAAATAGACTGTTCACTATCGTAACGATTGATATACTCATCAAATGTAGGACGAACAAATCCTGTTATGCCATCCAAGCACTCCATCAAAGCCTTGATCAATTCGGCTGCTCCGTTTCCCACAACAATATTACCCTGAGGGATACCAAAATTCTTGGAAGCCAAAAGTGAATTAACATACATTCCTGATGGATATTCCGTCAGAAGTCTGTTGAAATTGGCCCTGATCTCATCCTTCATCATCTCCGGCGGAAAAAATGGATTGACGAGATAACAGAAATCTATAAGCTTGGGGTACCTCCAATAACCTCCATACCTCCGCTGCAAATAATAAACCCTGTCATCATCATTCTTCGCAAAAATAGACTCTGCGATATCCAAGTCCTGAATATCATCGATCTCATACCATTTTTGACCGGTCAGTCTTTTTGCCTTAATTTCCGGATTGTCCAGCATAGTGATTATGCGCAGCACCTGCTCATAATACTCATTGCATCCTACTGCGGTCTGATAAGCACTTAGAAATGGAACATAGCAATTATTTGAAAAATGCTTGCTGAATTTATATATATTAACAGTTTTATAATAGCTTTCTTTTTTGGAGAAATCAAAAGAACCTTTTCCTACAAATGCCTCGATGGAATCTTCTTCGTTTAATATTACGCAGGTTCCATCCATCCATGACTCATACTTGTCAACCAATGCCAAAGATTCACGTTTGTCATCTATGATCATGTCCAATACCGCATCTTCAAACACAAGATCCGACTCCAGTATCAGCGTATCCTCTTTACACATTTGATCCTTTACAAGCGACAGAGAATAAATATTGTTTGTCTTGTCATAAATCGGATTGTGAACAAATTCTATCTGAGTCTTTACATTTAATGTACTGATGTAATCTTTCAGCTTTTGTCCTTCATATCCTTCGACAATGATAATGCGGGACAGATTTCTTGAGTCAAGCTGACTCAGCATTCTCTCTATCAGAGTAATCCCATCAACCTTGATCATACATTTTGTACAGTTTTTTGTGAGTTCCTTAAGCCGCTTACCCATACCGGCCGCCAGTATTATCGCTTGCATATCCAGTCCTTTCTAATCGAATACTATTAAGTGTCCGATGTTTTCATATATATAGTCCTCATATTCCTTAGTATCCACTGTTTTCGTTATATCCTTTTTTTGACGGTCTCTTGCATATATCTCCATTTTGGAATCGGATAATGTGAAGTCCTTCTGTATTTTTTCGACAGATGTAAAATAAAAGCTTTTTTCTTTAGTGTGAATTGAAGCAAGATAGGGGTCTCCCGGAAAGAGGCACTGCGAGAATGCAAACTGTCTTTCCTTACTGCCGCCAAAGCATCTTGGAAGGTTAGCATCAGTCCCGGAGTATTCGTAGTCTATTCCGGCAAGTCTGCACATTATACCTGCAAAATCCGTGCTTTGTATGATCTCATCATATTCTCCCATTATATCTGAACACTTCAGCATAAATGGAACTCTGACCCTGTCAATACTCATAAAGTGATCTTCAGTAGCAACATTAAAAGCAGTTCCATGATCAGAAAACAATGCAACAATTATTTCATCATTATTATAGTTTGATGAGATATAGTGGTATAAGCTTTCCAAAAACATATCCATGCGACGAAGCTCCTGAACATAAGTAAACTCCTTGTTTCTGCTGTAAGTCTGCTTAACCGTACTATTAGTAATATTATCTATTGTTTTGTATTGTAACGGTTGTTTTGATTCAGTATAAAGACCTCTGGAGTAATAACCGGCTATATCATGCAGATCCTGTATCTCCATCCAAATATACTGATCATTCTCTTTGAATGTTTCAATATGCTCCATAACATCCAAAATTACGTTTTTAACATCTTTATTACCTATCTGACTGCCAAAAATAATCCTGTCAAAATCCTCTCCATATCCCTGTGTTATCGTAACAGCATCGTTCTCACCGATTTTAGCTGTCACATATCCCGTTTCTTTAAAATATCTGACTAAACTCTTTGTTCCCGACAGGAAATCCCATTTTAACTGCTCCGATAAATACATGTGGGTCGATGGCAGCCTGCCCGTCCAATATGTTGCAATACTGGGGAGAGTGTATTCCGAACCCACAAAATAATTACTGAACGATGCTCCATCAGAAAAATATGCCGCTGTATTTGGCATGATCTGATCAAGGCCATACTTTTCTATAGTCGAGTAATTTACCGAATCTATAAATATATTCAGAATAAGTCTTTTCTTATGATGTGTACTGCTCCTTAGCGGAATTTCTTTTCCACTGATCACAGGTCTTAAGAATTCAATCTCCTCCCCGGGGTTCAGAACAAATCGTGAATACTTCTTATGCTGCAGAGCCGGAAATACTAAATCATCCCGAAATGCCACATTATTATTTTCTTCATTTTCTGTAAGATCATCATTCATAACTACCGGCAAAAGACAAGTAGTTTTTGTATCATTTTTAAATCTGTAAATCGTATCTGAATACGGATAGATTTCCAGCTTTCCCGTAATAGCATCCAGTTTTTTATCATATCCATAATATGCCAGTCCCGTGTCATCTGCGTAACCCGGATAATAATAATTTCTGAAGAACACCCGTATCATCCGGCCTATAAGGCTCTCATCGGTTCTGTAAACATTTCCGGTGATAAATTTCAGCTGTTGCTCGATCAAACCGACCGAATCCAATTCTCCGTTCTGAGCAAGGAGCTTTTTTATTCTGATAATATCTTTTTTTAGTTCATATGCATTAATGATCTCTTTCGACTGTTGTTCCTGCAAGTACTCAGTTATACGATAAAAAACATACGCCTTAATATGATCGCATACAGCTTCATAGCATACGGCCAAATTATAATTATTCGCTATCAGAAAAGGGTTTTTCAGTCTCGCTTTTATAGCATTTCCAAGTGCTTTATCTTTATTGTCCGTCATCAGCCCAATACTAACATAAAAAGAGAATATCTCTACATCATATGGATTCTTTTTTTTATACTCTTCTAAGAGCTTTTCGGCCTTTTCCGGCTCGCCATTCATAATAAAAGATTTAATTTCATCTTTCATGTTTTGCTCACAAGTCTCCTTAGTCACATATACTTATTTTTGATATCATGCACAGAAAGCTTTAGATTCACCCTTGCTCAGTATATCGTACGTGTATTCATTGAACCGCCGGAACAGATCATTGTAAGTATCCTCGTCAAACAAATCTTTGAACCATGCATTTCCAACAAACAAATATCTTGCTTTAGCAAAGTCCTCATCTTCCATAGCTTTCTCCATCTCCCCCAGTGTATTAACAAAAACCTCTTCAAAACTTCCATCAGCTATAAGCTCAAGGTCTCTTAGCGGAACATCTGTAAGCATTGCCCACATATTACGATACTTAATAAAAATATCTCTGTTATAAATATTCTTTTCCCTGTAGTTTATCATATTTGCTACCGATCCAAAAATATCCCGAAGATTTGTTTCGTCCTTTATAACTTTTGTTTTATATGGATCATATACATTTGGCAACATATAATTAGCAGAAACCCATTTATCTATCCACAGATTAAATGCTTCATTCTCCCAACCGGAATGACCTCCGGGTGCAAAAAATCTCTCATTCTGATCATAACGACATATGGCAGCCGAAAAATCATCCATCTCGGCTGCCCTTGCAAAAAGGCTTATCAGTTGGTTAAACGGATTAAATTGGATATCATATGCTTCACTGTAATTGGTCCAGTCGACGGGTGACAGCATGGTTCCTATCTTTCTGATCGTACATTCCCAATTAGTTATGAAGAAACCGTAATCACGATAAAATAAAACCGGATCAAAGTAATAATCCCTTTTTACCGGGAGACTTATATCCCATCTCTGCCACTCATTCATTCCGAGCACCACATCATGGCCTTCGTCAATCTTTTCACACAAACGATCCAGATATGAATCCTCAAAGCATAGCCTGTCCTTTACAGGCCAAATATAATCATATATACCCGGCAGACCATATCCGTTCATCAAAAGAAACATCTTATTGTTAGCTCCCTCTGCCAGATGCGCATCCACATAATAAACATTTGATGCACCATTTTCACGGTATTCTTCTATTACCTTCTCTGTCTTTTCATCGTCACTGTCATCGTATACACATATATCAATCTCATGTTTTGCATAAACCTTATAGCAGTGTTCAATGACTGACCGAATAATCTCATCATGATTATGTGTGAAATAGCAACATGCGACTTTACTCTTCATAATTGCTCCTTATAACTTCATTTCAATCGAATTCTTACTCGTTATATCCCTCGATGAAGTTTTTTATTGCACTGACAAATGCTGCATTATCAAAATTCATACTATCCGTTTTTGAAAGGAATGAATCATTTATCTCTGTTATTGTCTCTTCGTAGTCCATACCTGCTGCTACAAGTTTATCTTTTACCATATCAATCAGAGACTTTGTTTTCATATAGGCCATCAGGAACATCTTACATTTTATTTCTTCATCCGATGTTATCTCACGTATCTGTTCCAGATAACCTATCCCCTGTGATATTCTCTCTTCAGCTGTTGAATATAGATAAACTCCCTGTTTATTTTCAACATAAGCAGGCTCTCCTTCATCAACAAGCTTAACATCACTTGATGCAAATGCCCCGTTCAACAGGCAATATGCATCATAGAACAAATGCGGATAATGATAATATGCCCTGTTATTCTTTTTATATTTAAGAATCATATGGTCAACGATCTTCTCTGTTAACACCTGTTTATTGTAGATGATCCCTGAGATATAATTTCCGCGCAAATAAAATTCATCAATGGCATCTGATCCTGCTTTTGCATATCTCCCTTTAATATCTCTGTATTGTCCGGAGGTTAATCCTTTCATTACCGATATCTCCGGATGCGTAATAAGATAGGCAAGATACGCTTCAAGCCCTTCAAAATCAACTCTGTCCTCATCACTTAAAATAAGGCACCATCGTCCTCTCGCTCGCTTCAGTACATTCTCCATGTTTCCGGCAAAAAACCGGTTTTCATCAAATCTGAAATAAATCAAATTCTCTTCTCTGTCCGCAAGCTTACTTATACTCTCATATTCCGATTGTCCCTTTATACTTCCGTTATCAGAGACCAAAATTTCAACGCACCCTTCCAATCCATGCTTTTTTCTTTCGTCAATAAGGTAGGTGACCAGACTCAGCGCAAGTTCTCCACGATTATATGTAGGTATGCTTATTGTCATAAGTATTGTTTCTCTGTCGGTTGTAAAAGGCTTATCATTATTATAAAAATGGAGGTATTTTTTCTTCAGTGTATTTCTCACGTTCTCTATAAATGCTTCCGATGAAATATCATTCGCTCTTATATTGTTAACATCCACATATGTACTGTTCTCCCAATGCGTATAATCGACGTCCCCGCAAAATGTATTCTTAATCTCCTTAGATGTATTCAGGATAAGCTTGATCTCATCCTCAGATAATGATTTTTCATACAGTAAGTATGCGCATATATCCAGTACCTCCGAATACAGTTTCAAGAGAAGAGTTTCAAATGCATCTTTAACAAGCGGGTATATACGTGATGTTTTCACTCGGGCATATATACTATCAATCGCAAAAAGCTTGTTCTGAGCAAACGCTACAGGATCTTTCTTCTCTCTGTCACGTTCTGTCAGCTGATTTCTTCGTATATAGCATGTTTTTTGTATTGTTGATATTCTTTCGGCTTTTATATTACATTCAACCAAAAAATCTATACAGTCAGGTATATCTGAAGTATCAAAAAGAATATTATTTTTTTTCAAAAAAACATTTCGGAATATTTTTGAAAAATAATATCCCGAACCGCCTGCGATAAGTTCCTTTCTTTTATTCGTATCCAATTCTCCCGCTAACTCTTGTGGTATAAATGCAACAGCCTTATTACTGCGGATATCGAATATACCTGAATCAACGTAATCGGCCGCTTCCGACAAGGCTTTTTTATACATTTCCTCATACATATATTCAGCAGCCGCATCTTCCGGATCTATAAATCCTACATATTCTCCTTTCGCATAGCTTAAGCCGATATTTCTCGCATTTCCCTCTCCGCCCGTTTCATCAAGCTTGACGATCGCTACCTTATCAGGATACAACATTTCATATTCACTAGCATCAGTAATTCCCGAGTCTGTAGAAGCATCATCAACAATAATGATCTCCATACTGTCAAACATGGTCTGCCGTATCAGACTATCAAGACATTCACGGATAGTAGTCTGCGAATTGTGTATTGGAACTATAACGGAAACTTTCACTTTTGAACTCATCTTATTTTTCTCTCTCACTAAACTGATATCAGTCGATCTTAATTACGATCTGCTCTTTGTAAAGTGCATCATCTATAGCTTCGGGTTCGGTGCCTCCGACAACTTCATTAACATATTTATATGGTATGGCTGTTCTATACTCACCGCGTTTCATCCATTCATATTCAATATCCAGGTGGCCTATATCTATTGCACGTCGTCCCCTCTTTGCAAGATCGTACGCGAGTACAGTGGCCACGGGACCCAATGCTATGAGATAAAGACTGTTTTCATCTTCTTTTAACACTGCATTAATTATATCATTATATTTCTCAAAAGCATCTTTTGATGGTGCAATTACACGTCTGATATCTGAACAAGTATCAAGAAGATCATTTAATGCTCCAAAACCGGTATTGGATCCTTCAATTATTACTGCTTTCTTACCTTTCCATAGAAGTTTAAAGCTTTCCATATACTTTTCTAACAATTTTGAATCATTATTGCAGAACATTGAAGGTCTGGTAATATAGGCATTGTAATACTCCCTGTTAATATCGAGAAGAGCCTCATGCTGCTTACGTATATCCTGTGTCATGTAACTTCGAATCTCTCTCCTTGATTGGCAGGAATAGGAGGAAAGATCACCATAATTATCAGCTATGGCAATCATGATATCATCATTATTACTAGCAAGCACTTCCTTTAGTCGATCTGCCAATCCGGTATAATATCTGGTAGTAAACTGTGCACGAAGATTTCCGCTAATGCAGGCAAATTCCCCGTCCCCAAAACGGCACATTGATTTTTCCGAATTGATCAGTTCATACATTGTTTCGGAAACTGTTTTTATTTTAGGATAAAAGAATTCCTGTTTCTTAACTCTTGGATCAAGAATTTCATATATACAATTTTCGGAATATCGTTCATATTCATATCGAAGAATATCCAGTGATTCAGTAAGTGCCCTGTTGCTTCTTACAAGTTCCTTACTCGTATTCATCAGAAAACTTTCTGTTTTCTCACATTGTTCTATTCTTGAAAACATCCCCTCTAAAATTTTTAGTTCTTGCTCGTTCATCTCTGATCATCCCTTAATCTCTTTTAATAGTATAAGCAGATTCTCTGTGTTATCACGCATCGACGTGAATAACTTATTCTCAAGTATCATGCGTGCTTCAACATTATCATCCCCTTCTGCGCTCATCGCATTTTCCAGATACTCGTGAACCTCTGCCTGACAGTAAAACCTGACAAGATCGCCGGATGAACTGTTCATCAGATAATCATACAGCCTATCATATCTTTTATATTTTATTGAAAGATCAGATCCGGTTCTTATACCATTGTCCCAAGCATTCGTAATTTCTTTGCTCAAAGATGTGATTTCTTCAAGAAAACCCAAAATTCGTCCTGCATTATAAATGCTTTCATCAAACCACTGCTCAATATGCTTTTTTTCTTCCCCGGTCCCCTTTTCAAATCCAGAAAGCCACTCTGCGATTGGATACGTATCAATACAGTATTCAAGAATCGCATCATTAAGCGTCATAATTTTAGTGCCGTGAATTAAGGCCCCACCCTCTGTTGCATCTATAACATCTACGTTATTGTACTCTGATATCTTTCGTTCAAATACCTCTTTGAATTCTTTCCAATCCTTTCTTGTCTTGACTACCCCTCCGTCTATACTCTCAACTTCATAGAACAATTCGTTAATTTCATAGGTGCTGCATTCTTTTTCATTACCGCTATGGGAATAACCTTTCTTATCATAGGCCAGATCCTGACCGACAAGTATGATCCTTCTAAATCCCGCTGCCAAAAACATGGAAAAAATATCTGTTGCAACAGAACCTGTATTAAGTTCGACCGCTGGCTCTTTATCAGTCCTTGTTGATGTGAACATTAACCTCTCAAGATTAAAGCCATAATACAATATTCTGGTATTGTAATCTCTCTGAATTTCTGAAGATGCATAAATGGAACTTAGTAAATAATGATTCTCTTTATTTGTGTCACAATTGGTAAAATCAACTTTTGCCGCATCCGAAACAGCGATCATATCAGGATCCACGTCTTCCGTTACAAGAGTTTTTACAGCATGTGCCACAGCAATTATCAGCGCTTTTCCCTTTGCCTTTTGAAGTTCACGACAGTTTTTCATAAGCGATGGGCCTGCCGATACTATTATTATCGGTATATCTCTCGTGGGGATCTTATCAAACAACTGGTATATCACATAATTATCATTTAGCTGACTTACTGTTCTGATAGCATTCTCACACAAGCGCACCTTATGAGTCTTTGCTATTCTGCTTTCAAGAGTCACCTCCTCAATAATTGAGTTAATATTATTAACCAGTGTTTCCGTATATCTGTTTGCAGAATCTCCATATTCTCCCTGAGCCATAACCTTGATATG
>OCTX012286398.1_pt1 | contig 13828 bp, 12 predicted proteins | sample 1539691 | NCBI WGS metagenome assembly OCTX01 (sample SAMN02144231, study PRJEB22623) | gut metagenome | biome: sheep rumen | host: Ovis aries | place: New Zealand | reverse complement strand
CCGCTACGGACGGCTTCCAGATATTCATCTTTGGGAATGGTATACTGCTTGCCGTTCTTTACGCCGGGAATGCGGCGGATGGCGTCGGAGTGGCCCTGGCTTACTCCTTTACCCCAGAAGGTGTAGGTTTTGCCTTCCGGCAGCACGCTGTCGCCCAATACGCGCAGCAGGGAAAACAGGCCGGGATCCCAGCCGACGGAAATGATGGCTGCGGTATGGTTTTCTTTTGTTACCCGTTCCATATTAGCGAAATGTTCCGGAATACGGGGATGGGTGTCGAAGCTGTCTACCGTCACAAAATGCTGCGCAAGTTCCGGTCCCTGGTCGATCAGGTCCGTGGCGGAACCGCCGCACAGGATCATCACGTCGATCTTATCTTTATACTCCAGCACATGCTTGAGGTTGATAGCGGGAACTCCGCTGGCCGTACCGGGAAGGTCGCGGCGGGAGAAAACGCCCACCAGTTCCATGTCCTCTGCCCGGTTCACTGCCAGTTCTACGCCGTGTCCCAGGTTACCGTAACCGCAAATGCCGATGCGAATCTTTTTTTCCATAATTATAATACTCCCCTCTGTGTATGTATTCAAATTGTCTGCTGTCCGGATGTTCCGCGCAGGTTTCATACAGGAACGTTAAACTCGTGCGCTTACAGGCGGACAAATAACAGTTCCTATAATAATTTATCAAATTTGGGCGTTTTTGTGAATATTTTTATAAAAAATTTACCAAAAAATTATGTCTGTGTTATAATAGCTTCACAGAATCTTTAATCAACGTTTTCTTAAAAAGGTAAGACTGCCGGGCAGACGTCCGGATTCTTTTTTTCAGTTTTTTGTTGTAATAATTTGCAATGTGGATTGCTTAAGAGGTATGATTATGGATTTGGATTATCATTTCGGTACGGTGTACGTTCTTTCCCGCTGGGCGGAGTTCGGCAGCTTTAATGCGCGTACGATAGCGGCCGCATCCCAATTGGTGGATGACAACTTTGATTCGACGCCGTTTTCGGATGTGGAGGAAGAAAAAAATATTGCCCGTGGCATTCAGGTGCGGTACTCCTGCCAGAATGTGTGGGGCAATATTTCCGGAAAGGGCAATGAGGATATCTGGATTCCTTTCCACTTTCTGCCTGGACTGCAAGGGGATACAGAAGCAGAAAAGCTGGTCTGCAAGAAACACAGCGTTATGGCCAAGCGGCTGAAATACAGACTGTACGATACAAAACTGGACAACTCCAACTATGTGTTCCGTCTGGGGGTTGGCCTTCATGTGTTTGCGGATACCTGGGCCCATCAGGAGTTTGCCGGAATCAACAATGCGGTGAACCAGGTAAAGGATTTGCTGTTTTCCACTCAGGGCAGCATGGTGGAGAAGATGCTGGACGAAATGCTGGATTCCACGTTCCTCAGCAAAGTGCTGGATCTGGTGATGCCTTTGGGCCATGCGGCAGCAGTACACTGCCCCGATATGCCTTATCTGTGGTGGAAGAGTGGGGAACGGTTTACCGGCGGGCGTAAGAACTGGGACGAATTTATGGATGCTTCGGAGGAAATTTACGCGATATTGCAGCATGTCAGCGGCGTGCCGGAAACGGGGCTGACTTTGGAGCAGCGCGATAAACTGTCCGAGTGTTTTAAAGGGTTCCAGTCCGAAAATATTGACCGGCGGTACGGGTTCTGGATCGACCGCATCCGGGAAAACTTTTTTGAATTCAAAGATTTCAACGAAGGCGACCGGAATGTGGAATACAGCATTGGCCTGATCCAGGATGATCTGAACTGGCGCAAGCAGTTTTATGACGAGGTCAACGACCATTTCTTCTGGGTGAAGCAGCAATTGGAAGAAAACGGAATTGACCGCTTAGGGAAAAAGTACAAAGGGTATTGATAGAATAATAAAACAGAATCAAGATTTACGATCAAAATATAATAAGAAAGCGTGCAAGATTTCACGATGTTTTGTTTAAAACTTGCACGCTTTCTTTATTTCTTTTTATTTAAATAGTAATATGCGTTTAATCTGCTATACGTAATCTACGGCTTTTCTCCGTTCCGGTTCAGTATCGGCACAGCTGCTAAAATTAAAACAATACCGATCAGCTTTTGCAGGGTAAAGGTTTCCTCCAAAAAAAGAAAGCTGACAACAGCGGCCACAACTGGTTCAATGGTGGCCAGAATAGCGGCGTGGCCGGCTTCTAATTGTTGCAGGCCCCGCATGTATAATACGTTGGGAAATACACAACTGACCAGGCCGATACCCAGAATGCCACCCCAGACCATGGCGTCGCCGAACAGACCGGTTTTAGTGCTCAGACCGGAAAGGGGCAGGGTAAAGAAGGTCGCAAAGATAAAACACCAGAGGCTCACGGTGAGGGCGGAATACTTTTGGGTGGCAGGTTTGCCGAAAATGCTGTATAACGCATAACCGAAGCCGCTGGCCAGTCCGTATACTAGTGTTTCCCTGCTGACGGACAGATTGCCGGAAAAGGCTCCGGTAATGCAGCCGCAGCCAAGGAACGTGATGACCAGGGCCAGGACTTTTTCTTTAGTCAGCTGTTCGTGGAACAGGACGACAGACATGAGCATGACAAAGACGGGTGCGGTGTAAAGCAACAGGGCGGCGATGGCCAGACTTCCTCCTGCGATGGCGTTAAAGTAACACCAGTTAAAGAAAACCAGCCCGATTACACCGTTACCGAAGAACATCCACCAGTCTTTGGGGCGGATAGAGAACTGGCGCTGATCCGTACGCCAGATGATGATTGCGGTAAGCAGCAGGGCTGTGGTCACACGAAGCGTGGTAATTTGCAAAGGCTCAAAGCCTTTGGAAGCCAGAATATTGACAAAGATTCCGATGAGCCCCCACAGGGTTCCGGCGGTTAACACGGAGAGGACAGCAGTGTTTTTCATGTATGTAAGTCCTTTGTTGTAAGAATTAAAGAGAAAATGGAATTTAGCAGTTCTTTTCCTGATTTGTTAAACACCGATTTGTATGCTAAAAATCTGAATCAGAGAAATTTTCCGCTTGAGGTTCTTTGTCATATCCATCTAAAACGTTGTGTAGTGTTCCGTTCAATTTATATTTTAAGACGACGGACAGGTTGACGTTTTCCATGGCGTGGAAAATATTATCGGGCACCTGCGGGTTTTCTGCGGATAACCGGGCGATCAACTGCTTGATTTCCTGCCGCTTGGACGGTGCCGGTTCGTTGGGATCCGCTGTGGCGATCCGTTCGGTAAAGCGGCACGCGCACTGCAAAAATTCCAGGTGGTTTTCATCCCGCCATTTTTTGATATCCGCTTCCCGCACATAATACATGGGACGGATCAGTTCCATACCAGCCCAGTTGGCGCTTTTCACCTTGGGCATCATGGTGCGCACTTCTCCGCCGTAAATCATGCTCATCAGATTGGTTTCAATAATATCGTTGAAGTGATGGCCCAGCGCGATTTTGTTACAACCTGCTTCCTGAGCGAACCGGTACAGAAAGCCCCGGCGCATTTTGGCGCACAGGTAGCAGGGATTTTGTTCCACGTGAAACACCGAATCAAAAATTTTTGTTTTGAAGAATGTAATAGGGATGTTAAGCAGTCTGGCGTTATCTTCAATCTGCTGCCGGTTGTGTTCCGTATAACCGGGATCCATACTGAGGAATTTCACTTCAAACGGGATTTTGTTCCGTCGTTTCAGTTCCTGGAATAATTTTGCCAGAAGCATGGAGTCCTTGCCGCCGGAAATGCAGACAGCGATTTTATCATAGGGACATACCAGGTCGTAATCACAGATGGCCTGAACGAACTTGTTAAAAATTTTATGTTTATATTTGGTTCGCAGGGATGCTTCGATATGTTTCAGGCGCCGGTTGTCCGGATGATTTTCACAGGTCGGTTCCTGCTGAACGTTATCCGCTTTATTCATGGCTGCCCCGTCGTTGTTTTTGTCCATCGTTGGGAAATCCTTTAATTACCTTTTAAATAACGTGTGATTCGCTTTTAGTTGCAGTAAGAAAACGGTGAAACACGAAAAAACTGTATATAACTGTACAATTATGTGCAAAAACATTATATCACAGATTTCAAAAAGCCAAAAACAAGAAAATTTCTTTAATTAAATAAGAAATGTGTGCTATAATTGCCACAAATATTTTTTCTGCGTTGACAGAAAGAATGTATACAGTAAATTTCATTATCTGGAGGAAAAACGCATGCAACCGGAAAGGGGAACAAGGGCGGAGGTCAATTTAGATGCTATTGTACATAATATTAAGGCTGCCAGGAAAAATTTAAAACAGGGCACAAAGCTGTGTGCGGTCGTGAAAGCCAACGCGTATGGACATGGTGCGATTCCGGTGGCAATCACCTGCGTGAGAGCCGGAGTGGATTATTTTGCGGTGGCGCTGATACAGGAAGGCGTGGAACTTCGGGAGGCCGGCATTACCACACCCATCCTGGTGCTGGGAGCCATGCCTGCCATTCCATCCATGGCAGACCTTTGTGTGAAATATGATATTGACCATGCGGTGTTTGATGAGGAACGGCTGCGCCTGCTGAATGAAGCAGGACTACGGCAGGGGAAAAAGGCCAGGATTCATATTGCGTTGGATACGGGGATGCACCGGATTGGCGTAAAAATAGAAGAAGCTGCTGTGTTTGCGGGAAAAGTGAAGGCTTTACCGGGTATTGAAGTGGTGGGGGCTTTCTCCCATTTTTCGGCTGCGGATGTAGAAGATAAAGGTTACGCGGAATTTCAGTTTTCACAATACAGGAAAGGTGTTGCGGTGATGGAAGCAACCGGTCTGCAGATTCCTATCAAACATATCTGCAACAGCGCCGGTATTGCCGAGTTGCCCCAGTACCAGATGGATATGGTGCGTATGGGGATTACGCTATACGGCTCGCTTCCCTCAGATATCCGGGAACCGTACTGTGACTACCGTCCGGTCATGGTGTTCAAAACACAGATCGCGTTTGTAAAAACATTGCCACCCGGGCGGGATATCGGGTACGGAAGAACGTACACAACACACAAGGAAAGTCGTATCGCTACCGTTCCGGTAGGGTATGCAGACGGTGTCAGCCGTCATCTGTCCAATAAAGGCTGCATGATTGTGCGAGGCAAGAAGGCGCCGATTGTAGGCCGTGTGTGTATGGACCAGATTATGCTGGACGTTACGGACATTCCGAACGTGGCGATTGGCGACGACGTGATCGTGTATGGCGGACCGGAACTGCCGGCGGAAGAAGTTGCTGCTGCGGCAGGAACGATTTCTTATGAGTTGTTCTGCGTATTGCATCCCAGAATTCCCCGCGTATATGTGAGGGACTGAGCCAAACCGACAGTCAGATTTTTGTATTTGTAGATATAAGGAAACGATGATTTGTTTGTATGCGTGCTAACAGGTGCTTTTTGTGACTGACTGCGTTAATGTTCCCAACGCAGCTATTGCTGCGCCTTTAGAATTTTTCCCTGTCAGTTGCTAAAAGTTCCCGGTCATTAACTAACTCATTGAATCAGTGTCTTCATAAAACCTTTTTGAAAAATAGAAAGAGAGAGGAACAGTTTGTGCCTCTCTCTTTTTTGTGGAAATAAGATGTTTTTCAGTGTTTCTTCAGGCCCGCGTTAACGGTTGTTTTTTATCAGTACTGTCTTTCCCCTTCTTTTATGTACCTGCCGTTGACCCACCCCTGGATCCAGCCGTACTGTTTGTTGTAGTATTTAACTTCGTACCATGTTTCTTCATCGGCCGCCGTTATTTTGTTTAATAACGTGACTTGATCGTCTTTGAAAAATACACCCAAACTTTTGTAATTTTCACCGGGACCGATATGGATATCGACTTCGTTGGTCGTAATGGCACCGGGCACATGGGCCGGCCAGTCCGGCGTCATCTCTCCTATATATCCGCCTTTTCTGATAAAGGGCAGGATTTCGCTGATTAAGAGCGCAGCCAGCTCGTTGTTTTTTGTTTCCCTGATATCACTGTGATAATGACCTGGGGAGGCGCCTTCACCGCTGAAAATTCTCTCAGCCGGATACATGTTTCCACTGGCGTCGTAATCTACAAGGATGTACATGGGAAGCAAATGATAGGTGCCGTGCCATTCGCCATAGTGGTGGTCTTTATCGTAACTGTCATTTTGAATCAGAAACTGTGCGATGAAAAGATCCCGCTTCCGGCTGTTTCCCGGATCCATATCTTTAAAAACAACATTTGGGTTTTCAATGCTGGCAATACGGTTGTTTTTCGTGTCGACAACATAAATTTTATTGTTGACACCGGCCATAAACCCGTTGGGATTATTCCCGTACGTGGAACAGGTGACGGGACCCTGGACGCCAAAGTGTCGCAATATCTCTTCGGCGGATTGCGGGGCAGCGTCGGCTGAACTGCTGAAGCTCGAAACTGAGCACACAGCAGTTATGCAAAGCAGTACAGCCAATGCAAAAAACTTTTTAAACAAGCCGGTTTTATTTTCAGTAATCATGGTCAGAACCTCCCTGCCGTGTATCGGTTACTACAATTATAACACAAATTAGTTAAAGGGGCGGGATGTTAAAATTTTATTTTGCGCAACAGGACAGTGGAGTAAGGTTACCTGTTGTATTTTATGGTATAATAGGGCATGTTGAAAAAAGGTTGCGTTTTTAGTCATTGCACAAGTTCTTGTTATGAGTTCTTCTTTTACAGTTTTCATTATTGAAACGCTGATGCAACCTGGGAAAGAGAGGCTTTGGAATGAATAAAACAGAATGCCTGCAGCTATTGAAAAAATTTGAAGGGAGCACATTTATTGAATATTGCGGTTTGAAGTTGGAGGACGCAGACTGTGGCTGGGTGCGGGCCAGCATGCCCGTGAAAGAGGAAATTACGAATCCCTTTGGCTTTATCCATGGCGGAGCCATTGCAACTCTGATTGATACAACAGGCGGAATTGTTTGCTGGACTGTTGGCTGTAAGGTCTGTACGCTGAACCTTTCCACATCATTTATGGATAATGTGAAAGTGGGACATACGGTGTTTGCGGAAGCGAATGTGACGTGTAAAACCAATCATGTCATATTTACTGAAGTGAAAGTGTTCAGTGATACAGGCGATATACTGGCCAGGGGCAATGCCACCATGTACATCGTTGGTGCGTATGATAAAATTCCGCCCCGGTGGTAAAGAAAAAACTCCGGAAGTTGCTTCCGGAGCTGATTTTTTTTGGTGATCCAGGAGGGATTCGAACCCCCGACCCACGGCTTAGAAGGCCGTTGCTCTATCCAACTGGGCTACTGGACCATGTAGATTTGCAGAAATCATTATATCACATTTTTTCTTAAATGCAAGGTGACGGAGTAAAATGTTGCGAAAAGTCCTGAAGTCGTGAAATGAAAAGTTTCGCAGTCAGCCTGCCTTTTCCTTTTTATTCCCGCTTTCCTATGATATAATAAATTAAATATGTAAAAATAATTGCAGTATAATATTCTTAATTCAGTGGAGTTGCGGAAATGAATCAATTACCAGGCAAGGCAATCGTTCTTTTACTGGCGATCGTAGGTTTTAATATTTTGTTCGGTATCGACGGGGTGGCGCTGCTTGACCCGGACGAACCCGTGTATGCGGAAACGGCGAAGGAGATGATTCGTTTCAACGAATATCTTTCCCCCCGCATTTATAACGAATACTGGTACGACAAACCGCCTATCTTTTATTGGCTGCTGGTAGGTTCTCTGAAGCTGTTTGGCGGTTTTTCCGAATTTGCGGCCCGTATACCCGCTTCCCTGATGGCCATTGGCGCAGTGTTAATGACGACGTTTTCCGCTGTCAGGCAGTTTAATGCCAGGGCCGGCTTCTGGTCCGGGCTGGTCATGGGAACTACGGTTATGATCATGTACATGGGAAAGGCTTCGGTAACGGATACGACGCTACTGTTTTTTATGACAGGCGCGCTTCTTTGTTTTATGCACGAAAAATACTGGTTGATGTATCTGTTCTGCGGGTTTGCGGTGATGACGAAGGGACCTATCGGGGTTGTGTTTCCCGGTGCGATTGTATTCTTGTACCTTCTGATTACCAGAGATCTGGGACGGTTGTTCCGCATGCATGTAATTCCCGGCTTGTTGGTGGTGGCAGCAGTCGGAATGCCCTGGTATGTGTTCATGTACCAGAATCATGGCATGGACTTTATCTATGAGTTTATCGGCTTCCATAATATCAGCCGCTTTGCAGCTCCGCTTCATCCCAACCGGGTACATTGGTGGTTCTACCTGCCTGTCATTATTCTGGGCCTGTTTCCCTGGACCGGCGTGCTGCTTAAATCCATTAAAGACGCATTTACGAAAAGCCTGGGCAGAGAAAGCACGAAGCTGTTGTTCCTGCAAGTTTGGTGGATTTTCGTGTTTTTTTTCTTTTCCATTGCCAAGACAAAACAGGTTTCCTATATGCTGGTATTGCTGCCGGCTTTCTCTATGATTATTGGATGGAATATTGAACGGATGACCTGTGATAACGGCAGGTACCAGTCTGGTTGGTTCATTGGCACGTTTGTCATGTACCTGCTGATGGGAATCGCCTGGATTGTGGGAGGACGCCAGATACCGGAAATTACGATGAGCGGTATGGCCCTGGGAATCGCTACGCTTGTTTTGGGGGTAATGATTCTGTTTTGCCTGAAAAGATATTGTAATGTGGAGACGGCGGCCTGGCTTCATGTGGTGACGGGGTTGGTAACCATGGTGATGGCTTTTGGTGTGATGATGCCCCAAATCCAGGACCGGTTCAGTGTAAAGGCCATTGCTCAGACTTATGTGGCAATGGAAAAAGAGTCTTCGCGGGTGCTGTACATCGATAAATTTTTACGGCCTGGTTTCATGCTGTATACGGATATTCCCGGTATTGAAGCGGACACCAACAGTGAGAAATCACTGGTTGCGGTGAAACAGGATGCGAGACCAAAATATATTGTGATGCGAGAGTTTATGTATAATAAAATGAAAGAAAAAATGGGCGGCGAAGATTGGGAACTGATGGAAAATAAATCTGGCATCTGCATTTACAGAAGCAGGTAGCAAATTAGTTTCTGATATTTTGAAAACAATTGTACCGTCGCATGCGGGTTGCAAAAAACGTTATAGAACGAAATTCGGGGTGGAGTTGGAGAATGTCTTCAGAAACCGTGTTGTATATGGTGATTCCCTGTTATAACGAACAGGAGGTGTTGCCGGATTCAGCGAAAAAGATTAAAAATAAAATTTCAGAGTTAATTGTCCGGGAAAAAATCAGTAAAAACAGTAAAATCTGTTTTGTAAATGACGGAAGCCGGGATCGGACATGGGAGATCATACAGGAACTCTGTAAGCGGGATTCAGTATATTCAGGCATCTGTCTGGCTCACAACGAAGGCCATCAGAACGCGGTTATGGCCGGTCTTATGACAGTAATGCCTTACTGCGATGCAGCCATCAGCATGGACGCTGATCTGCAGGACGATATCGATGCCATAGACGCCATGATAGATAAATACGATGAAGGCTGTAATATCGTGTATGGCGTCCGGGACAACCGGGAGTCAGATACATGGTTTAAACGGCATACGGCGGAAGGCTTTTACCGGTTCATGAAGATGATGGGTGCCGAAGTGATTTTCAACCATGCGGATTTCCGTCTGATGGACAATCGGGCACTGGAAGCCTTTGGGGAGTATCAGGAAGTGAACCTGTTCCTGCGGGGCATCGTTCCTATGATTGGGCTGAAGCATGACTGTGTGTACTATAAACGTAAGGAACGGCTGGCAGGAGAGAGCAAGTATCCACTGAAAAAAATGTTTGCCTTTGCCTGGCAGGGAATTACTTCGTTATCATCTAAGCCAATCAAGTTTATTGTTGATTTGGGACTGGGTATTTCTGTGATTAGCGGACTTGTGTTGATCTGGTCTCTGTTCCGGCATTTTACCGGCCAGACTATTGCGGGCTGGACCAGTCTGATTATTTCCCTGTGGCTGCTGGGCGGTTTGATTTTGCTGGCCATCGGTATTATTGGTGAATACGTGGGTAAAATCTATCTGGAAGTAAAGCGTCGTCCCCGGTATTTGATTCAGGAATTTATTGACACAAATCAGCAGAACGGTAATATCCTGAAAAAATAAGAAGAAAGGCGGATTGCCTTCCTGTTTTTCAAAGCAGGTATGAAAGCTGTGGATACGGAAAAATAAAAAAGACTTTCTGTGTCGGAATCGCCAGATTTTCATCCTGCGTTACAGAAAGCCTTTTACTACAAAAAAATGGAGCGGGCGATGGGAATCGAACCCACAACATCAGCTTGGAAGGCTGGAGTTTTACCACTAAACTACACCCGCTTGTGTATTTTGGAAAGCCAAAATCTACAAAATATAATATACGAAAGAGGTTTGTTTGTCAAGATTATATTAGAGAAACCGTAAAAAATTGAGGAGGGGTGATCATGACAAGAGTAAAAGAAACGATTGCGCGTCACGACAAGGGGTATAACTGCGCACAGTCTGTGGCCTGCACGTACGCAGATCTGGTCGGACTGGATGAGACCACCATGTTTAAGGTAACGGAAGGTTTGGGCAAAGGTATGGGCGGAACGCTGGCAACCTGCGGGGCGTTGAGTGGGGCCTGTGTGCTGGCCGGTATGAAACGCAGTACGGGTAATCTTGAATCGCCGGACAGCAAATTGGAAACCTATAAACTGGCGGAAGAAATCGTAAATAAATTTCAGGAAAAGTGTCATTCCCTGGTGTGTCGGGAACTGAAAGGGCTGGATACGGGCAAAGTTCTGACGCCCTGTCCCGACTGCATCATGAATGCGGCTTGCATTGCGGAAGAAGTTCTGGACTTGAAAGCGTAAGAAGTTTATCCTCAAAACGCGCAAGCAGCTGCAAACATGTTGCTGCAGGGTACAGCGTAATAAATGAAGCATAATTAAAGAAGATATCCCGAATAAAAAAAGCCGGTTGCAGCGATGTGCAACCGGTTTCTTTCTTTAATTTATAAAATGGTCGGAGCAGCAGGATTCGAACCTGCGACCCCCTGCTCCCAAGGCAGGTGCGCTACCAAACTGCGCTATGCCCCGACATAGGATTTGCTTACAGTTTCAATAATGTGAACAATGCTATTATATATAAGTTTCAGCAGGCTTGTCAAGCGATCCGAAAAAAACATATAAAAGCATTCCCTGTAAAAAACCGGCTTTCCAGATCAGGAAAGCCGGTGATTCGCTTTTGTATTATTTGAAATAGCGGTCCAATAAGCCTTTGAATGCTTTACCATGACGGGCTTCGTCGCGGGCCATTTCATGAACGGTGTCGTGAATTGCATCCAGATTCAGCGCTTTGGCACGTTTTGCCAGGTCGGTCTTGCCGGCGGTTGCACCGTTTTCAGCTTCTACGCGCATTTCCAGATTCCTTTTGGTACTGTCGGTAATAACTTCGCCTAACAGTTCTGCAAATTTAGCAGCATGTTCGGCTTCTTCGTAAGCTGCTTTTTCCCAGTACAGGCCGATTTCCGGGTAGCCTTCACGGAAAGCAACGCGGGCCATGGCCAGGTACATGCCGACTTCGCTGCATTCGCCATTGAAATTGGCGCGCAGATCCGCTTTAATATCTTCGGGAACATCTGCCGCTACGCCTACTACATGTTCAGCAGCCCAGGTCATATCGCCGGCCTGTTCAACAAATTTGGAAGCTGGAGCTCCGCACTGGGGGCATTTAGCCGGAGCTTCGGTTCCTTCATAGACGTAACCGCAAACAGAACAAACAAATTTTTTCATGATGATTACCTCCGTATTTTAATTATTTTATATATAGTTTACCTGTGGTACGGTTGGCACCGTTCCTTGCATAAAAAGTATAGCATTTACCGGACAGCCATGTCAACAAAACAAATTGTGAATTAACCTGCCCGGTTTTTGTTAATGTTTTTTGAAAAACATAATGAAACGCTTGTCAAAAGCGGATAAAAACGATAATATTACTATGTATCTTTATAGGTATTTTTAAAGTTTTACAATCTTACTCCTGTATGTTTTACAATCATGTTGGCTTTAGGAAAACCGTTGTGAAAAAACTGAATCAAATTAATGACGGACAACTTAAAAATGAAGCAAATGATGCATTAATGCAAGATATAGCAGCACTTCATGAAGCAGAGGAGGCTATTTCCCGGGAAATAGAAAGTGCAAAACCGGATGACGTAAAGGCACTGGGAAAAAACGATAACAGTTTTCTGAAAGGTACGCTGATCTTAACGGTTTCCAGCATCGTGGTCAAGGTCATCGGTGCGCTGAACTGGATCCTGCTGAGTCGTGTGTTGGGAGGGGAAGGAATTGGTCTGTACCAGATGGGTTTTCCAATCTACCTGATGGCGATTACAGTTTCTTCGGCAGGCATTCCCGTAGCGATTTCCATTGTGACTGCCGAGAAGGTGGCCCAAAACGATTTCAAGGGTGCGGAGCGGGTCTTTCATGTAACGCTGCGACTGCTGTTTGTTACAGGGCTTGTGTTTTCTCTGGCGTTGTTCTTTGGTGCGCAGAAGCTGATTGACTGGCAGTTTATCCGGGATGCCCGGGCGTATTATTCCATTATTGCGTTGGCCCCGGCTGTGTTTTTTGTCACATTTCTGGCCAGCTTCCGTGGTTACCTTCAGGGATGGCAGATTATGACGCCGACTGCCTGTTCTGAGATAACGGAGCAGCTGGTGCGGGTTGTGACCATGCTGTTTTTCGCGTCGTATTTCCTGCCCCGGGGGTTGGCTGCGGCAGCAGGAGGTGCTAGTATGGGCGCAGGCGCAGGCGCGTTCTGTGCATTGCTGGTGCTGATGTTCTTCTATCAGCGTCTGAAGAGGGATTTAAAAGCAAAGCAGAGCTTGCAAAATATGGACGCAATACAGGAAACTTCTTCTTCCATCATTTCGCGTCTGCTGAAACTGGCTCTGCCGGTTTCCATGACCAGTCTGATGCTTCCAATCGTAGCTAATCTCGATTTGCTCATTGTGCCCCAACGGCTGGAAGCAGCCGGGTTTGATGTGCGTCATGCGACAGAGCTGTTCGGATACCTGACCGGTATGGCGGTACCATTGGTTAATCTTTCTACCATATTTACAGCGGCGCTGGCCATCAGTCTGGTTCCGGCCATTTCGGAAGCCCGGGCCCTTGGCTGGCAGGATAATATCCGCCACAAGACCGGCGTCGCCTTCCGTGTGGCCATGATAGTGACATTTCCCTGCTTCATGGGGCTGTTCTGTCTGGCGGAGAAGGTAGCCGGGCTGATTTATAATGCTCCCGGCGCTGCGCCTGCCATTCAGGCGATGAGCATCGGTATCGTACTGTTGGGCATGCATCAGGTGAGTACGGCAGTGCTGCAGGGAATGGGCCGGACCAGTATCCCCGTCATTAACATGATTGTCGCCTGTGTTGCTAAAGTTATCCTGAACTGGACGCTGACAGCGATTCCCTGGTTGGGTATCAAGGGCTCTGCTATCGCAACGGTTGCTGATTTTGGTGTGGCAGCGCTGATTAACATGTACTTTATTTATAAACTGACCGGCTATAAAATGTCGTTGCCTGTTTTCAGTAAGCCGCTGATTGCGGCCGGGATTATGGGCGCTGCTATACAAGGTGTTCTGTACGTGGCCGCCGGGCTGGGAGGCTGGGTCCTCCTGATATGCATCATGGTGGCAGCTGTTGTGTATGGAGTGGTGTTAACAGGTATCGGAGGCCTTACAAAAGAAGATCTGGAAAGTCTGCCATATCTGGGAAGCCGTATCTTGCGTATCGGTCAGAAGCTGGGCGCATTTAAAGAATAAAGACATACTATTGTCAAAAGTT
>OCTX011861662.1_pt1 | contig 13833 bp, 12 predicted proteins | sample 1539691 | NCBI WGS metagenome assembly OCTX01 (sample SAMN02144231, study PRJEB22623) | gut metagenome | biome: sheep rumen | host: Ovis aries | place: New Zealand | reverse complement strand
GCAATGGCTTCTCCTTCATTACCCAGGACGGAACCGACTCCATACTGCTTTCCGTCCTTTTCAAAAAACCGCTCGATCCGGAGCGTCTCTATATTGCCTCCGCCGTTAAAGAGATACCTGGATTCCGCAACTGTCACAGAATTTACTGTCATCCGGAAGCTGTGCACCGCAATTTGGGCAAAACATATGTAACTCCTCTCTCTGATGTCATTCCACGATTGTCAATACACGTTTGTCATTACACGATTGTCATTCCACCCACTCATAGATCCAGAGGGTAACCGAGCTGCTGCCATAGAAAAGAATCGCCATCTCGGAACCGGGTTCGCCTCCTTCTCCGAATTCATGGACCACATCCGCAGTCGGATTGTGCGGATTATCGTAAGGATCCATATAAACGGTATTTTCACCGTAATCCTCTACCGGCTCAAATTTGATTCCGGCGTTATACATAATTCCGTCTCTTTCATCATTCGGCGATCCATACTGAACATATCCGGTGACAGACCACAGCAAATAATCTCCGCCGTAGGTCGCATCTGTCGACAAGTGCATCACGACCTCCTCCCCGGGTCTGATGTTCTGAGGAGGGGCGGAGCAGTTGGTAATGAGTGTTGCGCTTCCCGCTCCGTGATACCTCGTCTCCGGCCTGGAGACATTCTCGGAATGTGTCAGTTCGGAGGCAGAATAATAATATGAGGCATCCACTCCGATTTCGTTTTTCTCGACTCTTATATTGGTCTCCTTCAGTCTCCAGTATCCTTCTTCTTTTTTTGCAGCATCTTCTTTTCCTGCCTCTTCTTTATCTGCTGCTTCTTTCTCTGTATCCTCTTCCGCGTTCTTCTCCTCTGCCTGCGCCGTGTCTGCATCCGGAACTTCCTCCCGGATCAGTTTCTCCATACCGTCTTTCAGAACACCGATTTCCTGAAGGTATCTGAGGAAACGCTGCAGTGCTTCCTCTCTGGGATAAGACGACACAAGAGAGACCCAGTTATTGAGAAGATCCCCCCAGTTGAACGAGCCTGCCCGCGTAAGTCTGTCAAGTTCTTCTTCGTCTACATACTGAGACAGGATGCTCCTCACCCTGACGAGCCGGTCCAGGCGGTTTCTCATGTTGTACGGATTGGCTTCGCTCTCTCCGAAAAAGCTGCTCCAATAGCCTGATGTCAGGACGCCCAGCTCGGAATTCAGCATGGTCTCGATGCAGACACGCTCCTTTTCCTTAATCTTATCCTGCTCCGCTTCCTGCCGGATCCGCGTATCAAAATATTCGAGGAGGGCATCCTGAGCACGCTGCTCAAAGATATCGCGGTTTTTTTCGGCCAACTCCTTATAATCATCGAAATCCCAGCCATATTTGTCACAGACTTCTTTGATCTTATCCAGGCTGTAGAAGCGGTTTACCATCTTGCCTTTCACGAAGCCGCTGGAAGTGTTGATGAATGTCAGAAAACTCTCATGGTTCGTATCCTGGTCATAAGGAAGGACGTAATTGCCGAACAGGCCCTCCGCACCATTCTTATAGACGTGGTAAAGCTCCTCGATCTCTCCCTGTTTCCATTCGATGAACATAAGGTCCATCTGTCTGGCCAGAAAGACAGTTCCCTTGGTGGTGAACTCCACTGCGGGATGTACGCCCTGCATGATGCCGCCAAGTTCCTCTGCGGCTCCCTCCCAGTCGCCTTCCGCCATCCGTGCCGACATCCTGACGAGGGCATTGGTATTGCCCACCACAAACTCAGCCGCGCCGCCCTTGAACTCACTGTCCTTGGCCTCATTGATCTTGTCGGTCAGTCCCTGCTCATCCCATGCATGCATAATGGCACCGGTGACGATGTCCTGCAGACTTTCTTCCTGTGATTCCAGGTCGCCTTCCAGCACAGCCTGCATAAGGGTGGTGCCTGTCTTGACGCCGGTCTCGATCGTATTCCCATGCGGATTCGGGTCGAACTCATCCCCCTTGAAGCATCCACCAAGGTAATTGATCGTGCTGTTGATCAGGTCCTTCGCGGCATCATCTCTGAGCCCCATCGCTTCCACATGCGCTCTTACATAAGGCTCCAGAGCCTCCGCTGCCTGCCGGTTACAATCCTGCTGTTCCACAACCTTTTTGCTGTACTCATTCAGGAACTCATCGATCTGCTTTTTCTGCTGCAGCGTCAGGGAAGCATATCCGGAAAAATGCGGCAGCGCCACAGACATCGTCCTGTTTTGCAGGTCAAAAGAATCCGGCCAGAGGATCCTCTCTTCTCCGGCTTTGTCATCAAAGTATACAAAAGCCAGTCGATCCAGCCGCTCCTCACCTTCCGGAATCGGAACAGTAAGGACGACGTCCGAATCAAAGAATTCTCCTTCATAGGATTCACATTCGATCATGACCGGCGCAGAGATCAGCTGGTATTCTTCCGGATTTTGAAATCTGGATATCAGGTCTGATGAAACGGGTTCGACGGATACGACCGTTCCCTCAGGAAAGGCATCTTCTTCGATCTGCAGGGAGAATCCGTTATTTTGAACACTGCCGACCACCGTAGCCTCACCGACGGCAACCTGCGTCTTCGCGGGTAAACTGGGCAGAATGCCTCCGGCATTCGTGTCTCCGGCATTCGTGTCTGATGCCTGTTCCTTCTGGTATTCTTCCCAGCGCTCCCTTCTCTCCTCTCTGAAGGCATCGTAGCCTTTTTGTTCAATCAGGTGGCGCACCAGGAAAAACACAGCAATGATGGCTGCGGCTGCTGCAATAATCGCAATTATCTTCCCTGAACCGGATTTAGGATTTCTGCCCGGCGCCGGCCGCACCGGTCTATTGGCCGGTCTCTGTCCTGTTTGTACTGCTTGTCCCGCTTGTCCTGTCGGTCCTGTCGGTCCTGCTTGTCTGGCTTGTCCTGTTTGTCCTGCTTGTACTGTTCCGACTTGAAAACCGCAGTAGCGGCAGAACCTGGCGCCTGCATCGAGCTGATTGCCGCAGTTGCGGCAGTATTTCATTCTTTCTGCCATGCCTGAGCTCCTTTTCTGGGGTATTTATTATTATTTCATTGTTAATTCTTTCGGCTGAACATTACTTTACAATTTAATCATAGCAAACAAAGAGGCTGTCATGCGGTTGACAGCATGATCTGTCATTGACAATTAAGATGTCACACATTTGGAAGGGGAGATGTGGGCGAAATCGGCGATTTGTACCTGATCTTGCTTTTTCTCAAATCAAGTACAATTAATGAACTGGTTTCCGGGCAGGCCGGAGGGGAAAAATAAAATAATTGTACTTATAAACAAGCTTTCTACGAATTAGGATCAATTCCCAGACATCCCGTTTTTTCGTCGAGAGTGAAAATTGATCCTGATTCGCTTGTCTTCCTGAAACAAGTACAATTTTTGTATTTTTTAAAAATTCGACTCTGAATTCCCCGAATTTTTTTCTTCTTTTTTTGTACTCAAAAGCAAGTTTTTCCGGGAATAGGAACAATCCCGGGGTTACAAGACAATTCCGGGGTGAAAGGCAATCCCGGGTTTACTGTTCAATCCCGGGATCATGGAGCAATTCCCCAATCAGCGCGTTGACGACATCCGGCGCGTCTGTATTGGAATTGTGGCCGGCGCCTTTGATCCAGTGAATCGGAATTCCGGTCTGCTCATGCCACGCCTTGTTATAGCGGATGCAGGAACCCGCGCGGTCCTTCTCTCCGCAGATCAGCAGCGCCGGACACTTGATTTCATAAGGCAGGTCCGCTTCCATCGCTTCCGCCAGCATGCGGTAGCCGTGCCCGGAAATCTGTGCATACCGCGCCTGGTCGCCGTCGTAAGTCATCATGATTTCATGCATCAGCTGCCTGCCGTACGCCGATGTGGCAACTCCGTTCACGCCGGCTTTCAGAAGAGACTTCCACGGATAATGGCGGTAGACCGGCCCCATCCGCTTCAGCAGCCAGATTTCGGCCGCTGTGACATATTTTCGCTGAAGCGGCGCGGAATCAATGGATACAAAGCCTTTCAGCTTCTCCGGGAACAGCTGGGCATACATCTGCCCGACGTAGCCGCCCATCGACTGCCCCACAATGATCGGCGCGCTGATTCCTTCCTTCTGACAGATCTCATCCACCCAGCGCGCCTTGTCCCGCAAATCAAAATCCGGCTTAAACGGCCAGCTCGCCGCATGTTCGGGCGCATCCCAGACGAGGATGCGGCACTTGTCTTCAAAATACTCCACCTGCTTTTCAAACAGGCGGTGGTCCGCTGTCAGCCCGGGCAGGAAAACAAGCGCGGCGGAGTCCGGCGGCGATTGTGTTCCGGAGTCAGCGCATGCTTCCGGCGCATCGTTTGTCCAGTAGTGGATTGTGCCGAGCGGCGTTTCATACAGCTTCTCTTTCATGGCTTCATCCCCTTAATAATGGCAAAACCGATCTGCTCGGCGTTGACGAGTCCGTAGTTGACGCCCACGGCGACCGCGGTCTTTGTCTCGCGGTTGAGGCCCAGCCACGCACTGAAGGCGCCGGCGGAGCCGGTGTGCCAACTGATGGGGCAGTCTTTTTCAAGGCGCCAGGCGAGGCCGCTGTTGGCATTTTTCTCGCAGGGGCCGTGAATCTCATGGCACATGGATAGGTAAGGCCGCGATCCGTCCAGATTGATCGCAGCAAAATCAAGCAGGTCGCCGATGGTGGAATTGAGGGCGCCGGCGGGCGCTATGGCGTCCGTCTTCTCCCACTGCCAGCACTTGCAGGGCTGATCTTTTTTATCGTAGCCAAGAAGATCCACGTTGCCCAGGAAAGTATGCTGAAGCCCGAGGTCCTCCTGAATATAACGGGTGAGGCTGTCCCAGAAACCCGGACCGCCGGCTGAACTGCCGTCATGAACCGCGCCGTCCTCGCCGCCGACCTGGCCAACGATGTAGCCCAGGATACTCATGCCGATATTGGAATAGACAAAAGGATACGGCTTGTCCTGCAAAACGGTGTCGCGGACGATCTGCAGCATACCGGCGTCATCCAGCTTGCCGCGGAAGGGATTGGTATGGAAAAGGCCGCCCTCCTGATTCATTTTCAGGAAGAACGGAATCGTCGTCCACAAAGTATAAGGCTGAGTTTTGAAGCCGGAAGTGTGCGTCGCCAGCTTTTCCAGCGACGGATAATAGCGGGGCGTAAGCCCTGGGATGTACTCGCTGATCGGTACATGCAGGTCAAGCTTGCCCTCGGAGACATATTTTGCCAGAAGAGAGGCTGTGAAAGGCTTGCAGATGGAACCCACGGGATAGACCAGCGTGTCCGCCGTCTCCTGCCGCTCCGGATTCCAGTGCCGGATTTCCTTCTCCCCATCCTGCAAAATCCCGATGGTCAGCTCAACGTGCTTCCTTCCGTGATACAGCTTGTCAATCTGCTGCTGCGCGGCCTGCGTGAAAACCATGATTTGCGCCCTCCTCTGCTTTGAACTCTGCTATGAGAAATGAACAGTGCGACGGACGATCAAAACATTGGATGTAATAAGGTGATGCGATAAGGTAATTATAATATACCCCGGCGGAATTACCACTCCGCCGGGGCATGATCAATTTCATATTCAACTTCAGTGTTTGTCTGGCTTAATAGGTTCTCGTCCATGCACGTCCGTCGTAGTCCAGAAGCATGTTCGGGTTGTACATGCCGTACGCTCCGATCATCTCGCTCTCATCCGTGAAGACTACCAGTGAGCCGTCCTCGGCGATGACGTAGTTGTAATAGGTGCCGGTGCTCGGATCGTCGGAGAAGACGACGCACACTGTGCCGTTATCGAGAACATCGATGTTTGCGGTCACATTCTCAACCTTGGTGGTCCAACCGCCGATGTAGGGGTTCTTCGGAGCTGCCGCGTGAGCTGTGATAGAAAGCATTGCTGTCATAACCAATGCTGCGATAACCATTGCTGTAAGTTTCTTTCTGATATTCATCATTGCTGTCATTTTTTTTACCTCTTTTCTGTAAGCTGTAATGCTTTGTCCTTTGTCTTTGTTTTTTGTTTTCAAGCGCTGTTTGTCTTGATCTGATAAGAGATTAACAAATGAAACGTCACAGAAGTGTCACATGAAATATCACATGAAAAGAGGGGGCTGGGCGGGTGGTGCGGTGCTGTTTGTGGTGGCTTCCGGGGCGGTTCCCGGGCGGCTTCGTGGCGGTTTGTTCATTATTTGTACTCTCCTGCTGCTTTTCAGGGAAATGAGTACAATTCCCCGTGCCCGGAAAAAAGGCAGAAGTTCATTTGTTGATCTCTTTTCTTAATTTCCTTATAAAAGAGTACAAATGAGTGAGACGCTCATCTCAGCAATTTTCGTTTTGCCGGAAAAGCAAGTAAAAAAATTGAACTCATTTACAAGCAAAAGCAGAAATGAGTTCAATCCCGATAAGCAAGTTTTTTCGAATGCAGAAATTCACATAAATTAGTTGTACCCTTTTCCCAAGATCGCCGCGGTTTGGTACAACTGGGGTGATCGCGAGGTTAGATCCAGCTCCGCAACGTCACCCGCAGTGCCGCTGCGTCACCCGCAGCGCTCCGCGGCCCAGGCGGCGCCGCAGGCAGCTTCTTCCTCTAAATCAGGAATAATAAGCTGGGCGTCAAACATTTCTTCTATGATGCGTTGCAGAAGCGGATTCCGGCGCAGGCCATTGCCTGAGCCGACAATGATAGTGCGCTCATCTTGCTCATCTCCTGCTCCGGTTTCTGAATCAACAGGCTGGCCGCCCTGCGGGTCTGTCTCTGCCTGAATGGCGCTGTACATGTCATAGAGTTCGCGGGAAATTCCCTGCAGAACGCCTACGATGAGGCCTCCGGGTGTGAAGTTTTCTTCGCTGATATTGAGGATGCTTCCTCTTTCTTCCGGGTTCTCCCGAGTGCCCTGAAACTGCGTGTTCACGATGAGTGATGTTTCATACGCCTCTTCAGCCAGCCTGCTCATAATCTCGTATTGGCTTCCGGCAGCGCAGCCTGCTGCCGCGGCATATTCCCGAAAGAATTTTTCAAGAATCGCATAGGCTCTTCCGCCGCAAAGGGACGCGCCGACGCACAGGAAGCTGCCGTCGATCAGCGGGCGGGTCTCGATGCCCGCCGCCTCGATATAGTGTCCGGACATCACCGAAATCTGACCGCCGGTGCCGATGTTGATGAGCGGAACGCCTTCGCGCAGGCCAACACTTCCAAGGAAGCTTGCCTGATTATCGCCGATCGCCGTCATCACCGGGATGCCCCGGAAAGTCCCAAGGACTTCGATCTGCTCCGTGACCTGCGGCAGAATAGCCGGATCAATGCTGACCGCTTCCAGCGCCGCGCGGTCAAAGCAATTGTTTCTCACATCATAGAAACCCAGGCTGGCCGCCATGCTGGTGTGCGTCAGAGGAGTTTTGCGGCCGGTCAGCAGCATCCCGATATAATCGGGAATAGTGCAGATGCTGACGGATTTTGCCGGAAGACGATGCGTACTCTGCATGCACAGATATGTGACCAGCCCGTAGCCGGACGCAGCCTGTATGCCTGTTGCCTCGCGGATCTGCTGCACCATTGTTTTTCCGTCCGGAAGCGGAACATTGCCCTGCTGGTCCTGCCAGGTGTAAAGCGGGCTGACCGCCTTTCCTTCGCTGTCTGTGCAGACGATTCCATGCATCTGGCCGGTCAGGCCGATGCAGCGAACATCCTGATGCTCTGAAAGCATCACATCAAGCGACTCCAGGACAATGTCAGCGATACGCTGTGGATCCTGGACGCGCTGCGCATTAACATTTGCCTGCACTGCGCTGTCATTCCCGACCGTGCGGACGGCACAGATTTTGCCGGGGCCGGCAGACGAGGCGGGTGAGCCAGATTTTGCATTCCCGCTGTCGCGGCAGACCAGGCTGATTGTAGTGGTTCCGATATCAATTCCAATAGTTTTCATGATTACATTATAATATCCGGAAAAAAAAATCCCCAGGCATTTTCTGCCTGGGGATAGTAGACATCACACGATTGTCACAATGGATTCAGCGCTTCCCTGGATGACGCCCGCGAGGTAGTCCTCCTTGATTTTGGTGATGAAGCGGGTGTCGCTGAAAAGGTGCAGGCAGGTGACGACCAGGCCGCCGACATCCAGATTTTGCAAAACCTCTTTCATGACCTGCGGGTTCTCGGGCGCGCCCATGACGGCGGCAGTGCTGCCGATGGCTGCCAGGTTGATGCCCGACGCGATCGCATTGGAAATGATCAGGATCTTCCGGGTCCGGACCTCGGAGAGGCGCTCGGATTTATTGAAAACGTTGAACTGCCGGATGCCGTCGAGGGTGATGCCTTCGCCGCCCGCCGCCTGGTACTCCTCCGCGGCCATGGTCATTCTGTGCGCCACGGCGATGAGGAAATTGACCAGCTCCGCGATCGTGCCCTGTTTGACAGCGGCCTTCAGGCAGACGTCCGCGTGCTCGATGTCCAAGTCCACATCGCACAGGCTGTCCACGATTTCCGTGTTGGCAAGAAGCTTCAGCAGCGTCTGGCTCACGCCGCCCTTGCTATTCTTCTTCTGGCCGGAGGCAACGTGGTAGGCCTGCTTGAGCAGCGCCAACGCGACCGTCTTCGGAGATTCTTTGAAACGCTCCACGCAGTGCAGCAGGACCTGTTCAAAATCCGCGTCCTCCCCGACGCAGTTGTTGCGCACATGCACGGTTTTGAAGACGTCTCTGCCCGCCACGCTCATGGTATTGGTCAAAAAATTGCAGGTGCCGAAGAAATAGCCAAAATACTGATCGTGTCCGAGGGTTTTGTATTTGTGGTTGAGAATGTTCAGGTGGGCGCCGTGCTCGTCCGCCCCTTTGGTCACGTCATAACAGTTTTATCCATTTACTTATTTTTCTCCTGTATTTGATACAGCTTAATCACTATAACTTTATCAGATTTCAACTCTCTGTGGTATTATCAGAATGTGCTCAAGGTTTTGTCTCACGCACGTTCTCACGTGTGATTACGATTCTGTCCGAGGAGGTACACTGATGGATATTCGCTATTTGCTTTTGCTGCAGGAATTTCGGAACGGGCCCGGTGCCATTCTTGCCGCTTTTTTTGCCAAAATGACGTTTCTGGGCGAGCTGACCACGGCCCTTTTCATCATGGCCGCTATCTACTGGTGCATTGACAAGGAGCTGGGCACTTATCTTCTGATGGGCTTTTCCGGCAACCGGCTGGTGAACGGCGTTCTGAAGGTGACTGTCTGCGCCTACCGCCCGTGGATACGGGACCCGGCCATTGTCCCCCACGGCGATGCCATCACGACTGCCACCGGATATTCCTTCCCGAGCGGCCATACAATGAATGCCGCGACGGTGTTCGGCGGCGGCGCGGTGCGCAAAGACTTCCCCGCACGGCTTCGCGTCATGCTCGGGCTGATGGTGGTGCTGGTCGCATTCAGCCGGAATTTCCTCGGGGTGCATACGCCGCAGGACGTTCTCGTGGGTATGATCGCCGGAACGCTGGTCATGTACCTGACCTACCGGCTGATGACATGGCTGGGCGATCACCCGGAGAAGAGCACTCTGGTGTGTGTGATCGGACTTGTGCTGGCGGCGGCCGTCGCGCTGTATGCGGGACTGAAGTCTTATCCTCAGGATTATGATTCAGCCGGCAAGCTGATTGTGGACGGGGCCAAAATGGCGAATGACACGTTTAAAGGCGTCGGCTGGTGCTCCGCCTTTCTCGTCGGATGGATTCTCGAGCGGCGCTTTGTCCGGTTTTCGACGGACATTCCGCTCACCGCGAAGCTGACCCGCCTCACATACGGGCTGGTCTCGTACTACGCGGTGAGCCTGATTCTGGTTCCGCTCATAAAAGACTGGATCGGCGGACCCGTCGGGACGCTCGTCTCCTGCTTCCTTCAGATGTTCTACATCTCATTCTGCTTCCCGCTGGTGATCAAGTACCTGGAAAAACAGGAAGTGCACCAGGAAGCGCCGGAGTCACTGCCGCCGGTCCGTTAAAGCACATGCGTCACTTCCCCCAGTCCGTTAAAAGCTGTTTTTTGCTTTCTGCATTGCGCAGAGCCGGATGGTCCCCGGGCAGACCGGGATCATCCGGAACAAGCTTTTCGCTCTCCGCAGCCATATCGGCGGCCAGGTCGCACAGCTGGCCGGAAATATCCCGTTTTCCCTGATCCATTCCGATGGAAAGAATCTGCGGGACAAAACCAAGCGTGCCGGCAGTGTACCAGCTGCCGTTGAATTTGTTTGCGTCTTTCTCCTTGTCGGTCACGGGCGTATTGATTTTGTTGGTCAGATAGACCACGACGAGCTCTCTTTCGGGGTCGATCATGACGAGCGTGCCCGTCCAGCCCTGATGCCCGATGGTCCCGGAATCCGCCTGCGTGCCAAAATACCACACGCGCTGGTTGTCTCCCTGGCGCCACCAGCCCAGGCCCCAGTTCGCCGCGTCCTCTTCCTTCGGCGCCATGAACTGGTCCATCACATTCCGCGAGAAGAAGCGGTGCCCGCCGTATCCGCCGCTCATCATCACGTAGGCAAGTTTTGCCAGATCGCCCGCATTGGAGAAAAGCCCCGCATGTCCGCTGACGCCGGCCATGCTGTACCAGGCCTTCTCGTCGTGCACCTGCCCCTGAATGGTTTTGGTCCGGTAGCCCTCATAGTGCAGCAGGTTGTCGCGCGTGTTGCCGTTCAGCTCCGTCGCGGCGCAGTCTTCCGGGGCAAAACCTGCCTCGAGCGGGTTGTATGTGATGTGCTTCAGGCCCATGGGATCCCAGAAGGTTTTCTTCAGATACGTGTTCAGATCCGTCCCGGTGACTTTCTCGACGATCAGCCCCAGCACCATATAATCCAGATCCGAATAAACCGTCTTCGTGCCCGGCTCATATTCGAGCGGCGTCCGGTTGATCGCTTTGATCGTCGCCTTCCTGGTCTCTTCATCCGCCCCGTTTCCGGCAAAAAGCGGATTTACCGGGAATTCGCTCTCCGGCATGTTTTCCTGATACAGAACCGGCGCGCAGTACTTCGGATCCACCGGAAAGCCGCCCTGGTGACGCAGCAGATCCCGGATCGTCAGCCGGCTTTTCCAGATTTTGATCTGATCAAGGTCATAGCTTGCGGCGTCTTCCGAGAGATCCGGGAAGACCTCCGTGTTGTCGACAAATTCCTGCCCGAGGAAGTCCGTGACATGCGCATCGAGGTCCACGGCGCCGTCCGTCACCAGCTTCTGCAAAGCGTAGTTGACGCTGAACATTTTGGTCACGGAGGCGAGGTCATACAGGGTTTCGGTCGTCACGGCCGGGCTGTCCGTCTTCGGCGTCCCGTCGGGCTCATAGCTGTTCGTCCGTCCCCACGCATTTTCATAGACAAGCCGCCCACTGCGCACAATCGCGAGTTGCGCGCTCGGGAAGCCGTTTGCAATGTCGCACTCAATCAGATCCGAAATCAGCTGCAGCGCCTGCGGGTGGATGCCCGCCTCTTCGAGAGAACCCTCCAGCACCTCCGGATACGGAATATAAACCTGCACCGCCTCCGCCATGCCTTTCGGCTCGATATTGGAAATCTGAATCGTGTTTGTTCCGTCCACCGCCAGCTTCGAGATGTCCAGCGGAAATGCGGTGCCGTTTTCTGTTCTCGGCAGGAATGAGGATGTGTCGATTGCCTCGCCGTTGACATACATTCTGAAATCTTCAACGCCGTCCCGCACCTGCAGGAAAAGTGTGCCCTGTCCGTGATTGCCGAAGAAGCTGTACATGGAATTCATGGCGAGCGTGTTGTCCGTGTAGCCCTTCCAGTCCGGGAAAGCCACGACGGCCTGCCAGTCGCTTTCGGCGACCGACTCAAAATCCAGGACGGCGGGTGCGGTCACCGTATTCGAAGTCTCCGCATTTGTAGTCTCCGCATTTACAGCAAGCGAACTCGTAGTCACCGCATTCACAGTAATCGCGGCCGCGCAGATCACTGCTGACGCCGCGACACAAATCAACTGTTTCAGAAATCTGTGCTTCATGAACTTCTTCATCGTTAATGCTGCTTCCTTCCTGCTCTTTTCAGCTACTTCCCCTCTACTCTCAGGTTTTACCTCACTTCGATGTCCATCTCCGTCGCCCGCTCGAGGTAGACGCTCTCGATGGGCTGGGCGGAGACCAGGATTTTCTTCGCATATTTTCCGCCGAAACGCCTGGCGACCGTATCGAGCTCATACAGGGACGACAGCGACCTTTTGCCGTCCATTCTGCCGGATTTGCAGGACATGAAGACCAGCACGTTGCCCTTCAGCGCGAGCACGTCGATCTCGTTGAGCACGTCCATGCCCGGCTGGGAATGGATCACGCCGTCCCAGTCGAGGTGAATGCCGACCTTGCAGTCGTCGTACTTGTCCTTCTCATTCACATAAGTATAAAGCTCCAGAATGCTGCCGCCGTCCCACAGACATTGTTTGACGGCCTCGCTCTTATATTTGAAGCCGAAACGCTCGGCGGTGTGCACCACATTTTGCACCAGCCCCTCCGCGGCGAGCAGGTCGAGAAGCCGGCCCAGCTGCTCCGGACTGTCCAGTTTGTTTTTCGATTCGCGCAAAATCCGGATCACCTCGGGTGTGCTCCGCTCGACGCGCAGGTTGATATCCGGCAGCAGATGCTCGCGCAGAAGCCCCGAGAGCGGATTCCAGAAATCCCAGTTTTCCCTGGCCACGCGCCAGATTTTGGCCGCATCTTCGGCAAAATCCGGATCGTCCTCTTTCAGTTCTTTGTGAAGTTCCCAATTGATCACGCCGCCGCGCAGCTCGATCAGCCGCTCGAGGTTCAGTTCGACCCGCTGCGCCGGAACGTCCCGGCTGATGTTCGTCTTCGCTCCCGCATCCAGCTCGATCAGGCGGTCGGCGGGAATGTCGAACAGATGCATCGGCGTGTCGAATTCCTGCGAGAGCATGCCGAAGGCGACCAGGATCAGGTCCTCGCCGCCCGTGATGTCAAAATATGTCTTTCCGCCGAGGCTTTTCTCGTGGCGGATTTCGGTGCGCATGGATTTCAGCGTCGACTGGAGGTCTTTGCGCGACAGCTCGTGGAACTGAACGGTTTGAACGCCGCAGTATTTTTTCAGAAAAGTTTCCGTGTCAGTCTTCCGCTTCTGAATCGTGCTGTGATAGCCGAAATAGACCACCTTGTCCACTTTGAAATGCAGACAGGTGATCACGTCTTCGATCGGCTCGTCTCCGAGAAATTCATAGACAATGATCATCCCGCTCACCCCAGTTTATCATACTTGTCGTTGCGGCCTTTCACCTTGTCGACCGGATATTTGCGCTCGTTCTGATCCATTTTCGCGTTCACGATTTCGTCCTCGTCGAGGCCGAGGCGGTCGAGCATGTTCCGGCAGTAAACCAGAACATCGGCGAGCTCTTCCTTCACATGGCCGAGGTCATACTCTTCTTCGTCCCACTGGAAGCACTCCAGCAGCTCAGCGGCTTCAATGACGATGGATTTTGCGATGTTTCCGGGCGTGTGGAATTGCTCCCAGTCCCGGTCCTCTGTGAATCTGCGGATGCGGTCAATCGTCTGCTGTGTCATTTTCTGTCTCCTTAATGCCGTGCCGTCTGCGGACCGGTTTCACCTGCGTCCGCAGCGTTGATTTCAAGTGCGTTCAGTTAATTCAGTTCTGTAGGGGACGGAGTCCTGGGCGCCTCTGCGGGTGACGGAGATAGCAGCGGCACGATTGGCAAAATCAATCGCTTCTTCGACGTCTTTCCCCTCGGAGAGGGCGACGGCGAAGGCGCCGTTGAAGGTATCGCCCGCCGCGGTGGTGTCGATTGCGTCCGCGGGGATGCCGGGGATGTGGCGGATTCCGTTCTGATTTGCCAGAAGGGCGCCGCGCTCGCCGATGG
>OCTX012271499.1_pt1 | contig 13843 bp, 12 predicted proteins | sample 1539691 | NCBI WGS metagenome assembly OCTX01 (sample SAMN02144231, study PRJEB22623) | gut metagenome | biome: sheep rumen | host: Ovis aries | place: New Zealand | reverse complement strand
AAAAACAAATTTTTCCGATTCTTTTTTGTACCTTTGCACTCAATAATATCAGAAAATGGCAAATGGATATTACTTTGTGGTTTGACAAAAGATGAAGAAACTGACATTTATATAAATGATAAAAATGGCATTACTATAAGACATTACAAGGAATGAGGGACAAACGCCCCCTATCCTCATTACTACAATTTTAATTGACTCGTCTTCTTTTTCTTACGCTGCATCTGGCGACGAAAGGCTTCATCTTCGGGGTCATAGACAGGATTCGTTGTGTCGAATAATCCCAATGATGGTATGCCGATAGATGAACTGAAAGAGTGCTGTTGGGATTCATCATGATGCTCCTGCCGTTCTGGTCCTTGTTCTTGTCTGGGCTGGCAACTTTGGCTTGTTTGCTGCTGATAACCAGTCTTGGTCTCCTGTTCTTTATTTGCGTTTCCATCCAGATACCTGACGATATTGGCGAATGTGAGGTCGCGTTTTATCTGTGAGGCTTTGAAGGTAAGACCGTCTTTCGTGAAACGGAGTCCCTGTATGTCCTTGATGTCCCTACTGCCTTTTCGCTTCATCACAATTACAACCTCCACACCCTGCTTCCTGATGTTGAACAGATAGATGATGCTTTGCTTGCGCTGATTGCGCCGATTTTGAGGGCAAAACGGCGCAAGTTGTCTGAAAGATGTATCTGTTAGGCATGTTAAACATTAGAAAAATGTTTGTTCTTGTCTTTTCTTTGGATTTTCTGTGTCATTTCACTTGGAATGGCATGGAAAATCCTTCTTTTTTTAGTCATTTTTGAAGATTTCTTGCCAAAAACTTTGTTTATTCAGAAAAAAGTCGTACCTTTGTGGCAACAATTCCCACCACGCCTCTTAACAATGCGTACCACGGTGGGACTTCGTTTTTTATATAAGGTTAAGATTTTGAATGATGGCAACATATACAAATAGACCGATAAGCAAGGCATGCCAGTTGGCAGAACTGAAGAATCGAGGCTTGGTAGTGGGTGATGATAATCAAGCTATAGAATACCTTGGCAGCATTAACTATTTTCGTTTTGCATGTTATTTGCAGCCGTTTGAGATTGATCCTGCAACCCATCAATATGCCGTAGGTACTTCTTTTGACCAGATTATTGAGTTGTATCAGTTTGACAAGGAACTGCGCAGCCTGATATTCACCGCCATTCAAGATGTGGAGATAGCTCTTCGCAGTCGTATCATCCATCATTTCTCTATGTCTCATGGCACATTCTGGTTTCTCAACCGTAACATGTTCAAGGATAAATCCATCTTCAATACAACCTTGCAGAAAGAATGGAATGAAGTGAACCGTTCAAAAGAAGACTTCATACAGGATTTCTTTGACAGATACGACAATCCCATTTTACCGCCAGTATGGAAAACGCTGGAGGTAGCGTCTTTCGGAGTATTGTCGAAGACATACGAGAACTTTGCCGAGGTCACCGTGAAGAAGTTCGTGGCAAAGGATTTTGGCCTGCCGCAATATACGTATCTTGAAAGTTGGATTCGCAGTATTACAGTGCTACGAAATTGTTGCGCTCACCATGCAAGAACTTGGAACAGACGTTATCCATGGAAACCAAAGATGCCTGCTAAATTACCTTTGAACTGGATTTCCAATGCACCGACCGTAAGAAAGCAGAAGCTATATGCCCAATTATGCTGTTTGGCTTATATGTGTCAGACTATTGTGTCGACATCTGATTTCAAGGGAGGATTAAAAGCTCTACTTGCCAAATATCCCAAAGTCAATCCGACGGCTCTTGGTTTTCTTCCTTTGTGGAATCAGGAACCATTATGGAGATGAGATTTCGTTAAAGCACCCTGTCTATGCTGTTTTGATGTTACTGAATGATGCGTTTAGCTTGTTACTCATCATTTTTCAAAATTCCCCATATTTCTTCGTATTGCCTTTATTTTAGGGCCGATTTGCGTTAATCTTCTAAAATTACTTTGCCACATCAGCATTAATATGTACCTTTGCATCCTAACAATATGGAGGAATTATTATGAGCAACATTATAGGAGTAGACGGATGGAAAAGGTAAAAGTATTGATAGCAGGTGCCGGACCGGCAGGTGCCGTGTGCGGTCTGCTGCTCAGAAAGAAGGGTGTGGACTGCATGCTGGTGGACAGGGCAGCGTTTCCTCGTGACAAGATATGTGGCGGCGGCCTGACACCCAGGTCGTATAGGCTGCTGCAGCGGTTGCTGCCGGAGTTTGCGTATGACTATAACACCGTGCACCGCCTGCAACTGATGATAGAGGGCGATCCGGTGCTCGACTTCCGGATGGGCCATGAACTGCGCATCGTCAGGCGGCGCGACTTTGATGCCCGCTTGCTCGACGCCTACCGGCAGAGTGGGGGCGTGTTCGTCAACGAGGCCCTTGTAGGGATTGAGGAGACGGATGGTGGCATCGTTGTGACGCTGAAGTCGGGTCGGCAGGTGGCCTGCGACTATCTGGTGGGTGCCGACGGTGCCAATAGCCGGGTGCGGCGTTACCTGAACCCGAACAGCAGCCACGGTATTCTCTGTATGGAGCAGTATGCGCCGATTGCTGTCAGCAGTACAAACGAGGTGGGCCGGCAGGCGATGGACGGCAGTCAGGCGAATCGTCCCGTGGTGGGCAATCTCTCACGCCGCTACCGCCAGGGCTACTACTACAGTTTCCCCAATGCAGCGGCCGACGTGCAGGGCTTTGGCGACCTGGCCACTACGCCGGAGCGCTACCGGCAGGTGCTCGGCGCCATGGGCTGTCCTGACCTGAAGGCACTGGGTGCCTATATCCCCCAGACCATCGACTATCCGCTGCGCGAACATATCATATTGATAGGCGATGCCGGCGGCTTCCCCAACCGTCTGACCTTCGAGGGCATCTACTACGCCTTCCTGACGGCCGCTCATGCCGCCGAGGCTATCAGCACGGGCCGCCCCTTCGCCGTGGTCAACCGCCAGGTGTTTGCCAACAAGAAGAAGGAGGAGCGTGCAGCCCGCCTCTTCTACAGCAATGCGGGTCTGACGCTCCTCAAGGGCTTGTGTAAGTGTTGCCCGGGCCTTGTCGTATGGTTGTTCAACAGGGCAAGTGAAGAGTGAAGAATTTTGCAAGCGGTGAGAGCAATGCCGAATCACATTCGAGCATTGCCGAGCCGCGACGCAAAATGGGCGAAGCCAATTTGCTGCCGCTGCAGATAAAAAAGGAAGGCCGACGTCATCGTCGGCCTTCTTTCTCATATTATATATCAAGGTGTGGCTTAGAGGTTGGGGTTGATCTCGCTCCACTTCGAGATCTCCGGCACGATGTTCAGCGTCACCAGTTCGTCGCGCATCTTGCAGAGGTGCTCGTAACTCTGGTCGAGTTTGGCGTTCTCCTCGGCAGTACCCTGGGGCATCTCGAACTTGGCACCGTCCTTGGTCATCGTGGTCTTCATGGCCATCATGATGTGGTCGTACTTGTCGGTCTTCACATAAGTGCCGACGGGGAAACGGAAGGGCTCACCGCCCATAGCGGCACGAATCATCTCGACCGACAGGTAGGCAGGGCTCTGGAACGACGAGCGGCCGCGCAGTTCGATGATCTTCGCACCACCCTTGGTGACGGCGGTCTTCATCTCCTCCCACTCCTCGGCGGGGAACTCGGCGGTGCCGATGATGTCGGTCAGTTTACGGCCGGCGATGGTCACATGGCTGCCGAAGACGGCCATCTGCTCGCCGTGGCCGCCATAGGTGGCGCAACCCTTGATCTCGCTCTGCTTCACACCGAACTTCTTGGCCAGTGCCGACTGCAGACGGGTGGTGTCCAGAGCGGCCAGCGTGGTCACCTGTCCGGGTTTCAGACCGCTGTAGAGCAGGGTCACCAGACCGGTCAGGTCGGCGGGGTTGAAGATGATCACCACGTGCTTCACGTCGGGGCAGTACTTCTTGATGTTCAGACCCAGTTCCTCGGCTATCTTGCAGTTGCCGGCCAGCAGGTCTTCGCGGGTCATGCCGGCCTTACGGGGAGCACCGCCCGAGGAGATGATGTACTTGGCACCGGTGAAGGCCTCCTTCACGTCGGTGGTAGCCACGATGTGAGCCTCGTCGAAACCGCTCTGGCGCATCTCTTCGGCTACACCCTCGACGGCGTTGGCTGCAAAGGGGATATCATACAGACAGATCTCGCTTGTCAGACCCATCATCAGGGCGGTCTGAACCATGTTCGAACCGATGGCGCCGGCAGCACCAACGATTACCAGTTTGTCGTTTGTCAAAAATGCCATAATTCCTTTTCTTATTTTAGTGTTTAAGATTTTACGTCCGCAAAGATACTATAATTAATTGAGAATAGAGAATCGGGAAGTGGAAATTTAAGGGACGCGGCATAAAAAAAGTGAATAACGAATCAAGAATTACGAATTATTTAGTATCTTTGCAAAGTGGAAATGACAAAAATAAATAGGATATAATATGTACGACAAAGAACGAGGGCTCTATGTAGCCCACTGCCAGAACGGCGCACTGAGTATTGTGGGAAAGATGGCCAACCGCCACGGACTGATAGCGGGAGCCACCGGTACGGGTAAGACGGTCACCCTGCAGGTGATGGCCGAAACATTCTGCCAGGCAGGCGTGCCCTGCTTCATGGCCGACATGAAGGGCGACCTGAGCGGCATCTCGCAGGTAGGCCGGATGAGCGGTTTTATAGAGAAACGCCTGCCGGAGTTTGGGATAGACAATCCGCAGTTCCAAGCCTGTCCCGTCCGCTTCTACGATGTCTATGGCGAGCAGGGTCACCCCATGCGGGCTACCGTCTCGCAGATGGGGCCGCAGTTGCTGAGCCGTCTGCTGGGGCTCAACGAGACGCAGGACGGCGTGCTCAACATCGTGTTCCGTGTGGCCGACGAGCGTGGCTGGCTGATCGATGACCTGAAAGACCTGCGGTCGGCCCTCGACTTTGTGTCGAAGCATGCCAAGGACTATGCCACGAAATACGGCAATGTGGCCTCGGCGTCGGTGGGTGCCATCCAGCGGGCGCTGCTGCAACTGGAGAACCAGGGCGCCGACAAGTTCTTCGGTCTGCCGTCGTTTAATATCGCCGACCTGATGCAGACCGAGGGCGGCAAGGGCGTGATGAGCGTGCTGGCTGCCGACAAACTGATGATGCAGCCCAAACTCTACTCCACCTTCCTGCTCTGGCTGCTCTCCGAACTCTATACCACGCTGCCCGAGGTGGGCGACCTGCCACAGCCGAAACTGGTGTTCTTCTTCGACGAGGCACACATGCTGTTCGACGGCACCTCGAAGGCGCTGCTCGACAAGATCGAACAGGTCATCCGACTGATACGTTCCAAGGGCGTGGGCATCTACTTCATCACGCAGAGTCCGACCGACATCCCCGAGGTTATCCTCGGACAACTGGGCAACCGTGTGCAGCATGCCCTGAGGGCCTACACACCGAAAGACCAGAAGGCGGTGAAGACGGCTGCCGACACGTTCCGTGCCAACCCGGCCTTCAAGACCGACGAGGCCATCATGAACCTGGAGACCGGCGAGGCCCTGGTGTCATTTCTCGACGAGAAGGGTGCGCCGACCGTGGTGGAGCGGGCCAAGATACTGTTCCCGCTCAGTCAGATCGGGGCCGTGACCGAGGGTCAGCGCAGCGACATCATCCGCCAGAGCAGTATCTACGGAAAGTACGACCAGGCCGTTGACCGCGAGAGTGCCTTCGAGGTGCTCATGGCCGAAGAGGAGCGTCAGTTGGCCGAGGCCGAGGCGGCCAGAGCCGCCAAGGAGCAGGAGGCGGCCGATGCCAAGGCCGAGGCTGAAGAAGCGAAGGAGAAGAAGAAGCCGGGCATCATGAGCAAGGTGTGGAAGGCTGTGCTGACGGCTGTCACCTCGACCTTTGCCGCCCTGCTGGGCACGTGGGTCAGCGACAAGGTGTCGGGCAAGAAGACCAAGAGCCGCAAGTCGGCCAAGGAGCGGGTGGTGAAGAACGCCACGAGTGCCGCCACACGCACCATCACCAAGGAACTGACCCGCGACATATTGGGGAACCTGAAGTGAGTTTAACTACGAATTATAAACTGAACTTTCCCGCCTATATAACAGTTCAGATTTCCTCCAGTGCATAATACTGGTAGTCGCGGAGGATGCGACGCAGAAACTCAACATCGGTAGACTCTTGTCGGCTGATGTTGAGTTTTTGCTGTACCTTGACCGACAGTTGGGCGATGCGCGGCAGGAAGTCGCGGCGGGGGGTGTTGACGCTGCGGGTGATAATCTCAATCTGCTCCAGCGACAGGTCGGCAGCCTGCGGATAGCGCGGCGTATAGTCCTTCATCAGATAGTCGTACTCGTCGAGGTTGACCTGTATCTTGCGGTAGTTCTGCAGTTTGATGACCACCGTGCCGGCAGCCAGGTCGCCCAGCCGCTGGTGGTCTTTGGTCAGAATCATGATGAGCAGCCCCAGGAAACCCATGCCCGGTCCGTCGACGATGTAGAGCAGCCACCGCATGACGTAGGCCCCCAGCGTCGGTGTCGACCCGTCTTGCTTCACTACCCGCATCTTCATCGCCATCTTGCCCAGGCTCTGGCCGTGGTGGAATATCTCCATGCAGAGGGTGTAGAACAGCATGGGTATGGTGACTATGAAGAAGGTCCACACTTCGTCAGCCTTGATTTCTGACAGTACCCAGACGGAGAAGATCATGTAGGCCAGCAGGATCACCCAGTCTATCATTTGGGCGAAGATGCGGTCGCCTACGCTGGCCGTGGCCTGTCTGATGCGTACATATTGTCCGGTGATGATGCCCGATTGTGCCATTCGTCGTTACTTTTTTGGGAATTTCGTTGCAAATATAAGGCTTTTTTCTTACTTTTGCAGCATTATTGGTTAAAAAACTTTCTTTAGAGCGGTGAAAGAGGTCACTTTTATCCGGCAGAACATTGAGAAGTGGCGCGGCTATGAGACCATTGCCGAGGCCCCCGGCATCTCGACGCCCGACGAGGTGGCCGATGCCTATATCGACGTGACCTCCGACCTGGCTTTCTCGCAGACCCACTATCCACGGTCGCGCATCACTCTCTATCTGAACAACCTGGCGTCGGCCATCCACAACAATATCTACCGCAACAAACGGGAACCCTGGACACGCATCTTCACGTTCTGGACGCAGGAGGTGCCACTCACCATGTGGCAGGCCCGCAGCGAGTTGCGCCTGTCGTTTGTCATCTTCCTCTGCAGCGCACTGGTGGGCATGGTGTCGCAACTCATCGACCCGGAGTTTGCCCGGCTCATCCTGGGCAACTCGTATGTGGAGATGACCATCGACAATATCGAGAATGGCGAGCCGATGGCCGTCTACGACGGTTCGCCCGAAGGGGTGATGTTCGTGGGCATCACGATGAACAACATCTACGTGTCGTTCATCGCCTTCGTCATGGGCATCTTCACCTCGTTCGGCACGGGCTTCATCCTCTTTCAGAATGGGGTGATGATCGGTGCCTTCCAGACCTTCTTCGCACAGTACGGCCTGCTGGCACCGTCGGCACTGGCCATCTGGTTGCACGGCACACTGGAGATCTCGGCCATCATCGTGGCCGGGGCCGCCGGACTGGCCATGGGCAACGGCTGGCTCTTCCCCGGCACCTACAAGCGGCTCTACTCCTTCCGTCGCGGTGCCAAGCGTGGCCTGAAGATTGTCGTCGGCACGGTGCCCCTCTTCGTCATGGCCGGATTCATCGAGAGTTTCTTCACCCGCCACACCGAATGGCCCGACGGCTTGCGGCTCACGATCATCCTGCTCTCCCTCGCGTTCATTATTTATTATTATATAGTATTACCTTATTTACGACATCATGGAACAACAGACTCCGATAATTGAACTTTATGTGACCCGCACGTTTTCTGAAAAGTTGACGGCGGCTTTCAGTTTTCTGCGTGAGAACTGGCGCACGCTGCTGAAGTATGTCACCTACTTCATGCTGCCCGCAGCGCTGGTGCTCGGCTTCTTCGTCAACCATTTCTGGGGCGGCTATTTCAACCTGCTCGACGGACAGTTCGACGACCAGGTGTTTATACGCTTCGCAATGACCACGGGCGTCACCATCGTGGTGGCCGCCGTCGTCTATGTCGTCTTCCTGGCGGTGCTCTTTGCCCTCCTCCGGCTCTACTATTCGCGGCCGGAGCGGTTGCAGGACCTGCAGGCCGACGAGTTGATGCCCGAGTTCTATGCCTGCCTGAAGCGTGCCGCCGTCTTTGTGTTGACGATGGGGCTGATAATCGTGGCGGTCATCGGCCTGATGGGACTCCTGGTGGGCGGCGGCATGGCTGTCCATCCGGCCGTTGGCGTCATTGTTCTGCTGCTGTTGTATGCGGCCCTGGCGGCCTTGGCCATTCCGCTGACACTCTCTGAACCGATATATATGATGGAGGACGGCATCTCTATCTTCGCTGCCTACAGGAAGGCGCTCCGTCTGGGCTTTGCCACGTGGGGCGGCATCTTCGCCATCTCGTTCGTGTTCAGCATCCTGACCAGCATCCTGCAGTCGTTCACCATGGCACCCTGGTACGTGCTGTTTTTCATTAAGGCGATCTTTACGGCTTCAAGCACGCTCGACGGCTCATTCGTCAACACCATCTTCTTCACCATGATGGAGTATCTGGCCTGTGTGCTCCAGGTGTCGGGCTATCTCTTGTCGGCCGTCATCACCACCGTGGGCATCCTGATACAGTATGGGCATGCCTGCGACAAGGTAGACGGCGTCGGCGTGGCCAAGAACATCGAGCATTTCGATGAATTCGACAATTTTTAATTCTCTGGTCGCTTGCTACCGAAGGGACGCAAGCACTCTTCGCTCTTAACTCTTAACTCGATGGACACCCTCCGCATAGACAGCACGCAGATAGCCGCCTGGCAGTCAGACGGCCGCTACGACTACGACCGTGAGATAGTCGGTGGCAGTCAGAACCTGCTGGAGTGGTTGGCATCGGTCATCAACCAGTGGCTGGCGGACCTGTTCGATACGGCCCTCGACAACGATGTGGTCTACTACTCGTTGATGGTGGTGGGTGCCCTGGCAGCCCTGTTCATCGGGTGGCTGTTGTGGAAACACCGCTCCCGCCTGTTCTATGGGAAGAAGGAGGACGAGGCGATGGACTACGAGGTGGAGGAGGACAGCATCTACGGTGTCGACTTCGATGCCGAACTGGCGGAGACGCTCGCTCACGACGACTATCGGCAGGCTGTCCGTCTGGTCTATCTGCAGACCTTGCTGCACCTGCAGAACGCGGGTCGTATAGAGTGGCAGCCGTCGAAGACGCCCACCCAGTATATGCGGCAGGTCAACGACCCGGCGTTCAGTCGCTTGACACGGCTGTTCGTATTGGTGCGTTATGGCAATTTCGATGCCACCTGCGCCACCTTCGACGAGGTGAAGGCACTTCAGCGTGACGTCATACAGAAAGGAGGTGCGTCGCATGAGTAGCCGTAGTAAGTTCGTCGTGCTCATTGCTGTGATGCTCGTCGTGGTGGTCATCATCGAATACCGCATGCCGCAGCGTTTCCAGTGGAAACCGACATTCCTGCACGACGACCCGCAGCCCTTCGGGTGTATGGTCTTCGACAGCGTTTTGGCGCAGACGATGCCCCGGGGCTACACCGTGACACCGAACACCGTCTGGCAGATGAGGCGCGACAGCACGCTCTCGACGCCCCACGGCTTGCTCTTCCTCTGCAACGAGAGTCTGACCACCGCCCATCTTGACGACCTGCTCAGCCTGGCCGACAGCGGCCACGTGGTGCTGGTGACTACCACCGGCAATATGTGGGCCTGGGAGGACACGCTGGACGTGGTATTCTCGTATAACACCAATTTTAATATCAAGCAACTGGCGGGCAAGGCCCCGGAGAAGCAGGCTGTCAGTTGGACCGAGCGTGGTGACTACCGACCGGCGGAGACGGTCTGCACGACTTATGAGACGATGATCAGTTATCATGTGACGTTGGGCGACTCGCTGCCCTTTGTCACGCTGGCGAAGTATCAGGAGGATACCATCGCCGTATCGCTGCGCAGAGGGAAAGGTGAACTCATCATCCTCACTGCTCCGCTGCTGATGACCAACTATGCCATGCTGAGCCACGACAATGGGGCCGTGTTCATCCACAGGCTGATGAACCGCATGAAACATCTGCCGGTCATACGCAGCGAGGGCTTGCTGAGCCGAACGGCGCAGAACAGCGAGTCGCCATTCTCTGTCTTCCTGCAGCATCCGCCATTGCGGTGGGCACTCTATCTGACCATGATGGGCATCGTGCTCTTCTGCGTCTTCACCGCACGCCGCCGACAGCGGCCCATACCCGTCATACCGCAGCCGCAGAACGGCAACCGTGAGTTTGTCCGACTGATCGGCACGCTCTACTGGCAGGAGGGCAACCACCAGGGACTGCTACAGAAGAAACTGGCCTATACGGCCGAAGTGATACGGCGCCAGACGGGCCTCGACATCATGGATAGCGACACTGAGGCCGATACCCTGGCACAACTGGCCCGTCTGACGGGTAGCGACCAGCAGGAACTGGCTTTCGTCGTCAGGAATATAAAGAAGGCTGTCCTCCCGGAGTGTGTCATCACCGAGGCGGAGATGAAATCTTTCGTCGCCGAACTCGACAAAATCCTCAATGGCCTCTGCGGCCCATAAGGCCCATAAGGCCCATAGGCCCCATGAGCCCCATGAGCCCCATGAGCCCCATAAGCCCCATAAGCCCCATTAGCCCCAGAAAAAAACAACAAAAATATGCAACAACAACGTACCGACCTCACCCAGTTTTCCGAGCGCATCGAACTGCTGCGTCGGCAAATCTCACAAGTCATCGTAGGGCAGGAAGACAACATCGACCTGCTGCTCACCGCCATTCTCGCCAACGGCCATGTCCTCCTGGAGGGCGTGCCCGGCGTGGCCAAGACACTGCTGGCCCGCCTGCTGGCCCGCCTCATCGACGCGAAGTTCAGCCGCGTGCAGTTCACACCCGACTTGATGCCGTCTGACGTGCTGGGCACCAGCGTGTTTAATGTCAAGACCACCGACTTCGACTTCCACCCCGGACCGGTCTTCGCCGACCTGGTGCTGGTAGACGAGATCAACCGTGCTCCGGCAAAGACGCAGGCTGCCCTCTTCGAAGTGATGGAGGAGCGCCAGGTGACCATCGATGGCACGACCCATGCCATGGGATCGTTCTACACCATCCTGGCCACGCAGAACCCCGTGGAGCAGGAGGGCACCTACAAACTGCCGGAGGCGCAGACTGACCGTTTCATGATGAAGATCACGATGGGCTACCCGTCGCTCGACGAGGAGATCACCATCCTGGAGCGCCATCATGCCAACCAGCGACTGACGGCCCTCGACGCCATCGAGCCCGTCATCAGCAAGGCGCAACTCATCGAGATGCGACAGATGCTCGGCGACGTCTTCGTAGACCCGGCACTGCTGCGCTATATGGCGGCCATCGTACAACAGACACGCCAGAGCAAGGCGGTATTCCTCGGGGCCTCGCCCCGTGCGTCGGTGGCCTTGCTGCAAGCCTCGAAGGCCTACGCCCTGCTGCAAGGCCGCGACTTCGTGACACCCGACGATGTGCGCCAGGTGGCTCCCAGCATCCTGCAGCACCGCATCATTCTCACGGCCGAGGCCGAGATGGAGGGCATCACGCCCCAGCGGGCCGTCACACGGCTCATCGAGAAAGTCGAAGTGCCGAAGTAAAATAGTTAAATTGTAAATAACTTTGTATTTCCGTTATCGTTTCCATATCGTCCTAGTAGCCGTCATCCTGATGATAGCATCGGGCTATGTCTATCCGCTGATGTTCACCATCGGGCGCATCTGTCTGCTCCTGCTGCTAGTCCTAGTGGCGGTCGACATGGCGATGCTGTGGCACAAGAGAGGCATACAGGCCTTCCGCCAGATGAGCCAGCGCTTCTCGAATGGCGACGACAATCAGGTGCTGATACGCATCGAGAGCAACTACGGCTTTGCTCTGCGGGTGGAGGTCATCGACGAGATTCCCTTTGTCTTCCAGCGGCGCGACATCTGTTTCAAGGCGATGCTCAGGGCAAGGGGCGATGCCACGGTGCGCTACCAGTTGCGCCCCACCCGCCGCGGCGTCTATGGCTTTGGCCGGGTGAGGGTGTTTGCCTCCACATGGCTCGGACTGGTTCAGCGGCGTTTTACCTGTTGTGAACCGCAGGACGTGAAGGTCTACCCGTCGTATCTGATGCTGCGCCAGTATGAACTGCTGGCCATGAGCAACAACCTCACGGAGATGGGCATCAAGCGCATCCGCCGTATCGGTCATAACACCGACTTCGAGCAGATTCGTGATTATGTGGCCGGCGATGACTTCCGCACCATCAACTGGCGTGCCACGGCCCGGCGCTCGGTAGCCCTGTCGCCCCGCATCATGGTCAATGTCTATCAGGAGGAGCGTTCGCAACAGGTGTTCTCCGTCATCGACAAGGGGCGCATGATGCAGCAGACCTTTGCCGGCATGACGCTCCTCGACTATGCCATCAATGCCTCGCTGGTGCTCTCGTTCGTGGCTGTCAACAAGCAGGACCGGGCGGGACTGGTGACCTTTGGCGAACAGTTTGAGACTTTTGTCCCCGCATCGCGTCAGGCCGGACAGATGCAGACCATACAGGAGGCCCTCTACGCTGAGACGACGCGCTTTGGCGAGACGGACTATTCGGCACTCATGGCCGGTCTGGCCCGGCGGGTCACCCACCGCTCGCTGCTGATTCTCTACACGTCGTTCACGTCGATGTCGGCCCTTCGCCGCCAGTTGACTTATCTGCGACAGTTGGCCCGCCGCCACCGGCTGCTGGTGGTCTTCTTCGAGGATCAGGAACTGCGCGACTTCGCCTCGCGTCGCTCGTCGGCCTCCCGCCTTTCGGGTGAGACTCTCTCCCGCCTTTCTGTAGGGTCGGAGCGTGGTTCGCTTGCCACCTATCAGCGGGTCATCGCCGAGAAGTTCCTTTACGAGCAGCGTCTCATCGTGAGCACCCTCCGCCAGTACGGCATCCAGGCGTTGCTCTCCACGCCGCAAAACCTCTCCGTCGACGTCATCAACCGCTACCTGGAGATAAAGAGCCACTAAAAAAAGTTCCCCTGAAGCCCCACAAAAAAAGTTCCCCTGCCACATCGCTGTAGCAGGGGAACTCCTTCTTGTTATTGCTCTTGTTACTTCACCATCACCTTCTTGCCATTGATGATGTAGAGACCCTTGGTCGGGTTCGTCACCTTCTGGCCACGCAGGTTGTAGATGGTGCCGTTCTCGAAGGCGTTAGCCTTGACGGTGTTGATGCCTGTGGGAACATAACCGATGTTGCCCTTGATGACAGCCATCTTGTAGATGACACCGGCAGCACTGCCCCATCCGAGTTTGATGGCGTTCAGACGGGCGGCATCCATGTCGGCGAGGCTGATCTCGGCAACGCCGGTCTCGTCGAGGGTCTTGTTGATCTCGTTCAGTGCACCGCCATTGGCATCACCACCACCGTTGCCAACTTCCAGACGGTTCAGCAGGATGCGGATCTGCATGCCGGGCGTGCCTTCGATGACCAGTTTGTCGTAAGCAGTGATATTAGCATAGGTCAGGTAAGAGACGCTGCCGTTGCCATAGACGGTGGTTCCGGGGTTCACGTTCTCGTTGACATGCTGTTCGAAGTGAGGCTTGTCTTCAGTAGCCTTCGAGTCGGCGGCGATGCCGTCCCACGTCTTGAACATATCCGGAGTCAGGTCGTAGATGCCGTCCTCGATGGTGGGCTCGACAGGACCTACGGGCTC
>OCTX014536279.1_pt1 | contig 13846 bp, 12 predicted proteins | sample 1539691 | NCBI WGS metagenome assembly OCTX01 (sample SAMN02144231, study PRJEB22623) | gut metagenome | biome: sheep rumen | host: Ovis aries | place: New Zealand | reverse complement strand
TCTCCATATACTCACGAAGCATAAGGAACGCCTCCATCCAATCCTTGGGAACCTTGTACTTCTTCTTTGCATAGATGCCAAGTTGAGTTGAAAAGTTAGTCAGTTGTTCTTTACGAGTACCTTCGTAGATACCGGTAGTATAGAAATCATATTTTGCATCAAAGGTCTTATCAATAAGGAATGTTTTACCTATACGTCTACGTCCGTATACGGCAACCAATTCTGCCTTGGGGGAACTGATTATTTCCTGCAGGAGTACAAGTTCTTGATGCCTGCCCACCATTATATTCTTATTCTCCATACCAAATATGTTTATTTTTGGTGCAAAGATAATATATATTTTTAGAAATTAAAAGAAAAAATGCGTTATTTTACTACGGCAACCCACTTTTTTTATGGGTTACCGTAGTGCTATCAATATATTTTTGGTGGTACTCCCGCCCAAAAAGCATTTGTTCGACATCATCGTAGAGATCTACAAGGTAGTAGGCAACTACCGCCGCCAGTAGCCAAAAACAGACATCCCCCGACCCAGCTCACGAAAAGCTGAATCGGGGGATGCTCATATACTAACAGTGCTCAACTTATATTCAGCTCTTCCATCACCAATCCTACGGACACACCTTTCCCGTACCCAATGAACCCGTCAAATCCGAAGTCCATCAGATACCCAGCCATCCCTCTATGATATGTAGTATCGAGCTGCCTCATTATTTATTCTTTGTCACAGTGCTCGATGGTTTCCCCATCGATTTCTATTTTGTCCCGTATGTCGCGATATTATCGCGACCACTATTCATACTGATTCTTTCTCCGATACTGTTCCGTCATTTCCAGAAGTTTTCTAAACTTCTCCATCCTCTCAGGCTTCATCTTCCCTGCATTAAGAGCCTTTCTATTAGCCTTCACCCAATTAAGCATATCATGCTCCTCAATCCGATGCTTCGACGGATTCCGCTTATTCGTTTCAATAAACGTCATCACTTCCTGATAGCGCACGTTCCAACGTTCATCTTGCGTCATAGCCCAATTATCCTTTATCTCTCAACTTCCCATTAAACACGCTATCACAAATAGTGGCATTGGGAAACGGCCTCAATAATGCTTCTACAATTATCCTATCCGCCTCCGAAGTCAACGGCCCTAGCATAATCTCCACGTCTGCTAATTTCACCGGGTCTAAATCAAGGTCAATATGAGTTGTTGAAATTGGCCTATTACTAGCCATACTTGGTCCTAATGACTCAAACAGTTTCATTAGCACATCGAACGCCTGAGGCGACTCTTTCGTTAAAAGTTCCTCCGCAGCTCCAGTCATATTAACAGGATGTACCGTCAGTTTAAATCGCGACTCTTGCTGTATCTCCCACTCTTTACGCTTAAAACAGCCCACACGAGGTATATCAACCACTATACCATCCGTACCAGCCCGATGAATCAGCTTTTGAATCTCCGTCTGTGGATCATCCACATACTCCATGTCAAATAGTTTTGCCTCATTAACAAATGACGATATCATATAGTCTGGTCCGAAACTCATTGGACTCGCCAGTAAACTCACAAATCTGTCATTGACGCGATGTGTAACAAATGGCATCTCATCAATGCCGATTCTCACCCCCTTATACCGAGTGTACATATTCCATAGAGCCAGATTCTCCTTGCAACTCTTCGTCCAGCATGAAACAAAGGTATACATACCCAGTTTCGTTTGAGTTGGACCTGAGCCATAGATAGACTCCTCCATATCGTCCACCCTATCCAGCCTGTTAAACCGTATCTTCTGACTCTTCAGGATGAGTGCTAATGTTTGTATCGATGTATAATGATATATTCTCATTCTTTCGTTCTTTCTATGCTATCAATCCTCTCAAACAATACTAAGCACTGTATTATATTTCGGAGATACAAAGCAATATTCATACCCCCCAATTATTATCTTTCCCGAAGGTTAAACCATACATTTAAATCAATCTTCTGTATATCATTAACCTCGTATTGTTTACCATCCTAAAATTTCATTCTTTTCTTTCCTTTTCTGAATAGCATATCTATGTATCAGATACACCATACAGTCCTCATCAAGATTTAACCCCGTTAGCGAAAAACCCTTCTCTAATGGTGCATATATTGATTCTTGATATCTTTGGGCCTTATTAACATTTCGTGAATTTAATATCTCTTTGATTCCCTCTGGTGTAAATGTACCTTCTTGATACATGATTATTTTGCTTGCATTTATAACCTCCAACGCATTCAGAGTCCCGACGTCTTCTTCCGTCACATCCAAACATATCTTTTGTTCGAACTTGTAATAATCATCATCAAAGCACAAGAAACCAACAGAAGGTCCAAATGGCAAATACAGCATATACCCACTGAAAGGCTCCTGCACAAACATCATGTCCAAGATGCCCTTTTCAAATGCAATCTCTGTAACAGGAGAGAACAAACATGCAGGATTATCAGAAAGAAGGAACTTTATATCAGTATCGTTTCGCACATATAGAAAACCCTTACCACTCAAAAGCTCTGCAACCTTTGGAATCGACAAGGCTGCTTGCATAGGCAAATTAGCATCTGTCCTTATACCAGAATTTATTTCTTCGCAAACCTCTTTTATCTCCTTCTTCTTGCAGAAATCAAGCACAGCACCCATAGCACTTGCTGCTTTTGGCGTTCTCATCAGCTGTGAAACAACAAAAATGAATAGCCGGTCAATTTCATCACTACTCAAACTAAAATCAAATGATTGAAGTCGTTGTATTATTGGCTTTGCGTTTCCTTCTATGCCACCATAAATATGCTCTATCGAAGTCCTGTCTGTCTCGTTAATTTTGTAATACCAGCTTTTTTGAGCAGTATTTGAGATTGCCGATTGACAACAATTGCCTGTATCTATATGATAGCAACCAATCGTTGTCTCATCTACTGAGAAAAACTTTTGTAGCAACTGTGGCACAAAATGCTGTTTCTTATTATGAGGCATGAATAATCATATTTTAGCAGCAACTATTCTTTTGTATATTGCAGGGTCCTGCACTTACACTCTGCAATCAGCTTACCCATACAGGTTTTTGTCGTTAACCATGTGTGACATGTAGGGCAATAAACCTTTTCATAAAGAGCAAGAACATTATTTGCGAAACTCTTAACTTCCTCATCGCTCATACTTTCTGCCCACTCGTTAGCATGGCAACCCATCATGTTTCTCACCATAAGCTCTCTATCAACCTCACTTAGAAGCTCATTTAAGCCTACGGCCGATTTCAATATCTTATATATACCTGGCCAGAGCTCACCTATCGTATATTTATCATCAGGTGTTCTCTTAACGCTAATAGGAAGACTTACGCTTAACTTCTGACAAATCTTTTCAAGGAATAGCCCTGCCTGAGAAGCGATAATTTGCTTATTATTCGTTACTATAGCTTCTTTTAAAGTCAAATCTTCGCCGCCTTCCCTCACCTCAAAAAGTTTGGGACCATGTTCAAAAGACCAGTCGGAGAGTTTGTATTCGATATAGGGAAAACCGTTTCTTTGAAATAAAAATCTTAACTGGTTAAGCCATAAATCATCGTGGCAAGTAATGATAAACTGCCAATCTTTACAGACTCTTAGTATATAGTCTATAAACTTAGCCCTTATAACAGAATCAACACTCTGTAACACATCGTCCAGTATCATCACCTTTGCTTGTCCAATCTCTGCACCTGCTCGGATTAATGAGATGTACAGTAGCAATACCATCAAATCATAATTTGCCTCACTAAACAATTGGTTTGGGGTTGACCACTTTCCATTTTTTAACTTTACTGAGATTTCAAGAGAAGCTGAGGTATAATCCCCCAATTCCAAGCTTATCTCATTGATGAAGTCAAGATTAGATATTTCCACAAACGATTCAGAAAGGAACTCGCTGGCTTTCTCAATAAACTGTGCATTTTGTTCTCTTCGTTCCTTGATTAAGACACCATAGCTATGTGGATTTAATACCTTCTCTGTCTCATCCTTTACTTTCTTTATTTCGACATTGAGTTTTCTAACTTCATCAGCATATTTTATAACTGCCCGTTCTTTCTTATTAATATTAAAGAGCCTGACAATCATTTTGCCGCCTTTACTATTAGAAAAACCTTTGATTTTCAGCTTTGAGTTAATGAAACGATTAAACTTTGAGGTTTCACCGTATGGTATTATTTCCGGCTTCACCTCTAAAAGCTTAGCTATCTCCGTTATTGCATTCTTTCGTTCTTGTTTCAAGGTAACATACTTATCCGCCATCGATTTTACATACTCATCGCCCTCCCAATGAACAGAATGCTTTACCACGTCCTCTATTCTAGTAAAGCTCTGATACAGGAAAGCAAAGAATAGTATCTGGCGTTTATCCTTTGGTATGATACTAAACGATATAATGTCACCTCTTCTAAGAGCTATCGGTGTTACAGAATACGCAGGTATAAGAAGATTATTGTCATAATTAAAAACAGTTCTCTTCCCATTGAATTTTACATCTATACCACGCTCATTAACCGATCCGTTCTCAAGCTCTACTTTTGTGTTACATCCTATAATAGGCGAATAAAAATAGGAGATTGGAGTTCTACTTTCCGAATTAATAATAAGTGGTTCTCTGCAAATCCTTCCCTGAAGATTGTATTCAATTGCATCCACAATTGATGACTTTCCACTGCCATTATCACCAGATATAATAGTAGATACAGGCTTCCCATTTTTATCTGTGAAGTTCACTGTCAACTCTTTTGGAATACCTCGAAACGAATGAATATAGATGCTTTTGATTTTCATTGCCAACTTTTCATAACCCGTAAATCCATGTCTTCTACGCAAAGTAGTCGTCCTTTATTCCTGCGTCAATAAAGCCTTAATCCTTTCCACCACTACTTCATCCCCTAATCCCTGTTCAAAAGTCTCTTTTGCCAAGTCATATAGCGGTTCTGCTATTGGTTGAAGTCTTACCCCGTCCCATTGGACCTCATCATTCCGCAACTCTGGACATTCCTCCTCCAAAATTCTGACGCCGACATGATGGAAACTGAACTGCAGTCCATAGCACTTTACAAACAGGCAGTCCTCGTCGTTTCTGAAACAAATATCTTCACAGAGGCCCGTCTTATCATTTTTGACAAGATTCATAGCAAGATGCATTACCTTTGGCTTTATCATACCATATCCTAGAACGCTCTTAAACTCCTTCTTTTTAACTAGCGTATTCAGATAGTTCAAGGAGCAGAGTCTCAAAAACAGCTCCTGCTTTGTTTGTACCGGCATTTTAGCCTGACTAAGCAAATCTTCAATTACCATATACTAAGATAACATTTTCTCAAAGGTTCGTAAAATCTCTCTCATCTTTTCAGAGCTCTCACGCCATTTGGCAAGCAAAGCATCGTCTTTTGCGTTCTGCCCCACCAACTTATCAATCTTATCTATCTGTTCAAAGTAACCTGCAAAAGTCAACTCTCTTTCTTGTTTAGACCGCTCACTCTCCCAGTTCATTACCTTGTTATACAACCGAATAATGTCATTCAACACAATCAGATATTCAGTCAAAACATCCAAATCTTCCTTCTTTACATCCTTCCTAAAATAATCCAATACAGCAAATGTGGATTCTGTTTGCATTTTTTTGATTGTACCTACATGAGTAAAGGCAGCTATCATATCTTCATCTTTCAATAAAGTTTTCGTTGAAAGTTCCTCTAACTTGCGTTCTATTCGCTCAGCCTCTTCTGCCAATAGTTCATCGTCAGATTGGATGAGCGCTTGTTTAACAGCTCGGTTCCAATAAGTCTCTGACCGTTTATTCTCGTCAAATCCATACAGTTTTTTGAAGCCTTCATGAGTTGATATCACTAAATATGCCAAGTTCTGTCTGTACTCAGCAAAGCACTCCGAACGGCAAAAAGCAAGGAAGGTCGTCAAAGAATCAAGATAGATATAAAGGACATGCAAACCTATATTATTTTCAGTCAGATCCACCCATTGTTTATTCTGAGTCATATCCAGTTGATGTTCTTTGCAGAACTTTTCGGCAACATCCAACCGTCTCATAACACTTTCTAAAATACCGCCATATTCTTCCAAACCATGACGTAAAGCATCAATCTTGTCGTTCTGGCTTATACTTCCCACATTCAATTTCTGAATGGGCATGGGGTGAGCCCATGCAAGAAAATAGACCTTCCCCAAATTATCCTGCAACTCTTTCACCAATAAAGAATGTATCGGCTGTATAAAGCCTAGTGCCTTACCTATCCTCTCCGCCACATTACGCTCACTTACCCGCGATATATACTTAAAGAACTCTGTTGGATTATCACTAAAATGCTTGGAAACATCCCGCAACGTACCATCAGCCTCTTTCGCATATTTCTGCAAGAATTCATCAGCAGCAGCTGCTATTTCCACACTTTTCTCTGGATATTTAGCACTGAGGATTGGTTCTATTTCTTTCCATGGTGTTGTTCTGCCCGTAAAACCATACAGATACTTGTACATCTCGTGACCAGTAACCACACTTCTTCTTATATCATACTGTTTCTCAATATTCAACGATGATTTTAAACTGGCCCTGCACTGCACACATAGAGAAAAAACAACATAGCACACATTGGCATGTACACGAATCACCTTTTCTAAATAATCCCTGTCTACACTTTCCTCTTCATCTAGTACACCTTGACGGAGAGCCTCCGTCAGCACCATATCTACATACATCTCATGGTACGTTGACTCTATCGTCTGCAATAAATTCACCGTAAGATTTTTGATAGTTTCTGGTGACGCCGGCCGATTTCTTTCTTCTGAATCCATAATTTAAATCACTGTTAAATCCTTGCCAGTATACCTATTCTTAATAGTAGACTCCATCGCAGGAGGCGTAGCTGGCAGCGTGTTCAAACCAAGAGCCGTACAAACAGTATTGAACACATCACGAAGGCTGTCATATTCCTGCGCAATAACAGAGGTGGTTGTGGAAGAAAGTACCTTAACCTTTACATCCTTGTAATATCTATTTCCCCCAACCATAATACTCGTCCATTTCTCCATCACGTCAAACAGAACTGTTTCTGTAACGCCTACGTTACTTACAGTCATAACAAACTCATCCCTATGAACGTTTTCACCCTTACAGATTTCCTTTATACTGTCAGCCATCGTTTTAATTCTGTCAATCTCAGCCATAGCCCCTCTTATCTCGGCTTTATAAACTGGCGTATGAGCATCATCATGTGATAGAGGGTTAAGCAGTCGTTTACGATACACTGACAATGACGGCAGTAAAGCTAGTGGTATATTATAGAGAGAACAGAACCTATTCACAAATTTCCCAATCATCCCATTCAAGTCTTCCATTTCTATTTCTCCATTCGATTTGGGTTTCAGCAACAGATTGTCAGGAAGGAGCCGCTTTAATTCCTTTTCGCAATATTTCCTGAGATAATTGGCAGCAGCAGGATAATCTCCATTCTCGAAATATTTTTCGGCCTTTTCCTGATATGTCAATGACTTCACGAATAAAGGTTCAGGTGCTTGTCCTAATTGCCGGGACTCTTTTTCATACATCTCATAAAACTTCCAATCACCTTGTTTTCCTGCTTCACTGATATACATACTCATTGTATCAAAGAAAGCCCTATCATGAGTAAACACCATCATTTGCCTGTCGTTGGCCTTTTTCAAGAGAAGTTTTATAACAGGTATCCTAGCACTCATATCAAGGCTTAACAAAAGGTCATCAATACAAAGCACCGGCGAAACGTCCCCAATCGATATTAACTTATAATCAGAGATGGCTAATCGCAAAGCAATACCTATGCAGGTAAGTTTTGACTCGTTAAAAAAAGTGGCAAGATGTTTTATATTTGTTGTCCAGCCAGGCATGTTCACGTCTATCATGCTTGCTGTCACATTGATAGAAGGATTGTGAACCTTGCCGTCTTTATAACGCTTACAGTGGGGCTTCAATAAATTAAAGGGCACATCTGTCATGTCTATTTGTACAGCGATAGTTCGTAACCCAAGATCATAATGAAGCATATCATTGGCAGATCGTTCAACCTGCATTAGGACTGCATCCATTTCATTCTTGAAATCACGCAAAAGAGTCATGAACCGCGTGTATTCTGGTGTTCCTCGGTTCACCTGACCTTTTCTGGTCAAAGGTAATCTTACACTCTTTATGTATTGCCACCATTCTTCTGCTGTCTTTCCATCCTGTGCAGGTATTGTGCCATCTACGCGTACATAAGCACGTCTGAAATACAGGTATTTGAAAATATCTTTCTCAAAACCGCCAAACAAATCTATACGACGGCTGTTTTTCTGATATATCCAATCCGATAGCATCCGATAGTTAAACATATCAAATGCAGCCGTTGTAAGTCTTATAAAATTATCTCCTGCTGTTTGTGTTGATATTCTGGTATCTGATATTTCATAATCCTTCGGAGGGTTGCCGTTAGCGACGGAGACAAAGGTCGTTCTAATACTGGAGTGGTCATTTCTTGCACTGTACCGATTTCTCAAGTGCTGATCGTTGTTAGGATCAAAATACTTTTGAACATCAGCCACAGCCTTTTTATGACTCTCCATCAGCGTATAAAGGCCCCATACGATAGAACTTTTACCAGAACCGTTCTCACCATACAACAGTATATTCTTACCGTCCAATGGGAATTCAAACGGTTCCTTGAAGAACTTGAAATTCTCCAGCTCTATCTTTTGAAGTTTCCAGTCCATATGGCTATGCCTGATTCCTTTGGTTAATCAATATTCTGGCTTTCTTCATATTTTCCATAAGAAGATTACCAGGTTTCAGCAGTTCATCCGCAAGTTGTCGAGCACATTGCTTGTCTTCGCCACTTATCCTATCCATCATCTTCACGAATGGGGCTAGAAACTCAATGCCCGTTTCCTTAGCAAATTCAGCCTTGAACAGTTCCAAACATAAATAATCACGTAAGTTCGTAAACAAATCCAGTTGTAGACGTTCTTCACGGGTCAGCGCAGTGTCTAACATTTTTAGTTGCGCCGTCAAATATTCCAGCCTACCACATGCTGTCTGAATTTCTAAATTACAATATGGCAGTTCTAATGATTTAAGTCTTTCTATGGTCAAAACCGTAGTCTTTGAGCCATTTCTATTCAGAAGTAATCTGAACAAAGATGAATTCATCAAGAATGCTATGTATTCTGGCACTACCATACCATTTACCAATGCCACGTAGGATGGATTTGTTGTACTACTCAGGGTATTTACAAATACATAGTCCTCATCAAATCCAAACTTTTTGGGAATAAGGAGGTGCTTACCAGCAGAGGAAAGAGCCTTGGGATTAGAGTATGACAACACATCTGCCATCTTTCCCAAAAGGAATGAATCACCTTTATGTTCACTCACTTTCTCAGCCTCTGATGATTGCCTTTGAATCAAGTCGTCTTCAATCTTAAGAAGTTCTAATATTAACAGTATTAGTAAACGGTTATATGCACTCCTATGTTTATAATCCTGATTCGGACTACCACTTGTGCCGTGTACATACCTATTTCTTAGAGCTGGACCGTTGGTATATGGCGAGTTATACATATAGTAGTCAAAGTAATTCCTTTCCTCTATTGAGAACAAGTGGTTATCCTCTTCAAGCCACCCTTTTTCTGCCATTACTTGTAACATTTCTTTCCCATATGTACCATAAGCTAATACAGGACAACTGTGGTATTCGTATAGGTGTTTAAGAAAGCCTATCTCCATTTTCTTTTCCACAAAGAGATACCCTTCTTCATTTTTTGACAAATAACCCTCTTCTATCAAGTAGTCTATGCCACTACGTTGGTACTGTGCATAATTATCGTAGGGTATTTTTCCATCTTGCTCTGCAAGCATCTGAAAGAAAGAGCCATAATGCTTATCCTTAAACGGATCTACAAATGACAGCATACTCTGGTCACTAAATAACAAATGAAATAATCTGTATAGTTCACCAGGTTGCCCTTTTATGGTATAATACTTAATATGGTTGCAGCTGGCGGCTCCAGACACTCTTACTGTATCCGATGATATTTGCAACAAATCATCATCAACAGACCCTCTTTTGGCAAATAGGTTATATCTCTTTGCCACAGCATCTATTTCTGGAGCTATGATTCTACATTTCGACACCCAGTCCGCAGATGGGTCAGGCAATGATAATGCAGTCGAAGGATATCCATACTTTTCTTTCAAATAAGTCTCGTAGAAAACTTTTATCGCCGATTCTAAATTACGTCCTTCGTTTTCTAAGGCATTCTGCATGGCCTCAACCTGAAGCATGGATATGGCCTCATTATAACGAAAGGCCATATTGGTAGTGTACGAATACTTTCCTGTCAAACCCATTGTCCGCTCAAAAACACTAGATTCGGAAATTTTAGATACTAACGATACCATTCCATTATATGTCAGGAATTCGAATCCATAGCGGCAATAATGCAACAAGTCCGCATCTTTAAAACCAAGCATAATTGGTCTTGAATAACATAGGATGGCATCCCCTTCTTCGTCGTATTCAACCCACTTTAATGGTTTATTAGACTCACCACTTAAACGGACAGAATATTTAAAATGAACGGTGTTGCCCTCGTTAAAATACTTATTATTCAACTCTCCTTCTACATTCTTAGCCTTTAGGACAACGTCGTCTGATAGTTTTAAGTTGGAGTCCTTCTTTGCCACTAAGACAAGACGTACATAATTCAAATTCGGTTCAGGTAAATCCAAATAGGCAGATATGATGTTTTCCCTATCCTGAAGCGTTAAAGCAGATGGGAAATACATATGTTCATGATTTCCGAACTTATCATCTTCTACAAATTCACTTAATAACCATTCTGCCGTATGGTCATTCTCTTTGAGCAAGGTAGCAAGCAACTCATTATTCTTTTTAACCAGCCTTTCTCTTTGAAGCAAATATCGCAGATCATAAGAGTTTTCTAACAAAGCCTCATCCAGTGTCGCTTTACTAATAAAACTCTTAATATTAAATCTGTCTATTATTTCCCAGAAATTATGACGGTACGAAAAATCAATCTGTTTGTACACCTCCACCCAAGTTGTCTCATTAAGGTTGGAAAAAAAAGGAATAATAGCGTCTTTATATCCTTTAATCTCACTAAGGATCTCCTCAGACCAACTCTTCATGTAGATACCATTATCCACAAAGAGCCAGATGTTATAAAGCTCTATAACATCGTTAACATCTTCAGGCCTCCAACCTTTATGATATTTCACTATTATCTCTTCTGCATTCTGCAAATAATAAGAGATACTCATATCATAGGTTGAAAAATATTGTATTCTATTTCTCATTTCTTTCTCTTTATTATTAACACCTTGGAAATTTAATCATAACAACCTGGAAATCAATTAACACTTGCTAGGATACTGCTATCTATCCATTTTACTTTCCAACCAGTCCTCAAGATTATTGTAACATATCACACGTGAATGGTCCATCATTACAGGATATCTTACAACAACATAGTTCTCAATATTATCTGTTTTGAATTTCTCTACAAGCAACCTTGTCCTATGATTCTCTTTTTCCAATGCTTTGATATAGTAATTCGTCAGTCGTTTGTTCTGTTTACACACCTTATCCATATTTACCGGACTAAGGTTGTTTATGTCAAGGTAGTTGTTCTTGCATTGAAAATTATAAATAGTGTCACCTTTCTTACATATCACATCAAATTCCTGCATATGTATTCGCTTGACATCTGTCACCTCAAACCTATACTTTTTCAATAATGCTTCCACCTTTTTTTCAAACATGAATCCCGCCTTTATCTTATATCGTCTTTTCTTTTTCAATAGTCCATAAAGTGTATTCTCAACATAACGTATCATCATAAATACTGTAGAATAATAGTTGTCTGCGAAGGGATAAAATGCAGGACGCTCATTAATTGTGTCATAATAATCCTTAGCTGTACTGCATAATTGCAAATGTGGGCAATGTTCTGCTAACTTTTTATACTCTCCCTCATCTAGTACCAACGAGTATTCTTCTACAAACATCGCCTTCAATTCACTAACAATCTGCTTAATCTCTAACAGTTCAGTACTGTTAACAATACCATACTCGCCGAATAAACATTCTGCCTGTTTTACAGCATTTTCAAGTTCTGCATATGAGTAGAGTTTTTTTACAACTCCGGATGAAGAGTATCTCTCAGACAATGACCTGCTATATTCAAGTATATCCACCTCGCTCATAGTGTGTGCCTCCAAAAAGAAACCTTCCAACTGCTGATAACGCATATTAAACTGCAACCCAATTGGCCGTGCTACTGCTTGATATCCATCTATACATCTGCTCCCCATTATGCCATGCAAACCTGTGGTTATAGGAGTCATATTTGTTTCTATCTGCTCTTGGAAATGGCTTAACAAATCCGTTGTCTTTATCTTTTTTGCTCCCTTTGCATACAATCGAATAAGGCTCAAATAAGCCATATAATATAATCGTCTTGACTGGCAAAAACCAATTAAATCAAAAATAGTGCGATACCAAAGACCGTGAATTCCAAAAACACAGAATTCAAGTTTCAGAGCAGCATACATAGCGACCAAACGTTTTACCCTGGCAGCCACATGTTCTCCATATTTCGCTTGAAGCATACGGAACACATTAGCTACTTGTTCGTGATAGTCAAAAGTATCAATCTTACAGTCTGCTAGCAAAAATAAATCCTCTTCAGACAGGTCAAACAACAGATTTATTAACTCATCTATTTGCCTGATAAATTCAATCCATTGGGGGAACAAGTCATTGCCGTCATACAAGGAGAGATGTTCTATGACAGCATTTTTCTTCTCACCAATGCCATTCAATAAGAACTCCTCCAAGTCCTTACCTCTTAATACTGTTCCTAATGATAGCTGCATAACCTTCTTTCTACTTATCTTGTAATACCTCAGCATCCTTTACCACCGCTTCCTACGCTTCTCCGCAGGGCTTATTGTCCTCGTATGTTGCGATACCATCGCAACCATCTCCCCCCACCATCTTTATCAGCTTTGGCAGCATACCTTCTATCTTCGAACACTTAACCTTGCCATAACGATCAAAGACCATATCGTCCAACATCTCATTCTCCCCCTTTCTTCTTCCACATCCCCCACATGGGGCAATTCTCTAACTCGGAATAATCCCCGTATTGGGCTTGGGCATCACAGAGCATGTCTGTGAAGCGGGAGCTGCAGTGCAGGTCACCGAAGAAATCGGTTTCGAGGTTGAACACTTCTAGGTTGATATCCATCTCATCAGCCATGCGCTTGGAGAGGTCGGGCTTTTGACGTAGGTGACAGTATAGTTCCACTACTGCCTCGGTGAATATCGCCAGTTTCGTGTAGGTATCACCATAACCTGTAAAGCCAGCAAACTGCCAAATGATTCGAAGCACATAGCCACACCCATTCTCCCTGCTTAACCCGCAAACTGTTAATTACAAGCGAGTTACAAGCAAAAGCCATGATTATACATCATACTCAGGATAACAATTGATATCGAGATCCCTTTACGTTGGCAAATATAGGAAAATCTTTCGTAACCACCAAATAAAAAGATAGAAATCTTACCACAAAAATTTAAATTTCCGAAGCGGTTCAACACGTATGCATCGAACGAAGCTTTAGACAGCTGCAACCTCATATCGAAATTCCAACTGCTGTTGTTTCGCCAAGAAAAATATACAATTTCTCTAAAAATCAGCAAATTTAGGCACAAAAGTTGCTCTTATATCAGAAAAATAGCTATCTTTGCACCAGAAATGGTGCGAA
>OCTX012262794.1_pt1 | contig 13848 bp, 5 predicted proteins | sample 1539691 | NCBI WGS metagenome assembly OCTX01 (sample SAMN02144231, study PRJEB22623) | gut metagenome | biome: sheep rumen | host: Ovis aries | place: New Zealand | reverse complement strand
AACAAAAGTTCAATGGTCTTATAGCTCAGTTGGTTCAGAGCATCTGCCTTACAAGCAGAGGGTCCTAGGTTCGAATCCTAGTGAGACCACTTCAAGAGACGCGATTTAGTCGTGTCTCTTTTTTTTATGTCAAGTGCAACCTTTATAGTTGCTCTATTTTAGTCAGTGAATTTACAATTAGAGAGTGGAAGACTTTTGTGATTTATTGCGTGAATATTTTCTATTTTACCTTATAATTTGCAATTTAGCATCAAAAAATATGTTTTAAAAACTAAAAAAAATGACATTTTGAATAAGATAAGAAAAAATGTATTATTTTAGTCGCAATTTAGTATGAGTGCATATATGTTTGTGCTCATTATGTTTGTAATAGGGTGTTTATTTTATATGAAGAAAACAAATTTAAAAATGAAAAAGAGTTTATTTTCTCTGATATGTAGTATAGGACTGCTGCATTCTGTGTCTTCGTCGGCACAGTGTGTTGTTGGAGGTACTGATTTTGATACCTCTACTGATTTGTGTTGTCCGATATTAGAATCCAATGGTAAGCCAGGAAAAGGAGGCTGGTATGACGAAGACCTTGACTGGAAAAAACTTTGTACTAAAGACATGTCAATAGGTACGGAGGCGGCAATTCACCATGGATTGCTATCTAACGTTGCGGGTACTACTGGTAGCCTTGACCTGACAGGTGTAGATAAGATATTCCTGTCAAACAACCTAAATCCAGATGCTGCTGGTACCCACTATGGAAAATCCTCTATTGTGGCACAACCGAAATTGATTAGTCCATTCCTTAAGGCGAATGATACGCCAAATAATATGTTTGTGAATGTAGGATGTAAGGATCGTTTCCCTATGCTTTCATATAGCATAACCGGATTGGAACCTGGGTCAGAAGTGACTCTTACATTTACTGTATATGATTTGTTTGACGTCACATATTTTCGCTATTTGAATGATACTGTTTGTGCTGGAACAAACGCAAAAAAGAAGATGTCAGATTTCATGGCTGGATACAATTATGTGGCATCAAGTAAGTCAATTGGAGGTGGAAACGGACTTGAATTTGGAGTGACTTCTTCAGCTGATGTTAAAGCAGGAGAAGTTCTGTTTGATCCGTATAATAATAATATGCTGAAGAGAGATGTACTTACAAAAGAAAATACTGCAAAAATCGCCTTCGGTGGTAGTGCCAATATGAAACATACTACAAAAGTGCCGGATACTGGTAGCTTGACTTTCTATTTTTATAGAACAAGTGATTGCTATAAGATTCCTGTCGGTATTGATAATATTCATATAGAAGGTTCTATCAAACCAGCAATAACATATACTGGAAATCCATGTCCGGAGCAGCCATTGCGTATATTTACTAAGCAAAGTTATCCTGACGGAACGACATTTTCTTGGAAGGAGAGTGTGACAGGTCTGACATCTACAGATGCAAGTTTTAATTTTATTCCAGATGCGGCAGAAACAGATTATACTGTGACGTGTGAAGTGACTCTCCCTGGATGTAAACCTGCAAAGTCGGCACCTTTGACAATCCATTCTGGAACATGCTGTACTACAACTGATGGTGCTCCTATGGCTATGACAAACTTGTTCTTTGATGATTTTGGAAATTTTGTTTCTGATGACACATACGAGTGGACAGACAGAATGGGAACGACTCACACAGAGAAAATTCCTGCTGGACATATGCATTATTCACAAAGTATGGGTTCTACCTATAAAACTCCTTGTGCAAGAGCATATAATATTGAATCAACAGGAGCAACTTTGAAAGTGCCTTATCTTAGAGATGAGGGTGCAAATAAGGAGTTGTATGATCATGGAATGTATGTTATCTCTGCTCATGGTGGATATCCTTCGGGAGTAAATAGGGATGCTGACGGTTATGCCAAAGGAATACCGGCAACCAAATCTACGGGAGGAATGCTTCAGTTTGACCTTCTTGATGACGGTTCTCAGGATGATTTCTTTGAAATAGATGTCGAACATATCTGTACAGGTAAGGAAATCACGTTTGGTGCAGCTTTTGCGTCAATGTCTGAACATCCGGGATGTATTGAGGTTACCCTTGAACATAAAGGTAAGGTTTTGGAGAGTGATTCTAAGAGTTTTACGGGAGGTCCCGATGGATGGAAGGATGTAAACAAGAAGTTTACAATTGCTTCTAAAGATGTGGGTGGTGCTGATGAGGTTACTGTAACAATGAAGGTAAAGCACAACCAATCTTGTGTCCCACTCGTTGCTGGTACAGGTGATACTCGTGACTATGCTATTGACAATATCATATTCCAGGTTTGTTCGCCTCCAGATGTCAATGTGATGTCTTCAGTTAGCACAGGTAAGAATATTCTCGACCTATGTACAGAAGATGCGTTGACTCTTACTTCTATCACAACTGGTGAGGGACAAGTAGGAGCAAGTGCTGTGGAGAGATTTTATACATATTCTAATGGTCAGCCTGATCCGAATAAGAAGGTAGGATACGTATATCAATATACATTCGATGATCCGGCTAATGAAAGTGAAATTAACAAAATAGATTGGAAAACACTTCACTCAGATGAAGTATTGGACAAAGAGACTTTTGAAGTGAAAGTTCAAGAGTACTGGGACGAGATTTTCTCAAAATTGGAGGATGATCCTAACCACGAGAAACATATCTTTTTCCGTGTCGTTGTAGGTGAGTATAATGATTTGATTGCAGACCAATCGTGGAAGAAGAGTTCTGCATTCTCTCCATGTCGTAAGATCTCTATTTCAAAAATCCCGGTTGTGGCTGGACTAAATTGTGCGGCTTGTTCTCATCTTGATTTTGAAAAGACGGGAGTTACTTTCACTGCAGACAATGGCAAGCTTGATACAAAGAAAAAGACTGTTGAACTTTGTTCAGGAGAGTCGGTGAATTTAGGTATAGAGGAAGCCGTCCAAGGCGTAGACAAAGATGGAAACGTATACGGTAACTATGATGTCAAATGGTTCAAAGAAGAGGCGAAAGGCACGGCTTTGGAGACAAAGAAGTGTAAGACCGACGACGATACTGAAGCACCAACATTAAGTGTCTCTTATGACGATGTAAAGTCAGCTGGTGCAACAGGCGTTAAGTACATCATTTCGTTCCATGACTATTTTGATCCTAAGTTGGCGGTAACACCGTGTGACATGACAGACACAATCACGGTGATTGCTAATCCAAAGCCAGAAAAAACACTGGATAAACCAGATCCTTTCTGCGAAGGAACGCTAGCCAGCGAGCCTGAGAAGAAGATTTCAGGATATGCGATCCAGTGGTTTGAAACAGATACGGATACAACCAAGGCAAGCGAGATAGCGGAGCCAGAGATCGGAACATTGACGAAGGCGGAGTCGCCGAAGTCGTACTATTATGTACTGACGGACGAGACGACGGGCTGCCGCGGTGACGCGAACGAGTACGTGGTGAAGGTGAACAAGGCGGAGGCGAACAATGTCGACAACTCAAAGATGATAGAGTACAAGAAGGCAGACGCCATAGGTGGATCTTTGAAGCCGTTAGACCAGCAGAGCGGATCGACGTTCAAGCAGGCGCTGTCGGTAAAGGACCACACCCTGATGATAGGGCTTGTGGAGGGAGCCACAGATGCGACAGCACCGGATTTGGCGACAGCCAAGTTTGGAGCCGCAAGCTCGACGATACCAACGCCAACAGTGAAGGATATGAACAACTCTGACGACGAGTACCTTTGGTATTACACATATCTGGAGTCGAAGGACGGCTGTCTGAGTGACACTTTGTTGGTTGGTGTTGTGATTAAGGGAGCTCCGTCTCCTATAACTTATAGCGCTGCTTATTGCGTAAACTCTCCAGAGGTCAAACCGATGAGCGAGTATGCAGAGCCAGCAATAGAGGATAAGAATGGAACGTTGAAGTTCTACGATACAGATAAGACCACGCCGATGGATCCGTCCGACTTCCCATCCGTATCCACACCAGGCAAGTACACATATTGGGTGAGCCAGGAGAGTTCGACAGGAGGAGGAGAGAGCTCAAAGCAGCCTATCGTGATTGAGGTATACGGAGTAAATGACGTTGAGTTGGCAAAGCCTTCGGATAAGTACTGTAAGAATGACCAGAATGCGAAAGCTGTTGATGATATAGTGTCATCTGTGGCAGCGTCAGGCAATAACAAGGACTATATCAAGAGTGATGAATGGGAGTTTTTCGAGGCAAATGAGCCCACACTGAATGAGAAGACTTCCGGAGCAGCTTCGACCATGAGTGTCAGCACATCGACAGCTGGAGAGTTCAAGTATTATGCACGCCGTATATATAGAGTAGACAACAAACTGACGAATTCGACAGAAGTATGTTACGGCAAGCATGTCGAGTACACGGTGGAGATCCAAAGTGTCTCTGATCCGATCACGACAAATGTGACATATTTGAAGGCAGAGGGAGCTCCTGAAAACGGAGGCTTCAAGAAACCGACTACGCAGAATCCAGACGCAGTCATAGGGGACGCAAACTGCACGGACTGCAGCATAGTGTGGTATGACGAGAACAAGGTTCAGATAGACGAGAGCGAAGCGACACCGAAGTATAATGCCAGCCTGGAAGGCAACGAGGAGCACACATATTATGTGAAGCAGGTGAACAGCCTTGGTTGTGAGAGCGATTTCAAGGAAGTGGTGATCATCGTGTCCGGTTACCCTACACCGACAGTGAAGAACATATCGGTATGTGAGAACTCGTCAAAACTGACAGGAACTATACCTGCAAAAATTAATGAGACTGACGCAGCTAAAGAGAGCGACTTCAAGCTAGTGTGGTACAAGAGCAATGCGGACGGCACGATGGACGAGAGCCAGGAGTTTGACGAGATAGAGTTGAATCCTAGCATTCAGACGGTGGAGTCTGGAAGCGAGAAGACAGAGTACAAATACTACGTTCTTCAGCGACTAGTCAGCAGCACGACGAAGCCATACGCGCAGAGCGCACCGGTGCCTGTGACAGTGACAATCAACGCCAAGCCAAGGCTGAAGGAGTTGGTGACTGCCCCTAAGTGCAAGGGAGAAAGCCAGAAACTTTCAGAGATGTATAAAAGTGATATAGAAGGCTGCAAGGCAACATATTATGATTCGAACCATGGATCGATGGTTGAGATGCCATCTGATGTTGTGACAGAGGCCGGTCTATACGAGGTGAAGGGCTGGTATGTCATAAATAAGGGTTCATCTGATGAGGAAGTATGTTGGTCGTCTTCACAAGATCTTACAGTCGTGTTCCATGAGCTTGATGCGAATATTGTCGGTTTAGACAGAACATGTCCAGGAGTCGATGTGAATCTTGACGCTGATGTGGTAATCGGAGGTGGATTGCAACTGAGCGATGTGCACTACGCGTGGACAAACAATCTTAATTCGAAGACAGGAGACCAACAGACATACAATACAGGAGTTGAAGGCCTTGACGTCACTGGTAATAATATGGAGGTCACGCTAGAGGTATGGAGTGATGCTTGTAAGAAATCAAAAGAAAGAACGAAGACTCACAACATTAAGGTTGGTGATGGTCCGCTAGATGGAAAGATTGCGTTCTCTGAGAATAATAACACGGAAACGAAAGAGGAGTTTGTGTCAGCCAGCAGCATCGAGTTCAACTCTTGCGGAGGTAAGGTGGAGGTGAAGCTTACAGGCATCGTCAACAAGGATGGAGGTAAGTACACATTGAGCGGGTCATCATCGGAAAGCGGCTCGTTCAGTTCTGAAACAGATGGAGAGGCTACTTTGAGCTTAGGCGAGGGTACGTATACGCTTGAGTATGTCAATGAGTGCCCTACGAAATTTGAGTTTACGATCCACGATTTCAGCAACAAAGCCAGCTCGACGAACAGCAACATGACAATCTGTGAGAAGGAGAAGTGGAGTGCGGAGATCGTCAATATAGAGGGACCAAAGCCAAAGATCGAGTGGCAGAAGGACGGATTGGAGATACTGGGAGAGACGAACGAGAAACTCCAGTTCAACGAGTCGAAGCCTGAGGACAGCGGAGTGTACACATACACACTTTACTCAGCTGGCTGCCGATTCGACGGCAAGATCGCAACGGGCAACGCTCTGAAGGTGAAGCCTTATGTGGTGTTCGACGAGAGCTCGTACGAGAAGAAGTATGAGGTTGTCAATGGAGACAAACAGGAGATCAACCTCGGAATCAAGGTGCCCGCGTCAGTGTCGGACATCGAGTCTGACATCAAGTGGACCGACATGAACTCAGGTTTCAGCCATGAGGGAACCGGCTTGCTGATCGACCCAGTCGACACAGACTACAACCTGCATATCGTGGCGGAGAACAAGAACTACTGCAAGGCTGAGACGGACATCGTTGTCCTGGTAGACGCAAGGCTTCAGATGACAGCGGAGCTGGAGCGTATCCAGATATGCGAGGGCGAGACGACGAAGCTGATTGTCGACACGACTGGAACCGGCAATGTGCTTCATCCAGGGGATCTGGTACTAAAGGTGACAGAGACGACGATAGACGGAGACAAGACGATAAATCTGACACCTAACCGCAGCACTGGCAAGCTTGAGGCGGAGGTGAGCCCTGTTCATGACGCAAAATATGTGGTGACATACACATACAAGGTTGGCGACCAGGACGCGTCGTCGAAGCCGCTTGAACTGACTGTGCATGAGAAATTCCAGGTGGAATGGCTGCCTGTGGCTCCTGTCTGCCAGGGAGACGCGGCGTCGGTGGAAATTGTCAAAGTCTACCCAGTCGGCACGGAACTAGACTGGAGCGACAACCCTGCGGACGAGATCGTCTCAGGATCGATATCCGGAGCGACATTCATGCCAATCCACACAGGATCAGGTGTCGCAAGACAGACGAAGACGTACAAGGTGATAGCCAAGAACGGCATATGTCAGGACAAGCCGTTCATGATAAACATAGACGTGGACAAGCCGATCGAGGGCGAGATAATGACAGCCGACAAGATATGCCAGTATGACGAGCTGAGTCTGGACGCGTCATCATACCAGGCTGACACATACGAGTGGAAGTATGAGGAGAAGGACTCTGTGTTCACGGGCGTGACAGCCAAACTGGTTCCGGATCCTGATTACGCGACATTCTCGTTGAGCATGACGCGAGGCAAGTGCTCGGCTGAGGTACAGAAGTATGTCGAGGTGACATCAGCGCCTTCAGTGCTTCAGGTCGACTCAATAGGCATCCGCCAGATAGAGATACAGATGGAGGTCGGACTCGGAACGGGAGAGTTCAAGTATATTATAGACGGCAATGAGGACGACCCAGAGATAGGCAACAACATCAGGGACGGACTCTCGTACAGCGAGCATGTTGTGAAGGTGATAGACGAGGTCGGCTGCTCGACGGAGTTCAGGTTCGTGGTCAACAACCCTGCGATCGAGATACCTATTCACGTCTCACCTAACGGGGACGGCGTTTCTGACAGGTTCGTGGTGAAAGGTTTGGCGGAGGGCTACCCTGACGCCAAGGTGACGATCTTCGACCGCTGGGGCAAGGAGCTCGCCTCATACAACGCGGGAGACGGAACCGACTGGGATGGAGTCTACAACGGAGTGTCAATGCCGTCGACCGACTACTGGTACGAGATCCAGATCAAGGAGATAAAGAAGACCTACACAGGCCACTTCACTCTGATCAGACAGTAAATAGAATCTGACATCAGTCAGTCAATGTTTGGGTGCGGGACAGATGTTCCGCACCCTTTTTGTATGATGTATGGAATATCTGTTATAGATGAAAATCCTGTTTGAAAACAATAAGATTAAGAAGCTATGTTGTAGATTATTCGTTATGTTCTTTCATATTTGTTACAAAACGGCATCAAAAAAATAAATTTATTAGTTAATTTTGACATACAAATACAATAATGGAAATGTATCTTACGTTATAGGTAAGAAAAGAACTTAAATTTAAGACCATGATATACCGTAGTAAAGCACCGTTGAGACTAGGTCTTGCGGGAGGTGGCACAGATGTCTCTCCATTTTCAGACCTTTATGGTGGAGCTATTCTCAACGCAACAATAAATATGTACGCATACGCCACTATCGAACCTTTGAATAATGGCAAGGTGGAATTTGTCGGACCAGATTGTGATGAATTTGAGATCTGTGAAGCAACGGAGAAATTGTCAACTGAAGGATTCTTCGTTTTGGCTCGTGGCGCTTATAATAGAATAGTGTCTGATTTTACGCATTCTCCACTTTCTTTCCGTATCACGTTGCATGTGGATGCACCTGCAGGTTCGGGACTTGGCACATCGTCTACTCTTATGGTGGCAATTGTGGGAGCCTTTGCAGAGTGGCTGAAACTTCCTCTTGGAGAGTATGACATAGCCCAGTTGGCTTATAAGATAGAGCGTGAGGATTTGCAGATGGCTGGTGGCAAGCAAGACCAGTATGCAGCAACGTTCGGAGGCGTGAATTTTATGGAGTTCTATGCCGATAATAAAGTGATTGTGAATCCTCTTCGTGTGCGTTGTCAATTCCAGAATGAACTTGCCCATAATCTTCTTCTTTGCTATACACAGACGAGTCGTGAGTCGGCTAAGATAATCGAAGGTCAGGTGAAGAATGTGAAGGGGAAAAACCAGACGTCGATTGCTGCTATGCATAAGTTGAAGGAGCAGGCTATCCAGATGAAAGAGCATTTGCTAAAGGGTGATATCGACGCAATGGGAGAACTCCTTAATTTCGGTTGGGAGTATAAGAAGAAAATGACAGATGGAATATCAAATCCTTTTATTGATAAACTATATGAGACAGCCCTGAAAGCAGGGGCGACGGGAGGAAAAATTTCCGGAGCTGGTGGTGGCGGATTCATGTTCTTCTATTGCCCTAACTGCACACGTTTTGCTGTAGAGAAGGCTTTGTCTGAACTTGGAGTGGCTGCAAAGAGATATGAGTTCACTTCAAATGGCTTAAAGACTTGGACAATATGATTACAGAAGCGATTATATTGGCAGGTGGTTTTGGCACACGTCTGAAGCATGTGCTTGGGAATATTCCTAAGCCGATGGCACCAGTCGATGGCAGACCATTTTTGGCTTATCTGTTTGAGCGTCTTCGTGGTGTGGGCATCAATCACGTCATCTTATCCACTGGCTATATGCACGAGAAGGTGCAGGAATATTTTGGCGACAGCTACCGTGGCATCAATATCAGCTATGCTCAGGAGACAACTCCTCTATTTACTGGAGGTGCGATTGCTCTCGCGTCGACTTATGCAAAAAGCAATGATATTCTTGTGCTTAATGGAGACACTCTTTTTGATATAGATTTCGCTGTCTTTCAAAAATTTCATTTTGAAAAAGGAAATAATATCACTATTGCCTTGCGCAAGGTGGAGAACGTAGAGCGATATGGGGCTGTGAAGGTGGATGCCGACGGCAATTTGCTCGACTTCGTGGAGAAAGGCAAATTGAGCGGGGAAGGATTTATCAATGGTGGCATTTATATTGTGAAGAAGGATTGGCTTTTGAAGCAGGGGATGCCGTCGAAATTCTCGTTTGAGAAAGAGATTCTTGAAATGCCGTCTTTCCGAAAAAATATTGTGGCTTATCCGTTCGGAGGTTATTTCATCGACATAGGAGTGCCGGAAGATTACTATAAGGCACAGCGTGAGTTTGGAGGATTGTTTCCGAAGGCAAAATATCTTTTCCTTGACAGGGACGGAACGATAAACAAAAGAGTGGTCGGTGGATATGTCACTAAGCCCGAGGAGTTTGTTTTCCTTGATGGTGTGAAAGATGCGTTGGCTATATTTGCGAAGAAGTTTGACAGAATCTTCATCGTCACCAATCAGCGAGGCATCGGCAAGAAACTATTCACTGAGCAACAGCTTGAAGAGGTCCATTCTTCAATGATGAAGGAGATTGTCGACGTGGGAGGACGAATCGACAGAATTTATCATTGCGTCGACCTTACATGTGAGGAGACGGGAAGACGCAAACCTGAGATTGGAATGGCGAAAGAGGCAAAACGGGATTTCCCAGAGCTTGATTTTGCTGAATCGACGATGGTTGGCGATGCTATATCAGATTTGAAGTTTGGCTATAAAGCTGGAATGCAGACAGTGTATCTCCTCACCGACGGTGACGCTCCAGAGGAGACGAAAGATTATACAGACAAGTTTTACACAGATTTGAAAACATTTGCGGAGACATTATAATAGTTAATTGATTAGACAAGAAGACGTGATTATTCGCGTCTTCTTTTTGTTGGATAGCAATTTTGATAATGGTTAGATGTAATTAAAAGACTCATCCATCAACTAAAAATAACATATTCCCAGGTACGAGCCGAGGGACAAGCACATAAAAACAAAGAGGATAGAAGAACTCAGAGAAATTCTTCGATTTTTTAAGAGAAAAAGAGTCGGAAGATCAGTCATAAAATAGGAAAGATCCTTTTTCGGAGGAAGTTCGTAAGAAAGGAAGACCATAAAACAAGTTCGTTTTTGATCTATATGCCCAAAAAACTGCTTTTTTTGATTAAAAAATAGCAAAAAGATTTGTAGGTATAGAAAAAAGTGCTACCTTTGCACTCGCAATCAGGAAATGAGAGCAAGACATAAAAATGGTGTGGTAGTTCAGCTGGTTAGAATACATGCCTGTCACGCATGGGGTCGCGGGTTCGAGTCCCGTCCATACCGCAAGAGGAGTTCGATAATGAACTCCTTTTTTGTTGTATATGTTATTGTCCTTTTACTTTTAGAACCTGCGATGATAGATAGCCCGCTATTTTCTATCTCTTTTGACACTTGTGAAACCAGGATATATAATCATATATAAACAGGTTATGAGAGAAATACAATGTAAATCAAACTTGCAAATACACCATAAATATCCAAAAAAAGTATAATTTTGCACCGTCTAATTATAAATTGATAATGAAGCGTATATTCTTGGTGGGTTATATGGGTAGTGGAAAGACTACCTACGGCAAGATGTTGGCGGAGAAATATAACTTGGATTTTAAGGATTTGGACGTCTATATAGAGCAACGTCAGTTTAAGAGTATCTCACAAATCTTCAAGGATAGGGGAGAGGAGGGCTTCCGTAAGATTGAACATAATATGCTCAAGGAAGTGTCTGAGTTTGAAGATGTCGTGATTTCAGCCGGAGGTGGCACGCCGTGTTTCTTCGACAATATGGAGATCATGAACGCTATGGGCGACACTGTCTATCTGGAGGCAAGTGCCGAGGTGCTTTTCGAATATCTTCGCACTGCCAAGAATGAGCGTCCGCTTCTTAAGGATAAGAGCGACGAGGAGATGCTTGAGTATATTAGGGAGTCTCTCGCTAAAAGAGTCCCTTTCTATGAAAAGGCTAAATATAGAGTAGACGCGAGGGATGTCGACTGGAGTCTTTTTGAAAAACTTTTGAAATAATAAAAAACTATTATATGCAGGATAAAATCATAGTTCTGGACTTTGGTGGACAGTATGCCCACCTGATAGCAAACAGAGTGCGCCGTTTGGGTGTGTTTACAGAGATATTGCCTCCTACAGCCTCAGTGGAGGAGTTTGCAGGAGCAACAGGTATCATCTACAGTGGTGGACCATCCAGCGTCTACGCGGAGGATGCTCCCGAATACAATCCTGAAATTTTGAATATTCCTGTTCCTAAACTTGGAATTTGCTATGGACACCAGTTGATGGCGTCGCAGCTTGGAGGAACAGTTCGCCCAGGAAAGGTGAAAGAGTATGGAATAGCTGACCTTCTTTTGAAGGAGCCTCAGCATCCGCTATTGAAGAATATCCCTGCGTCTTCGCCAATGTGGATGAGCCACGGTGATGCGGTAGAGAAATTGCCTGAGGGATATAAGATCATCGCGTCGACGAAGGACTGCCCAATCGCTGCGGTGGCTCTAGACGATCGCAAAATCTACGGAATCCAGTTCCATCCAGAGGTGACTCATAGCAAGTTTGGAATGAAGATCCTCGACAATTTCATTGACATTTGTGGATGCCAGCGTACATGGAATATGAAGAGTTATATGCCTCTTATTTCAGAAAAGATCAAGAAAGAGGTTGGCGACAGAAAAGTGTTCTTGCTTGTATCCGGAGGTGTAGACAGCACCGTCGCATTCGTGCTTTTGAACCGTGTGTTGGGCACTGATCGTGTGATGGGTCTTCATATCGACAATGGTATGATGCGTATGGATGAGTCGGCAAAGATCATTGATTTCTTGAAGGCTGAGGGTATGAACAACCTTCGTGTTGTCGACGCTACAGATTCATTCTTGAGCAGACTTGAGGGCATTACAGCTCCTGAGCAGAAGCGTAAGATCATCGGTGCCACATTCTTGGTTGTGAAAGACGAGGAGATGGCTAAACTGAACCTTGATCCAAAAGAGTGGATGATCGCTCAGGGAACTATCTATCCAGACACTATCGAGAGTGGAGGAACAAAGAATGCCGACCTTATCAAGACACACCACAACCGTGTGAAGGAGGTGATGGATTTGATGGCACAGGGATTGCTTCTTGAGCCGTTGGCGGATCTTTATAAAGATGAGGTACGTATGTTAGGCGAGGAGCTTGGTATTCCTCACAACCTTGTATGGCGTCACCCATTCCCTGGTCCAGGTCTTGGTGTCCGTCTGCTTTGTACAGATGGCAAGGGAGAGTTTGCTACAAACGCAGACGTGCCTGGCCTGGCAGAGTATTTGAAGGAGAACAATATCGAAGGAAAAGTCCTTCCTATCAAGAGTGTAGGAGTGCAGGGCGACGGTAGAACATACGCGCAGCCGTTCTTGTTGACAACTAAGAATCTTACTTGGAAGCAGTGTGAGAAATACTCAACTGAGTTGGTAAACCGTTTCAAGGTGATCAACCGTGTGATCTGGCAGGTGGGCAGTGTAAGTGATGAGAATCCAAAGTTGGTGGAGCAGTACGCTACAAAGAACCACTTCGATGTGCTACGTAAGTTCGACAATATCTGTACAGAGTTTTTGCAGGAAAACAACCTATACGAGTCGATCTGGCAGATGCCAGTAGTGTTGGTTCCGCTTACAGTGCAGGACAAGCCATGTATTGTGATGCGTCCAGTAAACTCATCAGAGGCAATGACAGCCAACTTCGCAGAGATCGACCAGAAACTTCTTGAAGGTCTTTGGGGCAGATTCGTCGCAGAAGGAGCAGGCTCATTGTGGTACGACGTCACTCACAAACCACCGGGAACAATCGAGTGGGAGTGATTTTTGAATGCTAAATTCGAAATTATAAATGCTAAATTAGAGGTGTCTGATGGGCACCTCTAATTTTTTTAATTAAAAATGAAGAGACGTCACATTGTGGCGTCTCAATTAATGAAGATACAATATGCATAGATGCCGCAATGTTTATTTAACGTGAGTTCGACGAAATCAAAAAGATAGTTGGAAGTGTCATAACTGAGGATTGTTAAGGGCCCATGTTTGATAGATATTGGCCCTAACCCTTCCCACGTGCGAGCCGTAGGCGAGCACATAAAATTTAAAAAAACCACAGAGAGATAAAGTTCACAGAGAAAGACTTCGTCTTTTTATGAGAAAAGGAGGTTGGATTTCGATTAGAAAATGGAAAATGATTCTCAGATTACAATTCATCGAACTCATGTTATTTATTGACAGAGAAGCCGCAATGCGATGTTTCTACAGCCAATAAAAAAGAAAAGGTCGACACATTCGCGTCGACCTTTTTGCATTAGTTCAGCTATGTATTATTTGTTAATCACAAGCTTATGAACGGTAGTCTCATCATTGATAGTTGTGCGTACAAAGTAAACTCCATTAGATAGATTTGATGTGTCGATATCT
>OCTX012288204.1_pt1 | contig 13849 bp, 8 predicted proteins | sample 1539691 | NCBI WGS metagenome assembly OCTX01 (sample SAMN02144231, study PRJEB22623) | gut metagenome | biome: sheep rumen | host: Ovis aries | place: New Zealand | reverse complement strand
GAAGTGTTTTTACGTTTCCTTTGTAGTTAAATGAAAGAAAATCACAGCGACAGTTACGACCACGTGCTGAAATATACTGGTCTGTTTGGGGGCGTGCAAGGCCTGGTAACTTTGATAGGCCTTGTACGGAACAAAGCTATGGCCCTGCTACTGGGTACTGGTGGTATGGGGCTGAATGCACTGTTGCTTTCGTTCCAGAACTTTGCGTCGCAAGCTACCAGTCTTGGCATTGCGTTTGGTGCCGTACCCAAGCTGTCGGAATATTATGAGGAAGGACGTCTGGAGAAGGTGGATTACTATATACGGGTGATTCGCCTATGGAGTGTGGTAGCGGGCATATTAGGCTTCGTATTTTGTGTGCTGGTCAGTCCGCTGGTCGACGCACTGTCGTTTAACTGGGGTAATCACACGCTGCATTATGCTATGCTGGCTGTTGCCGTGGCGCTGATGGCCATCACTGGTGGTGAGACGGCCATACTGAAGGCTACTCGTAGACTGGGTGCCCTGGCTCGCATACAGGTGTTTACGGCCATTGGCTCGGTGCTGGCGTCGGTGCCGCTGTACTATTTCTTCTACCATAGTGGTGTGGTTCCGGCCATCGTGCTGACTACACTGCTGGGCATGCTGACGACCATTGGCTACAGTTTGAAGTGTTATCCCCTGCACATCAGTTTCAGCCGTGAGTATTTCAGAGAGGGCGCAGGCATGTTAAGGCTGGGTCTGGCTTTTGTGTTAGCGGCGGCAGTGGGCAGTGCATCCGAGATGGCCATTCGTGCATATCTGAATGTGGTGGGCGGACTGGAAGACGTAGGACTGTATAATGTAGGTTACATGCTTACTATTACGTATGCCGGGATGGTGTTCTCTTCGTTGGACAATGACTATTTTCCGCGTCTCTCTGCCGTGAGTAAGGATGTTGCTAAAAGCAACGAGACGGTCAATAAGCAGACAGAGGTGTCGCTGCTGTTGTTGTCGCCCATGTTGGTGGCTCTCCTTATGATGCTTCCAGTGCTGGTGCCGCTGCTGTTTTCTGGCGACTTCATGCCTGTGGTGGGAATGGCGCAGGTTGCTGTCTTGGCAATGTATTTCAAGGTGATGTCGATGCCGATAGCCTATATTACGCTGGCCAGGAGTCGCTCGCTGTCGTATCTGTTTCTGGAGACGTCGTATTTTGTAGTGCTGTTGTTAGGCGTTGTGGCAGGCTACAGGATGTCGGGCCTGTGGGGTACGGGAGTGGCTATCGTGGTGGCCCATGCGGCCGAGTTCGTATTGGTTTCGAGCTATGCGTATTTCAACTATGACTATCGTGTGACGAAGGCTATTGTGTGCTATCTGGCCGTTCAGCTGGCTGTTGGTGTCGTAGCATACATCGTTTCGGTGTTGGCCGACGGCTGGGGGTATTGGACAGCAGAAGCCGCACTGTCGATGGTCAGTACGGCTTACTCTGTTTACGTCCTGCGCCAGAAGACGCATCTGTGGGAGGCTCTGAAACGTAGGCTCCACCTATAGACAGGAGGTATTTCTCACTCCCTTTAAAACTTGAAGCTGAACTCGGCGTCGAAGAAGTTGTAGTCGTGCTTGGCCAGCGAACGGTCGTTGACACGAGAGTACTCGACATTCACCTGTAGCTTGGGGGTGAAGTTGTAGATGGCACCTATTTCATACATCGTTTTTGAAGTGCTCCATTCCTTCTGTGGGCGGTATACCTGATAGCGAGCCTTGGCCTTTAGCTTCGACTTGATAATGGGCACTATGCCGTAGACGTAGTATCCGTCTGCTTTATCGCCCTTGCTGAAGTCTATCTCGCGGCTGTCCACCTTTTTTGCCCCCCAGCCTTGGCTGTGCAGGTATTCAGCCCGGAAGGTCCAGTCGTCCTTGTCGTACTCGGCAGAGAGGGCATAACGGTTCTTCCTTATGCTGCCCTGATGCTGCACTGTGGTGAGTGGCTGCTGACCGCCTTGGGGGGTACCTAAGTAGGGGGGGACGTCAAGCTCCTCGGTCCATGTCATGTTGCCGCGTGTTCCTGTCCACCCGAAAGCACCGATGCGCACTCCTTTGACGGGCATGAACCACATGCCGCCGATGATGTCCTTGCGGTTGTCCAGGTCTTTTTGGTTGATACCCTCGCCGTTGTAGACGCCTATCTGGTAGTGCAGCAGGTTGCGTCCGGAGGCGTTCTTTAGGAAGTCGCCCTGTATCTGCACACCGATGTCGCGTCCTCCTGATGCCTTCTCGCCGCTACGGTCGCCAAGTCCGGAGAGTGCGTTGATGACGTTGGCATACGAGTACCATCCCTGGGTTATGGGGTGGGTGGGGTTTTCGAAGGTGAAGGCGCGCTTGAACTGTCCTACCTTGACGCGGAAGAAGTCGTATTTCTGCCATTCGGCGAAGAGGTCGACCAGCATGACCGTTGGGTTGCCGGGACCGGCGTTGGACGAACCCTGTAGTTGGGCGCGCCAAGCTACATCGCCTATCTTGCCGTCGAGGATGAATCGTAACAGGCGTAGGTTGAAGGCGTTCTCGCTTTTCTCGTTGGGGTTCTGGGCTTGGTATTGCATGATGCCGTAGCCGCTGAACTTGATGTCCCTAATCCATTGGGGCAGTTCAATAGTTGTCGTTTTCTTTTGTTCTTGTGCATTGGCTGTTAATGCCAAAGCCATAAATAATAAGGTGAATAGCTTTTTCATACTTTATGCTCGTTTAATGAGTAATACTACGTTCTCTACGTGCGGCGTGTGCGGGAACATGTCGACGGGCTGTACTACGGCCACTTTATACTGTTCGTCCAGCAGTTGCAGGTCGCGGGCCTGTGTGGCCGGATTGCAGCTGACGTAGACAATGCGCTGCGGCTGTGCCCTCAGTATGGTCTGTACCACGTCGGGATGCATGCCTGCGCGTGGAGGGTCGGTAATGATGACGTCTGGACGGCCGTGCTGCAGTATGAAGTCGTCGCAGAGAATGTCCTTCATGTCGCCGGCAAAGAACAGAGTGTTGTCGATACCGTTGAGTCGTGAGTTCACCTTGGCGTCCTCGATGGCCTCGGGGACATACTCTATGCCGACCACCTTGCGGGCCTTGCCGGCTACGAAGTTGGCTATGGTGCCCGTACCGGTATAGAGGTCGTAAACAAGTTCGTTGCCTGTCAGTCCTGCCAGCTCGCGTACTACGCTATAAAGGTGGTAGGCCTGCTCGGTATTAGTCTGATAGAACGACTTCGGACCAACTTTGAAGCGCAGGTCCTCCATAGTCTCTATGATGTGGTCGTTGCCCTTGAACACCATAATGTCCTGGTCGCCGATGGTGTCGTTGCACTTCTGGTTGTCCAGATACATCAGGGCCGTAATCTGGGGGAACGTGTCGGCCAGATGCTGCATTAGCTTCTGAGCCTGTTGCTCGCTCTGCCGTAGTGTCTCAGGCGTCGTGTGGTCATAGTGGAACTGTACGATGACAAGCCACTCGCCCGTGTTCGAATTGCGCATAATGACGTCACGCAGCAGTCCTACCTGCTGGCGCAGGTCGAAGAAGGTCAGTTGGTGTTCGGTGGCAAAGTCGCGTACCGAGTTGCGAATCTGGTTGTGCAGGTCGTCCATCAGCCAGCAACGCTCTATGGGCAATATCTTGTCGAAGGCTCCCGTAATATGGAATCCTATGGCAGGCTGGTCTTTAAGACTCTGGCTCTCGTCGTGGGGCAGGCGAGCTATTTCTTCACTGGTCAGGTAGCGCTTGTTGGCGCAGCCAAAGTCCAGTTTGTTGCGGTACTCACGGGTTTTGACACTTCCCAGTATGGGTCGCAACGGGGGCAGTTCCACCTTGCCGATGCGCGTCAGTTGGTCAAGCACCTGTTGCTGCTTCATCTTCAGTTGCTCGTCGTAGGGCAACTGCTGCCACTTGCATCCTCCGCACACGCCGAAGTGCTGACAGAAGGGCTCCGTACGTCGTGGACTCAGTACCGTGTATCGGACTACTTCGGCCTCCATGAAGCTGTGTTTCTTGCGGCGCACCTGCAGGTCGCATACGTCGCCAGGAACGGCCCATGGCACGAAGACTACCATGTCGTCGACACGGGCCACCGACTTGCCTTCAGCGGCATAGTCAGTGATGGTAATATTCTCTAAAAGAGGTAATGGCTTCTTCTTTCTCGTCATAGTGGCCGCGAAGGTACGAAAAAAAATCGAGCTGACCAAATGGACAGGACAATTTCTGCTATCTGCCCCAATGCTTCCCTTCGGTTGATGCTCGGAATATGTCCGCTATACGTTCACTATATGTTCACTCATCACTGAACAAATACTGAACATATACTGGACATATACTGGACATGAAGCGGACATGAACGGTACCGGTTTCTGTCTCTGCAAAGATAGAATTGAATCAGGGGAAATAAAAATAAATGGGAAAAAGTTTTGTAAATTGCTGATTTTGTAGTACCTTTGCAGCCGATTTTGGTAAGAAACAGTTGATGAAGAACGACAACATGAAGAATCAGTACCGTATCAACGAGCAGATACGTGTACGTGAAGTGCGAATCGTAGGCGATGGCGATAGTGTAGTCATGCCTACGCGTGAAGCATTGGATATGGCCCGTCAGCAGGGTGTTGACTTGGTTGAGATTTCGCCCAATGCCAATCCACCGGTGTGTCGTCTCATCGACTACTCGAAGTTTCTCTATCAGCAGAAGAAGCGCCAGAAGGAGATGAAGGCCAAACAGGTGAAGGTGGAAGTGAAGGAGATTCGCTTTGGACCTCAGACTGATGAGCACGACTACCAGTTCAAGCTAAAGCACGCCCGTGAGTTCCTGGAAGAGGGAAATAAGGTTCGTGCGTATGTCTTCTTCCGTGGCCGCTCCATCCTGTTCAAGGAGCAGGGCGAGGTCCTGTTGCTGCGTTTTGCCAACGATCTGGAGGAACTGGCCAAGGTGGAGGGAATGCCCTCGCTTGAAGGCAAGAAGATGTTCCTCTATCTGGCACCTAAGAAGGCCGGCGTGGCTAAGAAGAGTCAGCAGGCCCGAGACCGCGAGGCAAGTGTGGCCGAGGCCAAGGATGCTGCCCGGCAGCAGGCAGACGTGAAGCCACAGAACGGTGGTTTGCTGGCCAATGCCAAGATTTCGGCTGATGCTCTGAAAAAGCTCACCGAAGAGAGTTAAGAAACCGAAGAAGAAAAAGAAGGCGTCGCGCCCGGTATATGCGTAGTCGCCGATTATTAATAACATTTTAAATTTATTCAAAACAATGCCAAAAGTAAAGACAAACTCCGGAGCGAAGAAACGTTTCTCGTTCACAGGAACAGGTAAGGTCAAGAGACACCACGCTTACCACAGTCACATTCTGACGAAGAAGACCAAGAAACAGAAGCGTAACCTGCAGGGTTACACTGTTGTGGACAACTCGAACATGAAGCAGGTTCGCGACCTGTTGTGTCTCCGCTAATTCACCTATTGTCAAACATTTAAAGAAGTAAAGAACTATGCCAAGATCAGTTAATCACGTTGCATCACGTGCAAAACGTAAGAGAATTCTTAAGCTCACTCGCGGTTACTATGGTGCCCGCAAGAATGTTTGGACAGTAGCGAAGAACACCTGGGAGAAGGGTCTGACCTATGCCTATCGCGATCGTAAGAACAAGAAGCGCACCTTCCGCGCATTGTGGATTCAGCGTATCAACGCTGCCGCTCGTCAGGAGGGTATGAGCTACTCTGTGCTTATGGGTAAGCTGGCCAAGGCTGGTATCGAGATCAACCGTAAGGTGCTCGCCGACCTGGCTCTGAACAACCCTGAGGCTTTCAAGGCTATTGTGGCCAAGGTGAAGTAAGAGCAGTTCACGTAAACAACAAAATGCCGCCCCCGCAAAGGAGGCGGCATTTTATTTGTAAGAGGCTTTAGAATGTATATGCCACGTCGAACCTGAACCAGCGGCCTTTCTGTGGTATGAGTCCGGTGCAGGCACCGCTGAGCGAGTAGTGACGGTTGAGCAGATTGTGGACGTTCAGCGAGAGTTCCAGGCGTCCGATGTCGTAGTTGGCTCCAATATCCATGACGAAGTAGGGTGACACTTCCTTTTGGGCATAAAACTGACCTGCAAGATTCGTATCTATTATTGAGGCCTGTTCGAAGGCGGCTTGTTGCTCAGGAGTCAGGGAGCCCTGTGCTTTCATCAGTTGTAATAGTTGTGACACTGTTTTGTTTGCCTTATACCATACTACATATTTGCTTACTTCAATGTTGTCAGTTATTTGCCTCGAGCTGTAGTTAAAGTTAGTGTGCAGCCTGAGCCGATTAGTGGCCTGCCATGCCAGCACTCCCTTGGCTATGAAGCGCGGCATATTGAAGGCTCGGTCCTTCTTGGTTGCGTACAGCTCGTAGTCGGTAGTCTTCTGCCATGTGGCCGACAGGTTGGCTGCAAAGCGTCGGTACTCGTAGTTGGCTGTCAGTTCAAGACCGATGATGTCGTTATTGCCCATGTTGTAGTGCTCGATGAGGTCCATGTAGATGAGGTCACGTGTGCGGTTGTAGAAGGCGTTGACTTCGAAGTCGAGTCCCTTGACCCATTGCTGGGCGCCGAAGGTAAGCTGGTAGGAATGAAGCGACTCTGGAGTGAGGTTCAGGCTGAGTTGTTCGCGCCCTTTGGCTCCCATCATGGCCATCAGTATCTGGTTGGTCTTACGGTACAGGTAGGGTGCGTCGATAAAGGCCTTGGCATAGCTAAGTTTCACGTTCCACTTTGGCTGGACATAGATGAGCGCCACACGGGGTGAGAACTCGCGGATGGTGGTGGTGTCATAGCGTGCCTTGTAGTCGAAGCGTAGACCGGCATTCAGGATGACCGGTCCCCACTGATGCTTCAGCTGTGCATACACGTTGAAGTTGTTTTCGTCGCCCTTTCCCACTTCAGACATGTTGACAGTCTCGGGTAGGGTTTTTGTAAAATCATAGGTGAAGGCATAGCGTGCATCGTCCAGTTGGAAGTAGTTGAACTCGGCACCGAAGCTGAACAGCCCCTTGTGTGCACCGCTGCTGACATAGTTCCAGTCGCCTTGCAGCTTGACGCCGTAGGTATGTTCCTGACCGTTAATATAGCGTGCTATGCCACCAATGCTTTTACTCATCAGGGCCTTCGACGTTTCGGGCAGAGGCAGTATCTCGGCCAAAGCGGGTACGGGCATATCGGTGAGGACCTGATAGCGTGTCAGGTCGCTATTGTCGAATAGCAGTTGGCCTTTCAGGTAGACATTGCCCAACTGCTGACCGTAGCTCAGGTTGGCATGGTGGGTCAGGGTGGTGGTGCTGGGACGGTTTCCGTTGAAGGTCTTGTACTTGCTGATGTCGTACGGGGTATAGGTGTGCGTCATGGTCATGGGAGCCTGTACCTGCGAAAACTGGGTATTGTAGATGAAGGTCAGGTTTTTGTACTTGAGGGTAGTGCCGAAATCGTAGCTGGGGCGCTTGCCTATGCCTCCCACGGTGACCTCGCCACCCATGAGTTGCAGTCCGGTGTCCTCCTTGTCTATGTTAAACTTCTGTCCCTTGACGATATTCAGCGTGCCCCAGACCAGGATGTCGAGGTCGAAGTATCGCTTGCCGAAGAGAATGTCGCCGTGATACTGTCCGTAGTTGCCTATTCCTCCGCGTAGCTTCAGTCCGTCAATGTCGGCCCCCTGCTTGGTAATGAGGTTGACAACGGCGGTCAGCGACACTCCGCCGTAAAGCGACGAGGCAGGTCCGCGCAGCACCTCTACCTGTTTCAGTTTCTCGAGCGAGATGCTGAAGTCGGGAGCAGCCGTGTTGGTACAGTAGCTGTTCATGCGGTGTCCGTCAAGCATGAACAGTATCTTCTCCTGACCATTGCTGTAGATGCCACGCATGGCGATGTTGATGTCGTCATTACAGTCGATGATGTACATTCCTGGTACATAAATGGCCAGCAGCTCCTGCAGATTACGTGCGCCGGAGTCGCGAATCATCCGTTCTGTGATGAGCGTAGTGGGCACAGGCACCTCGCTGCGTGACTCGGCCTGGCTCGATGCTGTCGTGATGGTGGCTGTCAGACCGGCCTTCGTGCTTTCCACCATATCAATGAAGCGCTGAGGGTCGTCCAGGGTGGTGCTATAGTAGGGATTGTCGTGCAACAGCTGGTTCACGTAGTACTGGGCATCGTCCTCCCTGTCAAGACCCAGGTAACACAACGACAGCATGCGGTAAGCACTCTGGCGTATGGAGATGGGGAAGTTCTTGATGTTCTCGCGCAATTGTTCCTCAGCCTGTTCCAAACGGCCTATGTTGTAGTCTTGCTCTGCCTGGTCGTAGATGGCACGGTAGTGCTCTTCGTTGGTCTGGGCATGAGTCGTCATGTTGCCAATGGTAAGGCAACATGTAATTGTTAGTATGTACCGGCGTATGTTCATGAGTTCTTTTCTTTTTGTCTGAATACAGAAGTTAGAATGAGACGGCTACCGATGCCATCACGTTACGTCCGCGCAGCTTTTCGGGATACATAGTCCAGGCAGGTCCTGTGACGTAGGAAGCAGTATTGAATAGGTTCTCACAATCCAAGGCCAGATGGAGGTGCTGGTTGTATGAATACTTTATCCCGGCATCGAATAAGACTCTGCGATTCAAGTAATAGTCTTCTTCAACATCCTCACTCTTTACGAATTTTCGAGTCTGTACCAACGTCTTGCCCATGTAGTGGATGTTGCCATACAGCTTAAGTTGGTGTCGGGGATGGTTAATGAGCTTCCAGCCTACGTTCAGATTGGCCGTCTGGTTGGGTACGCATGCCACGCGTTTCTCGTTGTCGCTATAGTAGTATGAATTGGCTGACAGCGCCTTACACCAGTAGAGTGTGAGGTTTGCAGTGAGGCGTTGCCAGTTGTAATAGCCACTAATTTCAAAGGCGAGGTTCTCGTAGGAACCCTCATTGACCCATTTCTTTTCGCTTCCGCTGTTGCTGTAGAGATTCTTGAACTTGTTGTACGAGATGTTGACGTCATATGACAGATGGAGCGAAGGTACCTTACCTAACATCGAGAGCTGCATGGCCGTAAGGTACTGAGGAAGAAAGTCTTCATTGTAGAGAGAACTCTGACAGCGAAAGTAGTAGGCCATATCTACAAACGAACGGGCATAAGTGAGCTTTAAGTTGAACTGATCGTAGGGCAGGTAGATAAGTGCCAGACGGGGTGACCATGCCGTGATATTAGATTGCAGGCGGCGGTGCTTGATGTCATATCGCATACCGGCATTCAGAATAAGTTTGCTGGTGAACGAGTGCTTGTCCTGTACATAGAAGGAGAGACTGTTCTCCTTGCCCAAAAGGTTCAAGAAGCTACCATCGGTAGTGCTGCCCGCTCTGATATCTTTATAATCATTACCTGTGATGGAGAGATAATCGTGGAACGAGAAATGCTCAAACTGACTCCCCACCAGCAGATTGCCCTCCTGAGAGCCCAGTTTATAGTTGGTGCTGGCACGAAGGTTGCCGCCAAGGGTATATTCCTTCATGTTAGTATAATCGAAGCAGCCCACAGAGTATATTCTTTTTTCATCAGGCAGTTGCTCATTTTCAGGATTCTCAGGACTGGTTACGTCGTAGGACTGATGCGTATACCAGTCGCCATAGGCCGAAGCGCTCAAAGTGATGTTGCCCAGCTGATGCGTATAGCCCAGCTCTGCATGGTTGCTTTCTCTGTTACTGCCAGGTTTGATGCCGTTGAAAAATGCATATCGGTCATAGTCGTAGAGGCCATAAGACTCGGTAAATTGTGGCACGGAGCGTGAGTTCTTACGCGAGAAGGTAAAGTCAATGTTCTTGAACCGGAATGTCATGCCAATATCGTAGCATGGCTTGTCTCTATAACGGTCAGCATGTGCATACTGACCTGCAGCAGGCTCTATATTAAATGTGTTTATATAATTCTCCGCATCGCTAACGCTGAGTTTCTGGCCGTCACTCTGGTAGAAAGAACCCCAGATGAAGACATCGGCATCCATGAAACGGGTACCGAGCGTGATATCTGCCTTATGCGTGTTGAAGGTGCCGTAGCCGTACTTAGCCTTAATGCCATTGACATCGGCCCCTTGCTTGGTGATGATGTTCACTACTGCCGACAGCGCCACGTTGCCGTAGAGTGACGAGGCAGGACCGCGCAGTACCTCAATGCGGTCTATCTTCTCCGTACTCAGCGAGTAGTCCAGCGAACTGCTGTTGTACGTGCGATTGTTCAGTCGATGACCGTTCTCCATCACCAGGATGAGCTCCTGAGTGCGTGCAAAGGCACCATGCATGGCTATGTTTTCTTCGTTTTCGGCCAGTACGTCGGTCATGCCAGGCACATAAGTGGCCAGAATGTGGCTGATGTTCTTATTATAGCCCAGGTTCTCAATCATCTCGGCGGTAATGATGGTCACGGGAACAGGAGCTTCCTCGATACCTTCTGCTACGCTGGAGGCTGTAGTCACCTTGACTGTCTGGCCGGCCTTAAGCTTGTTCACCAGTTCCTCAAAGCGTGGCGGGTCGTCTACTCCAGTATAGTAATTGTTTAGTTCCACCAGCTGACGGGCATATTGTTCTGCCTTTGCTTCGTTATCTTGAGCCAGATAACAGAGAGCAATCAGTCGCAGGGCACGTTGCTTGTTGGTGTATTGGAAATTTTTTATATGTGATTCCAAGGCACTCAGTACCTGACCAAAGCGTCCTATCTGGTAGTCCTGCTCTGCCTGCTCCAGTATCTGTCCATGGTCTTGGGCGCTGACCGTGACAGTGGAAAAGAATATTATATATATAATAAGATATAAGACTCTCGTCATTTTGTCTTGATAGGGATGGTCATAGTAAAAGTTGTGCCAACACCTTCTTCTGACTCGAAAGTCAGGGTACCGTTATGCTTGTTTTCTACAATGTCACGTATGATGCCCATGCCCAGACCTGTACCCATGCCAATGGGCTTGGTGGTGAAGAAGTTATCAAACAGGTGCTGCTGAACTTCTTGGGTCATACCCTTGCCATTATCGCTGATGCTGATGTTTACTTGCTGGCCATCGGACGAAACCTTCACGTCTATCGTTGGCTGATAATCGTCTGCAGACGACTTTTGTTTCTCCCATACGGTGTAGCAGGCATTGTTCATCAGGTTCAGCACCGCACGGCTCAGGTCCTGCGGTATTACCATTATCAGTGGAAGGTCCTGCTGGTAGCTTTCGTTGATGCTGATGTTGAAGCTCTTGTCATTGGCACGCATCGCATGATAGGAGAGCCAGACATACTCTTTCACAATGCGGTTGATGTCGGATGGTATGAACTGGTTGTCCTTGCCTCTCGACACCAGCAAAATGCCTTGTATGATGCTGATGGCACGGTCGCCGTGCTCAACAATCTTCTGAAGGTTCTCGTTCAGGTCGACGACGATGTCATTTATTTCCTCACGGTCATCGGCCGACAGTCGCTCTTCGTTGTCTTCTATTATCTCGGTCAAATCCTTCAACAGTTTACTTGACATCTTGCTGAAGTTGATAACGAAGTTAAGCGGGTTCTGTATCTCGTGGGCTATACCGGCGCTGAGCAGTCCCAGCGAGGCCAGTTTCTCTTGCTGCTTCAGTTGTTGCTGTAATTGTTCAACGTTCTGTTCCATATCCATCCATGTTTATAGGGTCGGTAATGTAATGGTGAATTCTGTATATACATGCTTCTCGGATTTCGCAGTAATGTCGCCACCGTGATTCTGTATTATCTCGCGACACAAATAGAGTCCTACACCAGTAGCCTCACCCGTTGTCTTGGTGGTGAAGAAGGGGTCGAAAATCTTGTCGATGATAGTGTGCTCTATGCCTATGCCGTTGTCTCGGATGTGCAGTTGTATATGCTTGTCAGACATAGCGGCCCGGAATTTGATTTCTGGTGTATAGGGCTCGCCGCCTTCATGACGCTTCGTCTGCTTGATGATGGCATAAAGGGCATTGCCCAAGATGTTCATAAATGTCTTGCTAAGCTGTTCGGCATTGCCGTTGATGAAGACATCGTGGTTAGGTAGGTCGAATACTGTACTGATATGGTATTCTGCAATCTGCTTCTCGAAATACTTCTTCACCATTTCCTCGTTCTGGTGCAGCAACGGCGTAAGGTTCATCTTGATGATGCCACCAGTGCGGTCCTTGAGCATCTCCTCCATGGCCTTCAGCGTACGTGAGGTACTGGCTCCGTGTTCACCAACCTTCTGAAGGTTGCCCTTCAGCATGTCGAGCACGTCAATGGTATCCTCGTAGTTTTCGGGATCCATGTTTTCCTGTTCGTCCTCGATGTTTGCTCTGACGTCATTTACCAGACCTTCAGACAGCTTGGCAAAGTTGTTAATGTAGTTAAGGGGGTTCAGTATACGGTCTATCAGTCCTTGAGTCAGCTTACCAACAGCAGCCACTTTCTCGAGTTTCACTACCTCGTCGGTACGCTCCTTAACAAGACTTTCCAGACGGTGCTTTTCCTTCTCCAGTCTCTGCGTGCGCCATATGATGAACAGATACGAGACGGCTGCTGCCAACACTAAGTAAAGCAGTATCATATACCATCGCCAGTACCAGGGTTGCTTGATGATGAAACTGATGGACGCTGAGTCTGATATCTGTCCGTGGGCATCACGGGCCTGAACCTCAAAGGTATAACTGCCAGAAGGCAGGTTGGGGAATTCCTCGAACCGATCGTTGTCCCATGCTGTCCAATTGCCGCCATTCAGACGGTAGCGATACTGTGTACGCATGAGAAGTGATGGATAGTTGATGGAGTAGTTGATTGTGATGCGGTGGAAGGAGTTGTCCAGTTCGGGCAGCATCTCTGGCATTGTGCCGAAACCGCCCCACACCACGCTGTCGAGTATCTCCACGGAACGTATCTGTACGTGTGGCTTGATAAGTTTTGTGGGATCTTGTTGCGTCTGGTCAATGACGCAAATGCCCCTGTCGCCACCCATCCATATTTTGTTGCCGGTGCGTAGCATAGTGCGGATAGAATAGTCCATAAGCGGATATGCTAAGCTGCTCATTTTTGCATTGCGGCTACCGTCGCTATAAGCGTAGAGATGTTTACCTTTATTGTCGGTAAGCCAAAGTACGCCCTGCGGGTCGCAATAGCTGAAAGCAGGGTAGGGGAACGGTTTAGTATCGTCGGTAGACATCATCTTAACCTCTTTTCTGTATTTATAGATGGTTGCTACGTTATTCTCATCCTTTGTGGGGTTATAAGGCACGAACCCTTTCCATATTTTTCCATAGAGGTTTTGCATCCAGATTGTTCCCAAGCTGTCGGTCATTATCTTTACGACTCGCTCCACTTCGCTAACCTTCTTTCGTCCCGCAGTAGTGTTGAAATAGACATCGTCCATCTCACCAGAGTAAAAGCCGTTCTTTACTACCAGCAGTGATAGTGTGTTGGCAGTGGTCAGTTGGCTGATTTTTCCGTCAGGCGATATGCGGTAGGTTCCATCAGCGGTAGCAGCCAGCAGTGTGTTTCCCTGTCGGACCAGTTGCCAACAGGCGTGCGAGATGTTGCCGACTTGTTCGAAACGGTGTCCTCTCAGCTTATAGAGTCCACCCAGCGTTCCTGCATAGATATGTCCGTCCAGCTGCTCTATGGAGAGAACCTCACCGTGTAGTCCCTCGTTGGTTGTGAAGTGACTATAAATAGAGGGGAACTCAATACAAAAGAGTCCATTGTCAGTGGCTCCCCAGATGAGCCCGTGCTTATTATAGGTAATATGATTGATGTTGTTCGAACATAGTCCGTTGACGTCGGTGATGCGGAATAGTTCCTGATTGTTTTCATCAGTAATAATCAGTCCGTCGCCATTTGTTGCCACGGCCTTGAAGCC
>OCTX011550091.1_pt1 | contig 13851 bp, 8 predicted proteins | sample 1539691 | NCBI WGS metagenome assembly OCTX01 (sample SAMN02144231, study PRJEB22623) | gut metagenome | biome: sheep rumen | host: Ovis aries | place: New Zealand | reverse complement strand
CAAGACTCGTAGGACTTGCACCTGCTAAGAAGTCGATGTATTCATCTGGGTGTTGGCTCATAACGAAATTGGTACCGTAGCAGATGTATAACACCCATCCCACCGTACCAGCGAAGATGGCCGTAGCAGCCTTGTTGATGTTGGTAATATTCTCTGTGGCTATGAGAAAGTAACACAACAATAAGATGAATACAATAATTAATGTCATGGCAGATTCTATTTCTTTCGCAAAAGTACAAAATAATGCTGATATAACGAAGCGATTTTGGAGAATTAACGTAGTTCGCTCTGTAATAATTGAAATTTCGTGGGAAATTGCTTAATGAAAGTCAGTTGCCATTATGTAAAGCGTTTTTATGCCGAATCATGTCGTTTATCTAATGTAACTATTTGTTGTATTTACTTTTTCTATTATATTTTGTCATATTTACAAAAATAATTGTACTTTTGTACTCAAAAGAAAAAATAGAGTCCAGTATTCAGACGTCAGGGAGAATATACGTTTAAGATATACTCCAATGAGGAGGAACGAATGCACATTCATGTAATATGTGGGAGGCATGAAGCCAAGTATTGGCTTGAACCACAAGTGGAATTAGCAAAGAATTCGGGTATACCCGAATACAAGTTAAACGAAATCAAGAAAATCATAGAAGAATATGCAGACAGATTCAAAGAACAATTTCAGCAACACATCGGCAAGCGTATTGATGATTAACGCTCAAGGAATCATGCTTTCTGTTTGTGGACACGACTATTTCTTGTCGTACAACCGAGTTCCATGGATGCAGGATGCTCCTATTCGAAGTGTGTTAAACGTCCAGATGAGTGGTTCCGAAGCCATTGAGTGGCCAGACCTTGACGTTGACCTCGAAATTGATAGTCTCCGACATCCAGAACGTTATCCGTTGGTTATTAAACGGAATGAATTAGATTTTATGGGAGCATAAAGTATTCAGAATAATAACAACATGTGAGGATGGTATATTTTTCTCAATGTGAAATAGATTTCTTCTTGAATGCGGAATAATGGCCATGAACATTTGAAGGGAATGTAGCCGAATTTCATACGATTGCGGAAAGAGAGACGGTCGGTTTCGATGTTGTTCCAAACTCGCTTGATTTCGGAAAGTCCGTATTCTTTATCCGTTGGAGAAAGTTGTTGGCGATGATTGAAATAAAACATGTATTGGTCAATCAATACCAACCATCTGACATTTTCGTATAGGTTTAAAATCCTGTCTGAAGCTCCCAACTCAAACAACTGTCGTTTCATGCTCTCGTTGGCTCTGAGATAATTGAAACGAGAAGCATCTATGCGATGGGTAACTGAATTGTCATGATGACGATAATGGTAAATACCCGAACAACATCTCACTTCGCGTGATTTGAAATAATGTATTCGAGTGGTGTTATCGTCACTATACGTCTTGCAACTTTCATCGTATGGGAATTGTCGATGAATGTCGGCTCTCACTATGTAAATCCCATGAATCTTCCACGTAAGACTTTGTTCAAACGCATCAATACCTGATAGTTTCTCGAATGGTTGCATGGGATAATCGGAAACCTTGTTGCCTTGTTCGTCACAATTCTCTACATGAAACAAGACGCAATCCGTTTGCTCATGTAATCGATAAACCTCTACGGCTTTTTCAAGTGCATCATCCGAGAATAAATCATCACTATCCAAAAAACAAATATATTTGCCCTTTGCTTGCTGAAGTCCTACATTGCGTGCATGAGCTTGTCCTTTGTTTTCCTTTAAACTAATATATTCAATGCGCTTGTCTTTCTGGGCATATTCCTGAATAATGGATAAAGAAGAATCCGCGGAAGCATCGTCAATGCAAATCACTTGAATTTCCTGAAGCGTTTGTTTCAGAAGTGAGTCAAGGCATTCACGCAAGTATTTTTCTGCATTATAGACCGCTACGAGAATAGTTACTTCAATCATTCCTCACTTTATTTACGGGCTTTCTTCTTCAAACTATTCCATAGATGCGTCTTAGCGTGTAAGATGTTGAGAGAGATAATGGCGCTAATGATGGTTAGTAAGACTCCACCTATCCAGTATTTCCAATCACGATCAATGAAGGTAAGACTATACGCAAGTAAGCCAATGGGGATTTGAATAATCGCGTATTTCATGACTTGCGTTGATAATACGTATCCATATTTGAATCGCATATAAACAACCAATATGATAAAGTCAATGACAGATGCGGTGGTTAATGCCAATCCCGTTCCTGTCAATCCCCAATAATGATAACAAACCATCACTAAAGCCACCACAACAATGTCGTAGATGCTTTCCATGAGTAGATATGAGAGGGAATCTCCTTTGGCAAGAGGCAAATAGGAGATGGGGAGTTTGATGGCTCGCATGTACATGGCGAGTACCGTGATTTGCATCATACCCAATACGGGCATAAATTTACCTGTGTAGAGTAGGGGCAATAAGATGGGGAGTCCTATCAAAAACGCCACCAACATGGGTGAGATTAACAACAAAGATACCTCTATCTGCTTGTTAACCGTATCGTTGAGCAAATAACCAGTACCATTCACGCCCGACAAACGCGGGAAATAATCGGTTTCCATCGCAGAGAAAACCATTCCCGCATAGATAACGGTCATTACATATCCCGCATTATAGAGTCCTACGGTGTCTAATGAACCCACGTTATTCAAGAATGAACGAATCACAAAATCCGCTCCACTTCCCAAGATTCCCGCAATGACAAACGAAATACCTAATTGCACCATTCCTATTCCCTCTGACATTTGTGAACGGTTGAACGATAATTTTAAGGGATAGAGTCGGTAAGAAAAACCAATGGTGAGTATCATTTGGATGAGCGCAAGGAGAAATAGAGTGGGGACAATCGCAGATTCACCCCAAATATAATAAAGAGGAACGACCACGAAAAGCGACAAAACCACATTATAGACAGAAATGATGGCTAATTGCTTCAAACGTCTTGTTCCTTTGAGAATGGCGGTTTCACCTCCTGTAAGCGCCATGAGAGCCACAACGGGCGACAATAAGATGGAGTGCAACGTATGATCGCCCCATGTGAATGTCCATTTGTCGAGCCAATGACTCATCACGATACACACAAACATTCCCAATAATGCCGTGAGACAACTCCAAGAGCGGATGAGTTTGATGGCATGTTGCAATTTCTCTTTGTCATCTTTCTCATAAGCATCAGAAATCTCTCTCACCGCACTCATCGAGAGTCCGAGGTTGGTGGAGTCGCTTACTAATTTAATGGTGGAGTTGAACAAGGAAATCAATCCCATTCCTTCTGGTCCTAACAACCATGCCACAATCTTATTGCGGATGATTCCAACCAATATACTAATACCCTGAACTCCACCAAAGAGCCCAGTGTATTTGAGGATGTGAGAATAATTATTCCGTCTTTCTTCCTTGTGCATCATTATTAATAACGTTTCTTTCCCCAAAATATTACATTCATTCTGATATGAAAGAAAACAAATCCAGTATCTCCATTTTTGTTGTTCGCTAAAACTTTGGCACCTTCATACAACGAGAAAATCATTGTTTTCGCCAAGACCTCACCTAATTTCACTTAAAGTTCTAATTATTAAGATGTTATAAATATCAACACCTCATGTAAGACCTCATGAAGACCTCCCCTAAGACCTCATGTAAGACCTCCCGTCTTGTTACCTTGTTTTTTGTTGATTCTTCTCGCGCTCGTTCATTTATTTGCAAACTTATCCCATCTTCGACGGGAGGTCTTAGGTGAGGTCTTACATGAGGTGTTAGGTGAGGTGTTACATGAGGTCTTTGAAAATATAAATCGATGATACAGAACAAATTAACCTAAAAAACGGGAGGTCTTTCGAAAATCTACATAACTCATGTGTTTTCGGATAATAAACATAGTCTTTATCACCACTAAACATATCGTTTAGCTCACTCAAATGAGTTTTTTCAAAAGAAAGATTCGTATTGAATCTTCAACGAAAGCGGATTTTCTTGGTATTCTTGAAATAGAATTTGGGTCGCTCATCAGGGTTAATGAGTTCCAATTTGACATTTTTCAGTCGAATGTTTTCTGCATCACTGATGGAAAATCCCCATGCTGGTTGTATGCCATGTGCAGAAGGTTCAGGATAGTTAGCTTCGCCTCTTTCCCCATTCTTTCGTGCCTCTGGTACGAAAAAAGGATTGGCCCCTCGTTGTTGTTTGACATCATCGAGTGTCAACCCTCCACGAAATTGGATGGAAACATTTTTAAGAGTCACATTACGAACGGGATTGCCTTCCACTCCTGCGATGATACAAGCATAACGACTATCGGCATCGGTAACGTGAATGTTGTTCAAGCGAATGTCATTGACGGTAGAATGACGGAAACCCTCTGGCGCTCGCATTCTATTGCCCAATCGGATGTAGATGGGCGAGTTGCAGATATCGTGCATCGTAATATCGCTAACATTAATATCCTCCATCGGTGCTCCATCAACTGTTTCCAAAGCCAAACCACGACAATGGTTAAAAGTACAGTTTCGGATGGTGATATGATGAAAGCCTCCGTTTGACTCCGTTCCTAATTTGATGCGCCCAGTAGGACCATCGCCATCGGGAGCATTTTCGATGTTAGTGGTTCGGGTACCAGCTAAGAATGAACCTACGTCATATCCGCTGACGTGGCAGTTTTCTATCAACACGTTTTTGGTGGGTTTCGGTTGACCAAGTGCGTACGAACATTTAAGGACGATGGCATCGTCGTTAAGCGTGTTTACTTGGCAACCTCTAATGATGACACGCTCGCAACAATCTATGTCGAAACCATCGCGGTTGGTATCGGCAATGACGTTTTCTATCAGTAAATCGTCAACACCTGTGAGCAACATGGCAAAGTGGCCACAGGCATGGAAGTTGATATTACGGATGGTAACATGATGGCAATTGCGTAGAGCAAGTGCCTTGTTGGCAGTAGTCATGCCCGTATTGCTACGTCTGGAACCGCCTCTGGTGAGTACCTCTGCACCATCAATGAGCCCATTACCTTCTATGGTTACATGATGCAAGTTTTCTCCCCACAACAAAGAATTATGCCAATGACTATGTCCGAAGTCCTGATACTTGTTATAGTCGTTGTGCTCAGCCTCGTCATATCCCTGTGTCTCGGTAACTGGAGCCGCTTTCAGTATCGCGCCTTTCTCTATTCTAAGGGTTACGTTACTCTGCAAGTGGATGGAATAGCAGAGATACGTTCCTTCGGTGAGTACTACCGTTCCTCCGCCCTCGTTGGTTGCATGTAATAAGGCAGCATTGATGGCAGGTGAATCAATGTGTTGCCCATCGCCTTTCGCACCGAAGTCGCGCACATAGTATGTGGCAGCAACTCCCTCGGTGAATAAAGTTGCAAGCAAAACGGATATGAAAGTCAAGCGAAGTCTATACATGTTAGTTTACCTTTCATCAATACTTTTTACATCAAATGATAATAGTTATCTGTAGCAAGTCAGAGAATGTTCCTATTTTCTCTTTACTTCAGAGGGTAGTATGCCGAACTCATTCTTGAATACCTCACGGAAATGAGCCATTTGGTTAAAGCCCGTCATCATGGCCGCCTCGTTGACATTGTATTCGCCGCTCTCAAGCAATTGATAACAATGTTGCAATTGCAATTTGCGCACATATTCCTTGGCCGTCATACCTGTCAAGGCCTTTACCTTGCGATAGAAGGTACTATGACTCATGGCCATGCGGTCAGTAAGGAATGGCATATCAATGTTTTGGCTCATGATATTGTCGTTGATAATACCATTCAGTTTCTCAAGGAATTTGAAATCGAGACGACTCAGTTTAGAGGTGAGAGAAGTATCAAGCGAGGAAAGAGAATTGTTTGAGGGTTGTTCTTGTGTATCTTCCTTCCTGGCGGTAATCAATTCTGCCAAACGACGACGTGCGGTGAGTAGGTTTTGGATTCGTTTAGCCAGCAATTTGGCGGTGAAAGGTTTGGTGAGATAAGAGTCAGCTCCACTTTCGTAACCCTCTTCCTTGTCCTCATCAGTGGTCTTGGCTGTCAAAAGGATGATGGGAATATGACTGGTACGAATGTCGTCTTTCAATTGTCGGGTGAGTTGTATGCCATTCATTTGTGGCATCATGATGTCGCTAACAATAATGTCAGGAATGTGTTGTTGAGCCATTTGCAATCCCACTTCTCCGTTTTCGGCTTGAAGGATGTGGAAATCCTCGGCAAAGGAGTCTGCTATATATTCACGGATGTCAGCATTATCTTCGACTATGAGAAGTGTTGGATTTTCCTCGATAGTCTCGTCTGACTCATTGATGATGGGAGATGCAACATTTACCAAGTCTTTTTCTATGGGGAGAGATTGTGGACGGTTGTCTTCCTTATGAAGGGCTGTGGGATAGGTGTTGTTTATGTCTAACGAAAGAGTAAAACAACTGCCTTGTCCTTCTTCACTTTGAACGTTGATTTTTGCTTCGTGGAGATTTGCCAAGGCCTTGACCAACGCCAAGCCAATACCAGTACCAGATGCCTGGTGGCTGCCCTCAGCTTGATAATAACGTTCAAAAATATGAGGAAGAGCGTCTTTGGCAATTCCATATCCTGTGTCTGTAACGGAAATTTCTATGGTTTGTTTTTCCTTTCTAACTGTTGTTGTGATACTGCCTCGTTCGGTATATTTGATGGCATTTGAAAGGAAGTTGTTGAGGATGGTCGTGATGACCTCCGAGTCGAAATATATATCTTGTATTTGTTCGTCGATATCATAGTGGAATTGCACTTGTGGATTGAGGTATAGTTCCTTGTAATTGAGACATATCTCGCGAACAAATTGACCAATGTTCCCCTTGGCTACCGTGAGTCGTCGGTTTTGTGTCTCGGTCTTACGGAATTCTAATAATTCGTTGATGAGGCTGCGCAAATGTTCTGCGTTTTTCTGAATCAAAGACACGCGGCGACGATATTGTTGTGGTAAATTCTGGTCTTCAGCTAAATCATAAAGAGGACCGAGAATGAGTGTAAGTGGTGTGCGCAATTCATGGGTGATATTGGTGAAGAATCGCAAGCGTTCCTCATTCAGTTCTTGTTTTTGAAGATTTTCACGTCTTTCAATTTCAAGAGAGGAACGAAGTGCCAGTTTGCGTTTGTATGAGCGAAGAGCGTACCATGCCCATAGCAGAATAATTAACCCATATAACATGTATGCCCACCAAGTACGCCAGAAAGGTGGACTGATAATGATTTCCAATTGTGTGACGGAAGCATCTTCCCAGTTCTGGCTCTTCAATTTGGAACGTAAGACAAAGGTGTAATGACTAGGACGAAGTCCACGAAAGACGACATCTTGGTCACCATTGATATAATACCATTTGTTGTCCATTCCCTTCATCATGTAGCTGTATTCCTCATGTCCAATTTGTGCAGAGTTGCGCACCGTAAACGCCAGTCGCAACGTATTTTGCTTGTATGAGGTATATACTCGTCCATTTTTATCTGGTACCAATTGTTGTATTTGCGTGTCGCTGCCCACAGGGTTATATGCCTCACAAGTAACAATCTGAACGTCTGACATCCGAGGCGCATCATTGAAATTTTTGGGATTAAAGACACAAAGACCACTGGACGATCCGAAGTAGATGGAGCCATCGTCAGTAGTAATAGCTGCACCACTGGCAAATCCGTTTAAATGCCTATCGTCAAAGTAATCGTAATTGTGGAATCTTCCCTCTTGTTTGTTCATACAGGAAATGCCTGAAAAGGTACTCACCCAAATTCGTTTGGAATGATCTTGTTGCAAAGCCCTGATATGGTTGTCTGCAAGTCCGTTTCGTTGGTCGAATATGGTGATACCTTTCATGTGCATGGGGTCTGCAATATGAACCAATCCCTCAGTCGTAGCCAACCATACGCCTTGTTCATGGTCGGCAATCATTTGGTTGATTTTGTCGGAGGGAAGTCCATTGGATGTACGTAGGGAAATACTTTTTTGTGTACGCGTGTTGATGGTAAAGGCTCCCATTCCTAACGTACTGACCAATATATCTTCGCTACTGAGCCATAAGAAACCTGTGACGGGTGCATGGTGAGTGATTTTGGTGATATAATCTTCTTCCGTCACTTTCCCATTAGCATAGGTATAGACACCGAATTCAGTCCCTATCCAGATGCGCCCCGTGAAATCTTGCGCAAAGGAATGAATGTCGGAAGCTTCATGTCCGATGTTGATTCGTTGAAAACGACCATCGTGAGGATTGAACCTGATAATTCCTTCGTCCTCCATTCCCAACCAAACAAATCCATCTTTGTCAACCATGAGACAACGAGGGAAGGAGTGTTCACGGCGAGCCATACTCTGAATAGGCCATCGAGTGATAAGAAGGTTGTCTTTCCAAAGCGATAGTTCGTCTTCACATCCTAACCAAAAACCTCCATTACCATCTTTAGCTATGGCATAAATTGGAGGAATATTGGCAAGGTTGTTGTTGGTCTCACTGGTAAACACCTTGAAGGGGGACTTAAGTGCACTGATGAAATCAACACCAGTGCTATGGTTACCCAACCAGATGTTACCAAATTCATCTTGCACAATACTTCGCACGTTGATGGATGATGTCTGCACGTGTATGGGAGAATAATGCAATCTTTCACCAGATTTGATGTCTTGCAAATTGATGACTTTCACACCACCCATGTCTGTGGCTACCCATAGTGTACCATCGTCCATCTGTTTGATGTCATATACGTTGTCATCATAGTCATCTGCCTGTCTTGTTACTTTCGTGAATACTCCATCTTCGGGGTGAAAGAGTGCCAGTCCGTGATCGGTGCCAACCCAGATGCGACCATGATTGTCTTTGAAGATACAACGCACATTGTTTCCTGGCAAACTGGTCTCGTCTCCAGAACGATGGGTGAAAGTTGTCATGGTACCATTTGCGAGGTTTAAGATACCCATACCTTGTTGGGCATAGCCAATGTATAGATGTCCCATGCCGTCGTCCATACCGCAACGGTTGCCATGATAATCGTTTAGTTTCTGCTCTTTAGCTTTCAGAGTGTTACAATTGAAATGTTGAACACGACCATTGCCGTATATCAACCATACACCACCATCATTAGCAGTGGCAATGTCATCGATACTGTAATTGATAAGTCCATCTGACTCACCCAATCTGAGCATCTTTCCATGTTTGTAATCATAGGCACATAAACCATCCTCCAATCCAATAAGCATTAGCCCAGAAGCAGCATGATGATGAAGGGTTGAGATGTGTTGACCACTACCATTTTCTGTAGTAGGAATGGTGTTGCTCCATTTACCAGTTATCCTATTTAGTCCTGACTCCGTAGCTACCCACACATAGCCATCACCGTCGATGGCAAGGTTGATGACAAAATAGTTGGAAAGTCCACCAACAGGACTAACCCTTTGACTAAAGATGTCTTGACCATAAATATATAAAGGAGTCAGACATAAAATGATGATATGGATAAGTCTGTAACGCATGATTACTTATAACGATCGATTAGATGTTGGGGGAGTCGAACGATACAGATATTCATTGAACGTCCATCCTCCGAGAGCATGGCAGATTGTATTTCAATTTCAGTCCCATCAGGTTTAAACGTGGGATGCACATGATCTCTTGCGGTGGTTTTATGACCAGCTGTTAGCAAGATGCGTTCTTTGGTGTGACGGTCGATAAGCCATAGTTCACGGGCAAAATCGTCACCCGCCACCCAATGGCCATCTTGTGAACCTGCCACATGCCAGAAATTGTCACCATCTACTTGTCCTTCCATCGTTAATTCACGCGTTCGCATATTCACCACGGCAATGCCAGTTGGATATTCTTTCGTTCCAGAAGGGCCCCAATCTGCTTCTTGCCCAGGACCTTCTCGCTTGGGGTTTGCCGTTCCTGCTATTGGCCGATGTCCCAACATGGCAATAACGAGTTCGTTTTCGCTGATAACCGCCTCATGGGTTATCCAGTCATGCTCTGTCTCGTGGTAGATGGGACGTAAGTTTGTACCATCGGCATTCACCATCCATGTACGTTGTGGAGCCTTTCCACCCGTTTCCCAACAAAAGATAACCTCACTAGGGTGCCATGGATTTCCTTGAATGTGACCTACTTTGAAATGAACAGCCACTACTGGCTCGGCTTTGCCAGTCATCAAGTCCATCTTTCCGATTCCTCCCGGTCCTGCTCCCATGTGACGTGGACCGAAGTTTTCAGCGATAGGTTCAGCAATCGGCATTTTTCTTGCATATTCCTTGTCTAATCGGAAATAAACCATGGTCTCACTACCATCCAATGCCATATCACCTTCGCTACACATCTCAGCGGGAATTATGCCGCAAATACGTTCGTAGTTTTTCTTGCTTTTCAACTTGCCTGCCTCTGAGTCGGCAAAGAGACGTTCAAGGTTTATCCCCACTACTTCCATACCCGTGCGTTCACCTTTCTTGTTTTTAGCTACGCGCATAATGTATAGGTTCATTGACTTTCGTGCAACACAAAGCATTCCTGTGAAACCACCTTCTGTTACTTGTACGATATCACCAGTCTCCTCGTTGACAGCCATAGCTTCTCCTTTCACACGGTCGGAGCGGAATACTACCCACTTGCCATCGGAAGTCCATTGGTTGTGTGTCTGATAGATCTTAGAATCTCCCGTACCACTCTTACTGGTCAGAAAAACCAATTCAACACCCGTCTTCGGGTCTTTTATCACCTTGCGCTCTGATGGAAAACGTGTGCCAATCTGAGCTAACATTGATAAAGTGCAAAACGTTGCGACATATAAAGATAATAGTCTTTTATTCATAATGGGTTTTTAGTTACGGATTAGATGAAAATGATGCTGCAAATATACATAAAAATAATAAATAGTCAAACTTCTTGATCTTTCTTTTGAGTTTTTTGAATGGAAAATATATGATAATTGACGAATTACTGTATCATAGGGAAATCCGACGAAAAAGCGTATCATATTTGATGAATTATTATAGGTGTCTTTTCAGAAATACCATGTATTTTTGCGGTATATTATAACTATAAAACGCATTATTATGAAAAGAACATTTATCTTAACAATTATGGCTTGGATGCTGACAGTAACAGTTAGTGCTCAGAGTCATCGTCGCTGGGATTTCACGAATTGGAGCCAGCAAACTATTGAGAACTTGAAGGCAGAGGCAGCTCAAACACGTCCTGCTAATGGTTGGAGTGACATCGAGAAGAAAGGAGATGACAAGGAAGGTGCTGTCGCTCCAGAAGCCACAAAAGACAATTGCTTTTGGTTGACCGACTCAGAGGGAGCATGGTTGACTGATCCTGAAGGTGGTTCGTTAAAGGCAAATGGAATGGTCATTCCTGAAACAGAAGGTTTGATTTTCAATCCTGCTTATACGCTTAAACGTTCTTTGGCCATTGCTGTTAATTATCCATCTACGAGTTTAGGACAGTATGCTGGTGAACAATATCTTTGGTTGGGAGGTGGAAGCCAGAACTTAGCTTGTTTTGTTATTCCTAATGTTACTGTTGGACAAAAAATCGTGATGACAGTAGAATCACATAAACCATCTGATGCTCGTGGCGTAGAACTTTATGTGGGAAGTGTGTCTGCCGAAAACAAAATAGGGGATTCCTTCAAGCCTACAACACAAGAGACTTATACATGGGAGAATTGGACATTGCCTGAAAGCATAGAAGAACCTGCTACTACTGTTGATATTATCGTTTACAATACCAGTGGTTGTCATTTATATAATATAGAGGTGGGAGAAGATACAGGACAGAAGAGATCTGTAGGCTTAATTTATAATGGTGATTTAAGCAATGACTTAGCTTACACAACGATGAATGCAACATCAACATTGGACGTAAATCCCATTGAAGCAACTGGTTCTCTATCATTGGAATCGCTTACTGATTATGATGCTGTTGTCATCAGTTCAACTGTTAACGATGAGTCGGCCATTAATGCCTTGAAGACCATTCGTCCTTTTGTGCCAATGTTGAATCTCAATGCATCACTATATCCAAGGTGGGGCTATGGAGAGGCAACAGAAGCAGGAATACCTTTTGCAACAGTATTTGCTCCCAATCATGCTCTTTTTAGCAATATGTTTTTGATAGAAGATACGAATGCAGATACTCCTACCTTCGTGATGGAAGTAACTGGCAATGAGTCGCATCCCGCTCTTGCACAATTGGCGGGTCCTTTTGCCAATGACGCCATACTTGCACGACCTTATCAAAATGACGAATTGGTGTCTATCCATGCTCATAATATGAGTCATAATGGTTATCTTTATTTACCTTTCTCCCAAGAGGTATTGGAGAAAACGTCTAATTCTATCATCTTGGAAAATGCCGTGGCAATTTTGGCTACTTCAAAGAGTCCTATCACGGCCGCACCTAAACCAACTATTACGCTGGCATATAATAAATTGAATACGGATGTTACGATGAAGAGTGGAGTGCCTGGTGCCCAGATATTCTATACACTTGACGGAAGTACTCCAACAGAAGAAAGTACACTTTACACAGAACCCATCAATGTGACTACCGAACTTACCATCAAAGCCGTAGCATTAGGAGATGGTTATTTGTTGAGTGATGTTGCAGAACAGTTTGTTGACTTGAAGGATCAAGCCACAGCTCCAACAATTGCCGTAAACCAAGATGGTGACAAGGCTATTGTAACCATTACGTCGGATGCAGCCGATGCAGAAATATGGTTTAATCTCATTGGTAGTGACAATAAGGCACGTTCACAAAAGTACACTGAACCAATAGAACTCAAAGGCAGTGCTACAGTTGGAGCGTTCGTTGAGGCATATGAAGGCTTCCTTCGTTCAGAACTTGCTACGCAGCAGGTCAATTTGCCTAATGCCGTTACTTATACCGAATTGTTGACCAAATTTGAAGGAGCCAGTTTCAATGCCATAGGTAATGTGTTAAATGGTGGCTTCCCCTATTATTCTGAACAAATTATTGATTCGAAAGTGTATAAGGACGTGAATGGTGAGGACTCTATAGTCAATACATACCAGAAGCGCGATTCAATGGTAGTTTACAATCTCTCTGACGATTGGCACATCAAGACCTTTGGACAGGGTCTTTATTATACAAAGGCAACAACCGAACACAATGTGGCAAGTGCTAAGGGTTTCAATCCTGAAACAGTATTCGATGACCAAAATTCAGTTGGCGAAATTACTTCCAATGCCGTACAATTCCAAGTGGTAAGTAAGAAAGATGGCGATGGTCGTCTTGATCCTCCATCAGCGTCCTTGGAAACTGTTAAGCCATTTGAGGGACCGTTTGAAGTAGGCGTTTATTATTCTGGAAAGAACGTATATAAAGATCATGTACTTGACGTCTTTGTGAGCACCGATACGCTCAATGTTGAATCATGGACAAAGATAGGTGAATTGTATAGTGTGTCTCAACCATATTACGATGGTAATTCTGACAAGTCATTCCGAGTATGGAAGCGTGGCTCTGCCGTTTATAATGGTACGGATCCTGTGTTTGTGAAGGTTGCTTCTGTGGTAAATGCAAAAGATGTCAATATTTTCACTATTGTCGTAAAAGCACCTGGTGTTGTTGATGCTATAACGACAACTTCCTCAAGTAAGACCATTTCCGATGGTTATATTTATGATTTGCAAGGACGTAAACTCAATGGTATTCCACAAAAGGGTATTTACATTAAAAATGGGTTCATCCGACATTTCGAGTGATATAATGACAAGATAATGAAGAAAACCGCTGAACATTTTGTATATTTGAATAACCACAAACAAATG
>OCTX012248791.1_pt1 | contig 13857 bp, 11 predicted proteins | sample 1539691 | NCBI WGS metagenome assembly OCTX01 (sample SAMN02144231, study PRJEB22623) | gut metagenome | biome: sheep rumen | host: Ovis aries | place: New Zealand | reverse complement strand
AGTTTCGCCTGCCGTTTTCGCATCACTTATTCATTATATCCGTTCGGATTTTTTGACTGCCAGTTCCAGGAGTCTGCGCACATGTCCTCAATCCCATATTTTGCAGTCCAGCCCAGCTCTTTTGCCGCCTTGTCGCAGCGGGAATAGCAGGTGGCGATATCGCCTGCTCTTCTCGGCTGGATCACATAGGGCAGCTTCTTGCCGCAGGCCTTCTCGTATGCATGGATGACATCCAGCACGCTGTAGCCGACGCCGGTACCCAGGTTGTAGATGGACACGCCTTCCTTGTCGGCAAGCTTTTTGATGGCTTTGACATGGCCGACAGCCAGGTCGACGACGTGGATATAATCTCTGACGCCAGTTCCATCTGGTGTGTCATAGTCATTGCCGAAGACATTGACATGGGGATGCTTGCCGATGGCCACCTGGGCGATGTAGGGCACCAGGTTGTTCGGGATTCCCTTCGGATCCTCGCCGATGAGACCGCTCTTATGAGCGCCGATCGGGTTGAAGTAGCGAAGCAGGATGACGTTCCATTCCGGATCTGCGGTGTGGATATCGGTCAGGATCTGCTCGAGCATGTGCTTTGTCCACCCATAGGGGTTCGTGCACACGCCCTTGGGGCATTCCTCGGTGATCGGGATTTGCGCGGGATCACCATATACTGTGGCGGAGGAGCTGAAGATGATGTTCTTCACGCCATGCTTTCTCATCTCATCACACAGATTCAGTGTACCTGCGATATTGTTTCTGTAGTATTCGATGGGCTTTCTCACGGACTCACCGACAGCCTTCAGTCCGGCAAAGTGGATGACGGCATCGATCTGCTCCTGATCAAACAGAGCCTTGACGCCTGCCTGATCCAGCATGTCTGTCTCATAAAAGGTCACCTTTTTTCCGGTGATCTGTTCAACACGGTCCACGGCCTTCCTGCTGGAATTATACAGGTTGTCCATGATCACGACCTCATAGCCCTCATTCAACAGCTCCACACAGGTGTGGCTTCCGATGTAGCCGGCACCGCCAGTAACGAGAATTCTCATGTCCGTTCCTCCATATTCTTTATTCTTCTGATAAGATCAGATCGTCTTTTGATTCAGGAATGCTCTGCCGTTCCCCTGTCTCCAAAGAGGGGGAGCCTCGTCTTTGAGCAGAATGGATCAACGACAGTTCCAAATAGTTATTTTAACATATGTACCTGTGTCTCACAACGGAGATCATCAGACCGATTACGCTCCTGGCAGACCGATTCCCGACAGGTCCGACCTGCCCTTTGCCTGCAGATGCCCTGCTATCTATGGTCTGATTCAGAAGCAGTTCTTCTCCCTTGTCAGATCTTTGGATAGCCGCCGGCCTCCCGGAACACTGTCATCATCTCGCTGGTAAGGGCGCAATGCTCGAAGTCCACCGGCACATCCTCCGGCGGATACCAGCCGGCTTCCGACAGCTCATTCTGATCCAGGGTGATCGTCTCCTCGTCTCCGTCCAGCTCACAGAAGAAACCCATAAGCAGGGAATCTGAAAATGGCCATGGCTGACTTTTGTAAAACCGGAGATTTTTTACCGGAACGCCGACCTCCTCCATCACCTCGCGGTGTACAGTGGCCTCGATGCTCTCGCCGGTCTCGTTGAAACCTGCGATCAGTGCGAATCGCCGGTACTGCCGGTCACGGTATTTGCTCATCAGGATCTTTCCATTGTGTGTGACCGCGACAATGACCGCCGGGCAGATCGTCGGATAATATGTCCGCCCGCAGTCGGGGCAGCGGATCATGCGCTCCTTTTTATCCCGCTCTGTACGGCTTCCGCAGGAGCCGCAGTATCGCCGGGAATCGTACCAGTCCGCCAGCTGCCAGCCGGTAATGCCCGCATAAGCTCTGTCTCTGGGGACCGCCGACCGGAAGATCCATGGATCCTCATAGGTAAAGCCCAGCTGCCCCAGTGTCTCCTCCAGCTGTTTTCTTATGCTCATCTCCGGAATGCCCAGATAGTACTCCTCCTCATCGATGCGGAACAGGTAAATATAGGTCAGCTCCCATCTTTCCAGCATACCGGCCGAAGGATAGCTGAGCATTCCGTCGGCATCGGTCCTCAGGAAGGCTTTCCTTCCCTGATAGATCAAAACGATGCCGGAGCTATCGGGCTGCCGGTCGTGAAAGCTGTTGTCAAATTGCTTTGGTTCAATATCCTGGATCATAAAGCTCCTTTTGCCAGGCATTTCCTGCATTTTTCTGCAGTTTCGCCTTGGATCCCTTCATTTTCGCGCCGCGTATGCAAGAATTCCTGCAACCGTTTTACTGTCCTGAATCTCTCCCGCATATATTTTTTCCAGAAGAGTGGAAAGCGGCACCGCCTCATAGCGGATCTCCTCTGCCTCATCCAGGCTCTGGGATTCGCCCATATCCAGCTCCTCTGCCAGATAGACATCGGTAAATTCGCTGCAGTAGGCGGCTGCGGTCTTCAGTTTGAGCAGAAGGGAAAGTCTGCCGGCCCGGCAGCCCGTCTCCTCCAGAAGTTCTCGTCTGGCCGTCTCCATCGTATCCTCTGCGGCGCTGTTTCTGGCACCCGCAGGCAGCTCGACCGTCTCCTGGTCGATTGCCGGACGATACTGGCGGATCACCAGGATCCTGCCGTCCGGCAGCACAGGCACGATGCAGGCACCGCCCTTCCGGTGATCCACAAAATCCCAGACCTCTGTCTTTCCGTCGGGCAGTTCCATCGTATCCTTGTAAACATCCAGGATCGATCCTTTGTAGGCCAGCTCCCGCCGGATCCTCTTTAATCGGTAATCCATCTGTGTTTCATTCCTTTCGAATCCTCGGTCAGCGGCAGGGTCCGTCCCGCAGACCTATGGCAGCATCCATCCCGCAGACCAACGGCGGCATCCATCCCGCAGACCAACGGCAGTATCCATCCCGCAGACCAATGGCAGCTCCATCCCTCCGGCAGCCCTCCTGCTGCTCCTTGGGACTTCCCATAAACAGTAAGGAGACCAGAGTGCTTATATCCCGGTCTGGGATCACAGATTGCGGATCCTGCTTTGCAGCAGAGAGCCGACGGTATCGGCAAACTGGTCCAGCGAGCGGATCCGGGCAAAGTCCTGCCCGTAGATCCTCCTGGCGTTTGGCAGCTCGGCGTCATCGCCGGTAAAGATGCAGAGCACGTCAATGCCCTCCATCCTGGCCCGGTGCACCTCCACAGCCGTATCCTCAATGCCAAGCTCCGAAGCATAGTCCTCAAAGCGTCCGCTTTCCGGCCGTACCCTTGCCGCATCGTTGGGCTTGCAGTCCGACAGGATCATCAGGATCCGGTGCTCGGCACGGTTGTCCTTCATAAAGGCAGCCGCCATGCGGACCGCCAGCCCGTCACGGTTGGCCCCGGCGGTATAATAACGGAAGACCTGGTCATTTTTTCCCTGTTCCTGATAATCCCGGTAAAGATCCATGACCAGATAGCCGCTCATGGACAAAAAAGAGTACATCCGCACCGGAATGCCGCAGCGCGTCAGACTTTCGGCGATCATATACCCCTGGGCAGCCACCGTCTCCCGCCGCTTTACCTGAGAAAAGGAGGAATCGATCAGGATATCCACCGTGATATTTCCCCGGTCGCCCTTTAGCAGCTTGTTGAATACCATAGGATCATTCAGCTCTGTGGCCCGCCAGATCCGCAGCGGAATCAGGGTCCCGGTCCGGGACCGCACGCTTTCATCCTCCAGATGGACCAGCAAGGTGTTTCGGATGCGCTGAGCAAGACGGTTGATCGCGATCAGATAACGGTCCTCCTTATCTTTGTATGCCCGGATATTGGCCTCGGTCTGCTCGCGTATGAGCCGGGATTTCTGTTTGGCAAACCGGTTCTTTCCGCTCTCATCATACACACCTCTGGTCAGGTGCAGACAGATATCTGCGTGTGTGCCGGTGCAGTATTCCTGCTGAAGCCGCAGGATCTCGCTCTGCTCCAGTGCCGGCATGCCAAAATACCCTGAGATATATTCGCGGATATCCTCCTCCGACTTTCTCGTCTGCTGCGCAGAAGCCAGACGGTAATGGCTGTCCACCGTATCGTTCTGATCACATTCAAAGCTGTGCTCTGCATAGCCGAAGGCCAGGCGGCGCACAGGCATACTCGGCTTTTTTCCTTTTCTTCCCCACCAGGACCAAAGCACAAAGCGCTCCAGATGAAGCCGTTCATACCAGGAAATGCGCTCTCTTTCTGTCTTTCCCTGTTCTGCCTGCGCAGGATCCGGAAAATATGTATCCAGAAGAGCGGTGATAAAGCTGGTCATCCCGGCGGTATCCTCGGGCTTGTCCCCATCCAGGATCTGGTCGAGCAGCGCTTCTTCTGCAGAAGTTCCGCAGGGCTCTGTCTCTCCCAGGATCCGGCGAAGATAAGAACGGTAAAAGCGCGGCAAAAAGAAGGTCTCTTCCCCCTCCGCCGCCTTCTCTTCACCCTCTGCCAGGGTGTGAAGTGCGTATTCCTTCCGCAGAAAAGGAAAGACCGGCCGGACACGCTCCTCCTTCCGGAAAACCGCTGCCTCAAGCACCATCCAGAAGATGCTCTCCAGGCTCTGCCGCTCCTTGCGATCCGCAAAGGATGCATACAGCTCCAGCAGTTCGTCCCAAGTGTAATGCCGGTGCACGGCACCGATCACCGTGTTCCAGTACAGCTGGGCTCTGCCCTCTGCATCGAACACGCGCAGACCGGTTTCGATCCCGTAGTCGCCGGCACCATTCCAGATCAGGTTGTCTGCCCGTCTTGTTTCAAAATCAGAAAGCTCCATCGTCATTTACCGGAACAGCTCTTCGGCTGTCTGTGAGGAAGGGATCCGGACATCGATCAGATCCCTGACCAGCTTTCTCTCAAATTCGTCAAAGCATTTATTAACGATGCCAAGCTCCAGGGCACTCACGGCCGGAAGGCCACGGCTCATCATCAGGATCGCGGCCAAAAGGCCCCGAAGATCCAGTGCATTGGTCGAGATCTCTCCGCCATCGCATTTTCTGCGAATGTCCTCAAACAGCTGCGCAAACTGATCCGCATACGTTTCCCTGAGATTCGGAAACTTGTCCAGGATCAGTTTTCTCAGGTTCTCCTCGCTGATCACCGGCATCTGGATGATCATGAACCTTGAGGCCAGTGCCTCATTGATCTCCCGCGTTCCGGCATAGCCATAGTTCATCGTGCCGATAAACCTGGCCGCCTCATGCAGATGGATCCGCCGGTATCCCGGAATATCGATGATCCGCCGGAAATCCAGAGTCGCATGGAGCACCGCAAGGGACTCATTTCTGGCCATGTTGATCTCGTCCAGCACGCCGAAACCGCCGGCCAGCGCACACTCCAGAATGGGGCCTTTCCGCAGCGTCACCCGCCCGTCCGCAAAGGTATCGGTGCCGATCAGCACGGCAGCATCTGTATTGATATAGAAGGATACGTCCCACTCGGGCCGGTGAAACACATTGGCCAGGCCCTGAGCCAGGACATTCTTGCCTGTCGCCTTCGGGCCGACCAGAAGCAGGTTCTGGCCGGCGAGAAGGGTCGATGCAGCCTTTTCCCAGATCTCCGTGCCGTAATAGCGGTACATCGGATCCGGGATCCGGTCCTCATTGTCGTTGTCTGTCCCGTAAAATGCGCGGAACTGTTCGATCTCGGAAAGGATCCGCCCGGATACGCCTTCCCTTCTCAGAAACTCAAGCATGGCTGTTTCCTCATGCGGGGTCTGCAAAATTCATCTCATACCACACCAGGAAGGTGTAGATGGTGTATACCTTTCTCCAGTTGTCGGAATTTCCGCCGACGTAATCATCCAGGATCGCGTTGATCTCATCTACCTGGAAGAACTTCTCTGCTGCCGGGCTTCTGAACTTTGCGCGGACATCCTGGTTGTACCGGTCATCTGCCATCCAGATGCGGATCGGGACGATGAAGCCAAGCTTTTTGCGGAAGGCGATCTCGTCGGGCAGCACCTTTGCTGCTGCTGTGCGGAAGGCGACCTTGTTCTGCTCCTCGTTGACCTTGAATCTGGACGGCATCCGGGAAGCGATGTCAAAGATCCTCCGGTCTGTCAACGGCATCCGGATCTCCAGTCCGCAGGCAGTGCTCATCTTGTCGACATTGAGATAGATATCTCCCTCCAGCCAGATCTGGATATCGATATCCGACATTTTGGAGAGGGGATCCAGTCCTTCGATCTCCTCATAGATATCCTTTACCAGATTGATCGGGAGAACGCCCTCCTGATAATTCTTCAGGATCCGCCGCTTCTCATCCTCCTTCATGATGTTGGTGTTGCCAACGTAGAAGGTCTTGAGATTGTCCCCGTAGCGCTCTGCGTTGCGATACATGTTGTAGCCGCCGAAAAACTCATCGGCACCCTCACCGGAATAGCAGAGCTTCGTATGCTGTGCCGTCGCCTTACATCCAAGGGCAAAGGCGATCGCAGATGCGTCGGCCAGCGGCAGCTCCATCTCCTTCATAACATAAGGGATCGCTGCAAAATACTCCTCAGGTGTAATGCGGCATCTGGAATTCTGCCTGCCCAGGATCTCAGCCGTCTGTCTGGCCAGCGGCGACTCATCGAACCGCTCCTCATCATAGCCGCAGGAATCGGTCATCTGTGCATCGGACATAGCCAGCACATAGGAGGAATCCACGCCGCCGGACAGGAAGGATTCGGCCGTCTCGCCCTCTTCCTTGACCTCCGGGAAAATCTCCTGGATCGTGGTATGGATCTCATCTGCCCACTCCTCCAGAGTCTTTGACTCGTCGGGGTGAAACTCGGGCGTCCAGTATCTGGTGATGGACAGCTCTCCGTCCTTCCAGATCAGGTACCGGCCGGGCATCAGCTTCTTCAATCCCTTGTAGAAGGTATCCTCACCGGCCACATAGGTCAGGCTCAGATAGAGCTGAAGCATGTCCTCGTTCAGCTCCTTTACAAAGCCCGGCTGGCTGGTGATCTGACGGATATAGGTGCCATAGAGCAGCCGCCCGTCTGCTGTCTGATAATAATAGAAGGGTTTTGTACCGAAATGGTCTCTCACACAGAACAGCTGCTGTTTCTCCTCATCCCAGATGGCAAAAGCAAACATGCCATAGAGATGATCTGCAATATCTGTTCCCCATTTCTCGTATGCCTTAACCAGGATCGCCGGCTCTCTTTCCTCTCTGCCAAGGGAGGGATCAACTCCAAGCTCTTCACAGAGCGCTCTCCAGTTGCGAATATGTCCTCTGTATTCTTTGAGTTCTTTCATATACTGTCTTGCGGCCGAAACGATGTCTTTTCTCTGATTCGTGTTTCGGTCTTCCTTTCTCCTGCATGTGCAGGGAACATCCGCATGCCGCCATTCCTCCAGCTCACTTTTGCAGATCTTTTCAGGAACTGTTTTCATTCCTAAAGCGATGGGTACGATGCAAAAGTTCTTTCACTGTCCGCATCTGCGTCTGCGCTGCCGCCTTGGACTTGGCATGCAATTTTCTAAATATCCTCAACCATGTATTTTATCATACTATCTGTCCTCACGGCTACAGGCAATTCTGAAGGCTCCCTGGCCTTCCCGGAATGCGTTCACATTTTCTTCCGGATAGATCCTGCAGCAGCTTTCTTTTCGTTTTTTCCAAACACCCTTCTATCTGTTTTTCGAAAAAAATTTTCCTTTAGATTTTTCGTGCATAATATGCTCTGCTGTGCTAATATGGGAAACGATTGATTGGACGAGGAAGGAATAATCTATGATCTATAATACAATTCTGGATGCCATGGGCCATACGCCGCTGATCCGGCTGCAGCGCATGGTACCGGAAAACTCCGCCCAGATACTCGTAAAATTTGAAGGTCTCAATGCCGGCGGCTCCATCAAGACCCGCACCGCCTTTAATATGATCCTTCAGGCAGAAAAAGCAGGTTTGATCCATGAGGATACGATCATTGTAGAACCCACCAGCGGCAACCAGGGCATCGGCCTGGCACTTGTCGGAGCCGTCCGGGGCTACAAGGTCATCATCATTATGCCTGACTCTGTCAGTGAAGAACGAAGAAAGCTTGTCGAGCACTATGGCGCAGAGGTCCGGCTAATCCACGATGCCGGAAACATCGGGGCCTGTATCGAGGAGTGTCTGCAGACTGCGCTTCGCATGCAGGCAGAAGATCCCCGGGTATTTGTCCCCCAGCAGTTCGCAAACCCGGCAAATCCTGCCGTCCACCGGAGCCAGACAGCTCTGGAGATCCTGGACGCTTTAAATGGTGAGCCGATCCATGGCTTCTGCTCGGGAATCGGAACCGGCGGCACGATCACTGGCATCGGTGAGACCCTCCGGGAAAAGAATCCGGATATCGTCATCTGGGCAGTTGAGCCGGAAAACGCGGCGATCCTCTCCGGCGGCTCCATTGGGACACACATCCAGATGGGCATCGGTGATGGTGTCATCCCAGAGATCCTGAACCAGAACATTTACAGTGACGTCAGTGTGATCACGGATGAAGAGGCTCTGAACACAGCCAAGGCACTTGCCAGCCAGGAAGGCATCATGTGCGGCATTTCCAGCGGAACCAATGTGGCAGCTGCGATCCGTCTGGCCAGGAAGCTGGGACCCGGCAAGACGGTCGTCACGATCCTCCCGGATACAGCAGAGCGGTACTTCTCCACGCCGCTGTTTGAGTAAACAGGCAAAAATGCACAGGTGATAAGCGCGCCTTCGAAAGGCATGACGCGAACGGCTTCGGCCCTTACGGGGCTGCAGAATGTTCGCTTACATGTCTTCCGGGGCGCGCTTTTTTCATTGTTTTATAAAAAGGCCCGCCGCTTGAAGCGACGGACCTTTTATTGTTTTGGTTTGTTCGGCTTTTAATTACTCGATGATGGTAGCAACACGGCCAGATCCAACAGTGTGTCCGCCCTCACGGATAGCGAAGGTAAGACCCTGCTCCATAGCGATCGGGTGGATCAGCTCGATGGTCATCTCGACGTTATCGCCAGGCATGCACATCTCAGTGCCTTCCGGAAGGGTGATAACACCGGTAACGTCTGTTGTTCTGAAGTAGAACTGCGGACGATAGTTGTTGAAGAACGGTGTATGACGGCCACCCTCATCCTTGGTCAGAACGTAAACCTGAGCGGTGAACTTGGTGTGGCAGGTAACGGTATTCGGCTTTGCAACGACCTGGCCCTTCTCGATGTCGGTTCTGTTGATACCACGAAGAAGAACACCGATGTTGTCACCAGCCTGAGCCTCGTCAAGCAGCTTGTGGAACATCTCGATACCGGTAGCAACGGAGGTCATCTTGTCCTCGGAGATACCAAGGATCTCGACCGGCTCGTTCAGGTGAAGAGTACCACGCTCTACACGGCCGGTAGCAACGGTACCACGACCGGAGATGGTGAATACGTCCTCGACGGGCATAAGGAACGGCTTGTCAGTGTCACGCTCGGGAGTCGGGATATGCTCGTCAACGGTAGCCAGCAGCTCCATAACAGCATCGCCATACTCACCGTCCGGATCCTCAAGAGCCTTCAGAGCGGAACCACGAACGATCGGGGTATCCTCAAATCCGTACTCGTCAAGCAGCTCGGAAACTTCCATCTCAACCAGCTCGATCAGCTCGTCGTCATCGACCATATCGCACTTGTTAAGGAAAACGACCATAGCCGGAACACCTACCTGACGTGCAAGCAGTACGTGCTCACGGGTCTGAGCCATAACACCATCAGTAGCAGCAACTACGAGGATAGCGCCGTCCATCTGAGCAGCACCGGTGATCATGTTCTTGACATAGTCAGCATGTCCGGGGCAGTCAACATGTGCATAGTGACGCTTCTCAGTCTCATATTCTACATGAGCAGTGTTGATCGTGATACCACGCTCTCTCTCTTCCGGAGCCTTGTCGATGTTTGCAAAATCAACGATCTTGTTCTCATCAGTGGGCATTCTGGTTGCAAGAACCTTGGTGATGGCAGCGGTAAGAGTGGTTTTGCCATGGTCTACATGTCCGATGGTACCAATGTTGCAATGCTCTTTGGTTCTGTTAAATTTCTGTTTAGCCATTGTAATATTTCCTCCTTAATAAATACCGGCGTACCGCCATTGTATTATCATTCTGAAAATCTGCTATGCAAGATTATATTTCATTTTATTATCGTTTGCAAGCAAAATGTTTACCTTACTGGTATACCTGAGATCCGGGTCAGATTATCTGTTCTTATCGGACAGGACCTTCTCCTGTACGTTCTTCGGAACCGGTTCATAGTGATCGAAGAACATGGAGTAGTTGCCTCGTCCCTGTGTCTTGGAACGAAGGTCGGTGGAGTAACCGAACATCTCAGCAAGCGGGACATAACCCTTGACCATCTTGCCGCCGCCGATATCATCCATACCCTCGATACGTCCACGACGGGAATTGATGTCGCCGATAACGTCGCCCATGTAATCCTCAGGCGTGGAGACCTCAACCTTCATGATCGGCTCAAGCAGGGCCGGTGCACCCTTCTGCATAGCATCCTTGAACGCCATGGAACCGGCGATGTGGAATGCCATCTCAGAGGAGTCGACCTCATGATAGGAACCGTCATAAACTTCAGCCGCAACACCGACAACCGGGAATCCGCCAAGGATACCAGCCTTCATAGCGTCCTGGATACCCTCATCAACTGCAGGAATGTATTCCTTCGGGATCGCACCGCCGACAACGCTGTTGGTGAAGCTGTAAACTTCTTCGCCGTTGGCATCCATCGGAGTGAAGCGGACTTTGCAGTGTCCGTACTGTCCACGACCACCGGACTGACGTGCATATTTGCTGTCGATATCGGAAGCCTTTGTGATGGTCTCCTTGTAAGCAACCTGCGGAGCACCGACGTTTGCTTCTACGTTGAACTCACGAAGCAGACGGTCAACGATGATCTCCAGGTGAAGCTCACCCATACCTGCGATGATGGTCTGGCCTGTCTCGTTGTTTGTATGTGCACGGAAGGTCGGATCCTCCTCAGCAAGCTTTGCAAGAGCCTCGCCCAGTTTGCCCTGACCAGCTTTGGTCTTGGGCTCGATCGCCAGCTCGATAACCGGCTCCGGGAACTCCATGGACTCAAGGATAACCGGATGCTGATCATCACAGATCGTATCGCCTGTTGCAGAGAACTTGAAACCGATCGCTGCAGCAATGTCACCAGAGTAGACCTTGGAGAGCTCCTGTCTCTTGTTTGCATGCATCTGCAGGATACGGCCGACACGCTCCTTCTTCTCCTTGGATGCGTTCAGCACGTAGGAGCCGGAGTTCAGCGTACCGGAGTACACGCGGAAATATGCCAGACGGCCGACGAACGGATCGGAAACGATCTTGAAGACCAGAGCAGAGAAAGGCTCGTCATCGGAGGACTTTCTGGTGATCGGGTTGCCGTCCAGATCAGTACCGGCAATATCCGGAACGTCTGTCGGAGCGGGCATATACTCTACGATGGCGTCCAGAAGCTTCTGGATACCCTTGTTCTGATGAGCGGAACCGCAGAGTACCGGAACGCCCTTGTTCTCGATGGTAGCCTTACGAAGGGCTGCCTTCATATCCTCGACGCTCGGCTCCTCGCCGTCCAGATACTGCATCATCAGATCGTCGTCAAACTCGCAGATCTTCTCAACCAGGTCGGTGTGAGCGATCTCTGCTTCGTCTGCGTACTCTTCGGGAATGTCGACAACGGAGATGTCCTCACCCTTGCTGTCGTTGTAGATGTAAGCCTTCATCTCGAACAGGTCGATGATTCCCTGGAAATAATCCTCTTTGCCGATGGGGAGCTGCAGAACGACAGCGTTCTTGCCCAGCTTGGTCCCGATCTCTTTGACGGTGTTGTCAAAGTTGGCGCCGAGAATATCCATCTTGTTGACAAAAGCCATACGCGGAACGTTGTAGGTATCAGCCTGACGCCATACGTTCTCGGACTGGGGCTCAACACCGCCCTTGGCATCGAATACGCCGACAGCACCATCCAGTACACGCAGGGAACGCTCAACCTCGACAGTGAAGTCTACGTGTCCGGGTGTATCGATAATGTTGATTCTGTGCTCTTCAGCCCCTGGCTTATTTTTTGTCTTCTCCTGCAAGGTCCAGTGACAGGTCGTAGCGGCAGATGTGATCGTGATGCCTCGCTCCTGCTCCTGAGCCATCCAGTCCATAGTCGCGGTTCCTTCGTAGGTCTCACCGATCTTGTAGTTTACACCGGTGTAATACAGGATACGCTCGGTAAGCGTAGTCTTTCCTGCATCGATGTGAGCCATGATACCGATGTTCCTGGTCCGCTCCAGTGGATATTGTCTATCAGCCAAAAGATTTTCCTCCTTTAGAATCTGTAATGAGCAAATGCCTTATTAGCCTCTGCCATCTTATGCATATCTTCTTTACGCTTTACAGAGGCTCCGGTATTGTTCATTGCATCGAGCAGCTCGTTAGCCAGTCTGTCGACCATGGTCTTCTCACTTCTCTTGCGGGAGAACATGGTCAGCCAGCGCAGTGCCAGAGCCTGTCTTCTCTCGGGTCTGACCTCGATCGGTACCTGGTAGGTAGCACCGCCGATACGTCTTGCTTTAACTTCCAGCTGAGGCATGATGTTGTTCATAGCCTCTTCAAAAACTTCGATTGCCGGCTTTCCGGCCTTCTCTTCTACTTTAGCAAATGCGCCGTAAACGATCTTCTGGGCGGTACCCTTTTTGCCGTCCAGCATGATGTTGTTGATCAGCTTGGTAACAACCTTGTTGTTGTATACCGGATCTGCTAAAACATCTCTTTTCTGAGTATGTCCTTTACGTGGCACGTTACTTCCCTCCTTAATCATTAACGATTAGATCTAAGGTACTCACATCTTCTATGGTACAAATGTGTCTGCACCGGTAAATCTCTATGGTCCCGCAGCCGTGAGGGTCTCTGGAATACCGTTACATCAACCATATATTTTCTGTGAGCTCAAATAATCTTTTTAATTACTTTTTCGGTCTCTTAGCACCGTATTTGGAACGGGCCTGTCTTCTGTTGGCAACACCTGCTGTATCAAGCGTACCACGGATGATGTGATATCTTGTACCGGGCAGGTCCTTAACTCTTCCGCCACGGATCAGAACAACGCTGTGCTCCTGAAGGTTATGTCCCTCACCCGGGATATAGCTCGTAACCTCGATACCGTTGGACAGACGAACCCTGGCGATCTTTCTGAGCGCTGAGTTCGGCTTTTTGGGGGTTGCAGTCTTTACAGCTGTGCAGACGCCACGCTTCTGAGGAGAAGACTGGTTGATGGCTTTCTTCTTCAGAGAGTTGAAGCTTCTCTGCAATGCCGGTGCTGTGGATTTCTTTGCAGAAGTCTCACGGCCTTTTCTAACTAACTGGTTAAATGTAGGCATTCCTTAAAATTCCTCCTTGTTTTCATTGGTACGGCTGCTATTTATCGTGTTTTGCGTGTCTCCCGGGGGCTGCTCCATATGGGCGCACTTATCCCCTGATTTCGTCACGCCCGATTATTGTAAGCTCACAGCATAAAAATGTCAAGCCTGCAGATTAATTATTTACATTTCTCGGCACCAGGAAGTATAATAACCGCAAGTTATACCCGCCCTCAACCGGAGGACCGCTGCAGGCTCTGCCGCATCCGGCCATATCGGGCTTTTGAGAAGGGATACGGATGCTGCTGAAGATCAGCGTCAGCAACAAGATCACCATATACAAATCACTGATGTCCTGTTTCACACTGCACACCTGCCCAGGACCACTTTATTAGGAAGAAACAGAACTATGTCCCGGAGAGGGGGCTGTCGCACTAAGCATTTGATACATAAATATTCTTACGGGAAGCGCTCCCGCTCTGTCCTCGCGCAGTGGCACTAAGTCGGAAT
>OCTX012112247.1_pt1 | contig 13870 bp, 21 predicted proteins | sample 1539691 | NCBI WGS metagenome assembly OCTX01 (sample SAMN02144231, study PRJEB22623) | gut metagenome | biome: sheep rumen | host: Ovis aries | place: New Zealand | reverse complement strand
GAGGGCGCGATCGAGCCGTTCGCCATCCAGTTCTCGGAAGTGATGACCAAGATGCTGTTCACATTCCGGGAGCAGTCACAGGGGAACCTGGTCATGGCGACCGCAAACAGGCTCCAGTACATGAGCAACACCGACAAGCTGAACGTGTCCGCACAGTTGCTCGACCGTGGCATCCTGTCCATCAACGACGTGCGTGACATCTGGAATCTTCCGCCGGTCGAAGGTGGAGACAGCCGCATCATCCGCGGCGAATATTACAACGCTGACGAAAAGATAAGCGAGGAACAGAGCAATGACGAAGGAAATCAGAGCGTTTAACTTTGAAGTCCGTGCAGAGAACGACGAACAGCACGGCAGCATCCTCACCGGCTCGCCGATCGTGTTTGGAGAGCGGACGGATCTCGGCTGGTGTGATGAGATCATCGACGACGGAGCGCTGGATAACACGGATCTGCGTGATGTCCGCTTTCTGGTCAATCACAACACCGACATGATCCCGCTCGCGAGGAGCAGGAACAACAACGAGAACAGCACCATGCAGCTGAGTGTGGTGCCGCAGAAGGGCATGGATATCCGCGTCGATCTCGACACGGAGAACAATGCCGAAGCAAAGAGCCTTTATTCCGCAGTCCAGAGGGGCGACCTGTCCGGGATGTCCTTCATGTTCGCGGTTAATGAGGACGCGTGGGAGGATCTCGACTCCGAGCATCCGACGAGACATATCAGATCATTCGCGAAGGTCTTCGAAGTGTCTGCCGTCACCTTCCCCGCGTATGAAGCCACATCGATTCAGGCGAGAGGCCTGTCCGAAGCACTGGAGAGTGCTCGGGCATCACTGGAGAGTGCAAGAGCCGCGAAACTGGAGATCGAGAAGCGGAAACAGAAAATAAGAATTTTGAGCGAGGTATGACATGGAACTCAAAGACATGACTGTCGAGCAGCTCGAGGAGAGGAAAGCAGAGATCGTTGCGTCTCTTGATGCTCCTGAAGCTGACCTCGACGCTCTGGAAGAAGAAGTCAGAGCAATCAAGGCGGAGCTTGAAGCTCGCGCAGCAGCTGAGCAGGCCCGCGCAGAGATCCGCGCAGCAGTCGCGGAAGGTGCAGGAACTGTCGAAGAGAAAATCGAAGCAGAAGAAAGGAAGATCCCGACAATGGAAGAGATCAGAAACAGCAAAGAATACATTGAGGCGTATGCCGAGTACATCAAGAACGAAGATCCTACAGAGTGCCGTGCTCTCCTGAGCGAGAACGCCACTAACGGCACCGTCGCTGTCCCGGAGCTTGTCTATGACATCGTCAAGACCGCATGGGAGCGTGAGGGCATCATGAGCCGCGTCAGGAAGTCCTACCTGAAGGGCAACCTGAAGGTCGGTTTTGAGATCAGCTCCAGCGCTGCGGCGACACATAACGAAGGCGAGGCGGTTTCTGAAGAGAATCTGGTCCTTGGCACCGTGAACCTTATCCCTCAGAGCATCAAGAAATGGATCAGCATCTCCGATGAGGCGATGGACCTCAGAGGCGAAGCGTTCCTGAACTACATTTACGATGAACTGACCTACAGGATCGCGAAGAAGGCGGCTGACATGCTCGTCGCGAAGATCATCGCGTGCGGTACTGTCTCCACAGCGACCTGCCCGAGCGTTCCGGTTGTGGCAGTTGCGACTGCTTCCATCGGCACGATCGCGGAAGCTATGGCGAAGCTGTCCGATGAGGCGGCGAATCCAGTCATCATCATGAATAAGGCAACATGGGGCGTGTTCAAGGGCCTCCAGGCGAACAACAAGTATGCGTATGATCCCTTCGAGGGGCTGCCGGTCGTGTTCAACAACACCATCACGGCTTACAGCGCAGCTACTACCGGCGTGACATATGCAATCGTTGGCGATCTGGATCAGGGCGCTCTTGCGAACTTCCCGAACGGCGATGACATCGACATCAAGTATGACAACGTCACTCTGATGACCAACGACCTCGTCCGCGTGCTCGGTCGTGAGTTCGTCGGTCTGGGCGTTGTCGCTCCGGACGCGTTCGTTAAGATCACGAAGTAATTCGGACAAGTGCATAAAAAGGGGAGGACACATGAAAATATTGATCGCGGTGCCGTGCATGGATCAAGTGCCGGCACCATTTTGCCAGTCACTGGCAATGCTGCGAAAGGTAGGGGACTGTGTCCTCTCGATGCAGATGGGGTCGCTCATCTATACGAGCCGTAACACGCTCGCGACGAAAGCGATCCAGACGGAAGCTGACTATGTGCTCTGGCTCGACTCCGACATGGTGTTTGAGCCAGACATATTAGAGCGGCTGATGAAGACGCTGACGGAGAACGACCTGGACATTGTTTCCGGGCTGTACTTCAGAAGGACTGCTCCATATTCGCCGGTATTGTTCGACAAACTGGAGAGGAAGCATGGCGAGGTCTTCGAATGGGCGGAGTTCAAAGAGATCCCGAACCAACTTTTTGAGGTTGGCGGGTGCGGCTTTGGCTGCGTTCTGATGAAGACAGACCCGTTCTTCGACGTCCAGAGCAAGTTCGGCAATATGTTTGCTCCGATTGGGAACACGGGGGAGGACCTCGCGTTCTGCTGGCGGGCAAGACAGTGCGGCTTTAAAGTCTGGTGCGATCCGTCAATCATCTGCGGGCACGTTGGGTACATGATATCCGACGAGAAGTATTACGCGGGATATCAGAAAAAGTTATTAGAGGAACAAAGCAATGCTTGAACTCGTTAAACTGGCGCTCCGGATCACGACGGACGCGTTCGATACAGAACTTAATCTCCTGATCGCCGCGGCACAGACTGACCTCGGGATTGCGGGCGTTACACTTCCGGCTGAGCTGGATCCAATCTGTCAGAGGGCGATAATCACCTACTGCAAGATGAACTTCGGCGAGCCGGACGAATATGACCGCCTGAAGGCCAGCTACGACGAGCAGAAGGCACAGCTGTCAATGGCGACGGGGTACACAACATGGACCGGAGCAGTGTGATCAGTCTCATCTCGGAGACAAAGACGAAAAATGAATACGGAGTTTACCAGACGACCACTTCCTCGCGGGATGTGTTTTGCCAGGTGAACAGCGTGTCGCGTTCGGAGTTCTTCGAGGCGGGACGGAATGGGCTGAATCCGGAATATGAGTTCACCATGTTCGCCGGCGACTATAACGGTGAGAAGGTCGTGAAGTACAATGGCGAGACCTACGCTGTTTATCGCACCTACTACGGGCGGACGGACACTCTTGAGCTGTACGTCGAGCGGAAAGGTGGGACGAATGGCAAAGGCGATTAACATCGAGACCGAGATCGCCAAGATCCTGACCAAGTACGGCGATGAAGTGGCAGAGAACATCCAGAAGGTCACAAAAGAAATCGCCAAAAAAGGCGCGAAAGCTGTTAAGCAGAATGCGCAGACCAATTTCAGCGGTACTGGCAAGTACGCCGCAGGGTGGACATCTCAGGCGAAGGAGGGACGGTACTCTTCGCAGGGCATTATCTACAACCGAGCGAAGCCTGGTCTTCCCCACCTGCTGGAGCATGGGCACGCAAAACGTGGTGGTGGCAGAACTAACGGCAAGGAGCATATCGCGCCGGTCGAGCAGGAAGTGATTAAGTCATTCGAGGAGGCTATCAAAGAGAAATTATGACGTATCAGCAAATAGACGCCATGATTGGCGAGGTCGGCCTTCCGTACGCTTATTATCAGTTCCCGGAAACCGGACAGCAGCCACCGTTCATCTGCTGGATGCTTGACGGAATCAGCGATCTGCACGCCGACAACATCAATTATCAGAGGATTGTGGTCCTAGCGGTGGAACTCTACACCGACGAGAAGGACTTCGTCCAGGAAGCAGCTGTCGAAGCTGTCTTCGCCTCCCACGGCATGGGTTACGGGAAAGCGGAGCAGTACATCGACAGCGAGCATATGCACGAAACTGTATACACTATGGAGGTAGTGATTAATGGCTAACAAGGTTAAATACGGCCTGAAGAATGTCTACTACGCCGTGGCTACCATCGACGCGTCGACCAACACTGCGACGTATGAAACACCTAAACAGTGGCTGGGCGCGGTCAATCTGTCGATGGATGCGCAGGGTGAAGAGACCAAGTTCCGGGCGGACAATATCGACTACTGGATTGGCAACAGCAACAACGGCTACAGCGGAGACTTCGAGAGTGCTCTGATTCCGGAGGACTTCAAGAAGGATGTCCTTGGTTATATCACGGACGGCAACGGGGTTCTCGTTGAGGATGCTGGTGCTAAGACGGTTCACTTCGCGCTGCTCTTCCAGTTTGAGGGCGATGACAAGGCGACCCGCCACGTTCTGTACAACGTGACATGCGGCAGGCCTTCCATCACCGGCGCAACCACTGAGGAGACGCTGGAGCCTCAGACCGAGACTGTCACGTTCACGGCAATCTCGATCTACAATGCGGCGCTGGATACGGACATCGTCAAAGCAAGCTGCTCTGAGTCTCAGGCGACGCAGTACGCGGCATGGACCAGCGCGGTCTATCAGCCGACAGCTCCGTCCGCTACAACGTGAGGTAGCATATGGCATACGGGATCATAAAAATAGGAGAAAGAGAAGTCCCGATGAGGGCAACAGCGGCGACGCCCATCCGCTACCGGCAGGTATTCCACAAGAATCTCCTGCCTTATTTTTTGGGCAAAGCGGACGAGGAGGCGATGGTGGAGATGGTCGGCGAGCTGGCCTACATCATGGCGAAGAGCGCAGAAGGCGAAGACATGACCAAGCTGTCAGAGGCGGGGTATGTCGAGTGGCTTGAAGGCTTCGGCGCGATGGACTTGATGAGTGCAGAGAACGCGACACAAATCCTCAATTTCTACCAGGGCGCTTCCGAGACGCACGAAACAGTAAAAAAAAGTCCCGCCCGTCAGAGCGGGAAATGACAATTAGCCTCTATATGCTGAGATGCTTCCAGGCCGGGCTGCACATGTCTGACCTGGAGCAGCTCAACTATGGAGACGTGCTCGACATGTTCATCGAGATGTCTAACGACAATGTCGAGTACAAGACACTGGCAACACAAGAAGACTTTGACAGGTTTTAAGGCATGGCGGACAGAATCAAGGGCATTACAATCGAAATCGATGGCGATACCACAGGCCTATCGAAAGCGCTAAAAGGCGTCAACAGTGACCTGAAGGCTGCCCAGAATGGCCTGAACGACGTCAATAAACTGCTCAAGCTCGACCCGGGCAACGTAGACCTTCTTCGGCAGAAGCAGGAGTACCTGAACGACGCGATCGGCTCCACGGAGGAGAAGCTCCAGAAAGAACGCGAAGCTCTCGAGCAGATGAAAAACGCCGACGGCTTCGATCGGAACTCAGAACAGGCGAAAGCCCTCGAGAGGCAGATAATTGCAGACGAGCAGGCTCTCGAAAGTCTGAAGAATCAGGCGAAGGAGTTCGGAAGCGTTGGCGCCCAGCAGTTCAAGCTGGTCGGCGAGAAGGTCCAAGATGTCGGCAACAAGATGTCGAGCATCGGCTCGACCATGACGAAGACCGTCACGGCCCCGATCGTAGGCGTTGGTGCTCTGGCGATGAAGTCGTTCGGAGAAGTCGACTCTGGCATGGACATTATCGTCCAGAAGACCGGCGCGACCGGCGACGCTCTCGCAGGGATGCAGGAGCAGCTGGAAAGCATTACCACAACGATTCCTGTCGGATTCGAGGCAGCAGGCACCGCGATCGGCGAGGTAAACACTCGTTTCGGGCTGACCGGCGAGGCTCTTGGAACTCTCTCCACTCAGTTCTTACAGTTTGCAGAGCTGAATGGAACAGACGTTTCGAACTCTATCGACCAGACACAGAAGGCGCTGGCTGCATTTGGCCTGGGAGCCGAAAGCGCGGGGGCATTGCTTGACCGGCTGAATTATGTTGGGCAGGCGACCGGCGTCGGCATGGACACGCTCCTCTCCGGGCTCGTCACGAACAGCGCGGCCTTCTCCGAGATGGGTCTCTCTATCGACCAGGCGGCGACGTTCATGGGACAGATGGAAGTCTCCGGAGCGGATGCTTCGACCGTTATGGGCGGACTCCAGAAGGCTCTGAAGAACGCGACGGCGGACGGCATTCCTCTCAATCAGGCATTATCCGACCTCCAGACCACCATCCTCAATGGTAAGGATGGCATGGACGGCTTAACGGCTGCATATGACCTGTTTGGCAAGTCTGGCGCTCAGATCTACGAGGCAGTAAAAAATGGGACCGTTGACTTCCAGAATTTGGGAGCGGCGGCTGCTGATTCTGCCGGATCTGTTGCGGATACTTTCCAAGGCACATTGGATCCAGTAGACCAGTGGACCACAGCGATGAATGCCGCTAAGCTTGCCGGCTCGGACTTGGGCAGTGCGATGCAAACCGCGGCGCTCCCTGTTTTGGTTGAGCTTACGGAAACACTCAAAGAGCTCACGGCAGGCTTCCGCGCATTAACTCCTGAAGAACAGCAGACTATCGTAAAAGCGGCGGCTGTAGTGGCGGCTATCGGTCCTATCCTGTCGATAGGCGGCAAGCTCGTCACAGGAATAGGCGCTTTAATAAAGGTCATCCCCATCATGGGCGGCGCTATGGAGGCAGTCGGTGCGCTGGTGACTGGTACGCTCATGCCGGCTATTAGTGGACTAATTGCGGCGGCGGCTCCTATCCTCGCTGCTGCGGCTCCGTTCATCGCCGTCGGCGCGGCAATCGTTGGCGCTGGCGTCCTGGTCTATAAGAACTGGGAAGACATCAAGGCCGGCGCGAAGATAATGTATGACGAAGTCTCCAAGAAGTGGGGAGAACTGAAGCAGAAGACCTCCGAGACCTGGAACAATATCAAGCAGACTACGTCGACAGCATGGACGAACATGAAGTCCCACATGGCGACGACTCTCGGAAACATGAAGGCGGACGCGGCCTCGAAGCTTGATGCACTTAAGAGCAAGTTCACGAGCATCTTTGATGCCGTCAAGAATGTGGTGCAGGGCGCTATTAACAAGGTCAAGAGCATCATGAACTTCCAGTGGTCGCTCCCGCACCTTAAGCTTCCGCACATCTCCATCAGCGGTGGCTTCTCCCTGCGGCCTCCGTCAGCTCCGCACTTCTCCATCTCGTGGTACAAGAAGGCCTACGAGAACGGCGTTCTGTTTAAGCAGCCGACGGTACTCGGCACGCCATTCGGCATGAAGGGCTTCGGAGATGGCAACGGCGCGGAAGTGGTCCTCGGGCTCAACAAGCTTCGCGAGCTCGCAGGCGGCGGTGGCGTAACGAACAATATCACTATCTATCAGACGCCGGGCGAGAGTGGTGACGCGCTTGCTCAGAAGATAATTTCCAAGATCACCATGATGACCAAGCGGCAGACAGTGGGGGCGTTATGATTCAGACTATTACACTCGGCGGGAAAAATCTCGCCGATTTTGGCGTGGTGGTCTCCGGCGAGGGGACCTATGACGCTCCGGAGCGGTCCGTGACCGAGGAAGTGGTCCCTGGGAGAAATGGGACGCTGCTCATAGATAATGGACGGTTCGAGAATGTGGTCGTCACTTATCCTGCGGCTATTGTCCAGAACTTCCAGCGGAACATGGAAGGCCTGCGGAACTACATCCAGAGCGTCAAAGGATACATCCGGCTGGAAGACAGCTATCATCCGGATGTGTTTTATCTCGCAATGCCAACCGGCGGGATCTCGGTGAAGACGAGCGGCTACATGAACCGCGAAGGGCAGTTTGACCTTGAGTTCACGCGGAAGCCTCAGCGGTTCCTGAAATCCGGCGAGAACGTCATCCGAATGACTGCGACCGGGAACGTCTACAACCCGACCGCATTCGATGCACTGCCGCTGGTTCGGATCTGGGGGAACGGGACCGTCATGTTCGGCGGGACTTCCGTCACCTGGAGCGGGCCGTCAAGCTATGTTGACATTGACTGCGACATTCAGGACGCCTATTACATGGGCTCCAACATGAACCAGTACATCCAGCTGAGCGGCTACGACTTCCCGAAGCTTGAGCCGGGGGAGACGCAGATCACTATCGGCGAGGGAGTAACCAGCGTCGAGATCACTCCGAGGTGGTGGATTTTATGATTCCGATTTTGTATGAGGGGAATGAGACGCAATTCCTCAGTAATGGGCTGGGGCGGCTGTCCTCAGCGACATCGTGCACGGTCGAGGAGAACCTCAACGGCCTCTATGAGCTCACGATGGAGTATCCCATCACGGGCATCCACTATGAAGACCTTCGGGTCGACAGACTGATTAGCGCGGTCCCGTTTGACGGCGGGGACCCGCAGCCGTTCCGGATCTATTCCATCGAGCGGAATCTTAACGGGATGGTGGAGGTCCGGGCGGAGCATATCAGCTATCTGCTGAACAAGATAGTGGTCATGCCGTTCACGGCAACAAGCTGCGCAGATGCTCTGAGCAAACTCAAAGACAATGCAGCACACAGCTGCCCGTTCACCTTCAGCACGACGAAGACGGTGGTGAAAGCCTATACGGTCGACACGCCGCAGCCTATCCGCGGGCTCCTCGGAGGGCAGGAAGGCTCCATTCTGGACGTCTTTGGAAAAGGCGAGTACGAGTTCGACCGGTTCAACGTCAAGCTGTGGACGAACCGCGGAGCTGACCACGGCGTCACGCTGAGATACGGGAAGAACCTAACGGAACTTGTCAGAGACTCCGATATTACGAACGCGTACACTGGCATTGTTCCCTTCTGGTCGAATGGCGACGGATACACCATGACGCTCCCCGAGAAGGTCGTCTGGTCAGAGCATCGAAACGCTTTCGCGTATGAACTTGTCAAAGAGGTTGACTTCTCCAGCTCCTGGGAGGAGCAGCCAACTGAAGAACAGCTTCGTGCTCGTGCTCAGACCTATGTCGAGAATAATGAGGGCTGGAAGTTAAACGATAATATCAAAGTTTCCTTCGTGACTCTTTGGCAGACCGAGGAGTACAAGGATATTGCTGTCCTGGAACGTGTCCACATGGGCGACACGGTAACGGTCGTTTATGAGGCATTGGGTGTCGAGGCGTCGGCGAAAGTAAATAAGACGGTCTACAACGTCCTGCTCGACCGTTACAACGAGATAGAGCTCGGAAGCGCGAAAAACACACTCGCGCAGGCCATCGCGGAACCAATCCTGGAAGAAGTCCCCACGAGTTCCGACATGGAGAGAGCGATCGCGAACGGGACAAAGCTGATCTCCGGCGGGCTTGGAGGATATGTCTACCTGAAGCCGAATGCGACCGGGCAGCCGGAAGAGATCCTGATCATGAACGATCCTGACTACACGCAGGCGACGAAGCTGTGGCGGCTTAACAAGAACGGCATCGCGTATTCCAACACAGGATACAACGGAACGTACAAGCAGGCGTGGACAATGGACGGCGCGTTCTATACGGACTGGGTCACGGCAGGACTGATGTCGGCGAACATCATGAAGACCGGGAAGATAACAGGCCAGAGCACCGGCTCCACGATGGAGATAGACATCGACGGCGGGACAATATCGTGCGGAGATAAAGAGCTCAAGGTCAATGCCACCAACTTCAAGCTAAAAGCCAACGGCGACTGCGAGATGGCGGGCAAAGTCACCGCATCATCTGGTCAGATCGGGCGATGCACCATCGGGGATGGCATCCAGTACGGAAAGACAAGCTTCAGCGATCCGGCAGCAGGCATGTATTTGGGCACGGATGGCTTCTCGATAGGTCAGAACGGGCGCTACACGGGCTTCCGAGTCCGTGCGGACGGCACGCCAGTGTCCAATTATCTTAAGTTCGAAGACAACAACGGGCACGAGTCGAACTACGGCCTGTGGTGCGATAATGACGGCAGAATTGCTACTGGTGGCGCGATGTGGCTCAATCAGGAGCATGCCCAGACGAATTACATCCAGTCGCCGTCTATCATCGATGGCTACCAGCGTCTTGACTCTGACCGGCGCGTCAAGAAGAACATTCGCTACATGACGCCGGAGGAGTGCTCCGAGTTCATCCTCTCGCTCAGGCCTGTCGAGTACGAGTTTAACGACGAGCGGCAGGCAGAGGCTCCGGATTACTGGAGAGGCGTCCGGCACGGCTTTATCGCGCAGGATGTCGTGGAAGTCCTCGGCGACGAAGCGGAGAACAGGGCAATCGTCAATAAAAACTGGCAGGGCTTTTACGAGTTCAAGTATGACGAACTTACCGCCGACCTCGTCGGTATCTGCCAGAAACAGCAACAGCGCATAGATGACCTCGAAAAACGGCTTGCGAACATAGAGGCACTTCATGAAGGAGACGGGAAATAATGCAGAACATCATAATTGATATCGCTCACCGCGGGGTGGTCCCTCCGATCTGCGTAACAGAGTATGACGCCATGAGCCGGTTCTTCAGCATCACGCTGCTCGATAACGGAGTTCCGTATGTTCCACCGACCGGCGCAGTGTACTCGGTCCGATACGAGGCAGGCGTGAACTCCGGATGGTATGACACCATCACCGTCCCTGGTGGCACGAATCGTGGCGCAGTCTCCGTGAACGGCAACGTGTTCACCGTTGAAATCGCTGAGGACGCAACGCATGGGAACGGCGAGCTGGCGCTGATGATCCTGGGCGACGGTGGGTACCAGCTGACCATCACCGGCATCAAAATCAAATCTGACTATGTTCCTGCCGAATCAGCCGGCGAGACTCAGAACTACTACAACGCTATTGTTGCAGGGGCACAGGCGGCGGCAGCTCGCGCTGAAGCGGCGGCAGAGCAGGCCATCGAGCACGGAGTCTCAGTGGTTGTGGACGCGACGAATCAGCAGCTCATCATCACACACGGGGTGTAAATCATGACCAGAGGAACAACTCCAACAATAACCTTAACAGTTACTGACGTCCCGCTTGCTGGCGCGACGATCTACCTGGCATTCCGGCAGGGAAGACACCTGCTGATCAAGAGCGGAAGCGACCTGACTGTGGATACTGCCGAGGGGACGGTTGCTGTGACGCTCACGCAGGCAGAGACGCTTCAGTTCGCTCCGGGCACGTGCGAGATTCAGATCAGAGGCATCTACGCGACCGGCGTGTCCTTCGCGACGGAAATCATTACAGACCAGGTATATAACGTGATCCAGAACGGGGTAATCGATACGGAGTAAATTATGGAGATACGGGAGAACGACCTCAGATATGCCATCAGCGCAAAAGGAAATAGTGACAGGGCATCGGTCTCCGTAAGCATCCAGACACAGGGGCACGTGACGAAGGAAGCGGAGGAGTTGCTCCCCGCTCCGGGGATAGAGGTGGACAAGCAGGCCACGGCGACCATCAAGGAGACGATCGTGATCAGAGGGGGAGGCGGTGACCACGAGTACTACTCAGGCCCATATGCCGCGACTCCTATGATAACCTCGCAAACTTTCCCGACGGAAGAGAAACTGATGGCGCGTGACTTCTTCGTCCACACGATCCCAACCACGGAAACTCTGAATGCAGCTGGTGGGTACACTTTCAAGATAGGGTGATGATATGGCTTATAACAAAGTAGTATATGGTTCGACCGTACTGATCGACCTGACAGCGGATACCGTTGATCCTTCGCACCTGCTGGACGGGCGCACAGCGCATGACGCATCCGGCGCCTCGATAACAGGCACCTGCACGTATAACGCTGACACATCCGATGCGGATGCTGTGGCGGCGAATATTCTGTATGGGAAGACGGCATATGTTAACGGTTCGAAGGTGACCGGCTCGATGCCGAATCGAGGGGCTGTGACGGGTACCATCTCGACAGTGGCGGGCACGTATGGCATCCAGAATGGCTACCACAACGGTAGCGGCACCGTCTCCATCTCCTCAGTCGAGCAGGCGAAGATCATCGCCGGGAACATCAAGAACGGCGTGACCATCCTCGGAGTTACTGGAACATATAGCGGCGAGGGTATCAACCTTCAGACGAAGAGTGTTACTCCGACGATAGGGGCGCAAACTGTTACGCCTGACAGTGGATATGACGGACTGTCGCAGGTTAGCGTCGCGGCTATCCCATATAATGAGACACTCAACTCTGCCGGAGGCTACACAGTCACAATAGCAGGTACATGATATGGCGATTAGCAAGGTCGTATATGGAACGAATACGCTGATAGACCTGACCTCAGACAGCGTGACGGCCGGGAACATGACAAAGGGAACGACGGCCCACGCAGCTGACGGCGTCGGAATCACCGGTACGCTGAAGCGGGCGTACACCTTCCAGCAGGTGGGTGGGGATTACTCAGTCTTTTGTCTGCCGATGGCGGGCGGCAGTGTATCAGGCGAAACATGGTCACTGGGGAGCATTGGAGCATCTGTCAGCGGCACGGTATTAACGATAGGGGGTTAAAATGTCCTATATCAATCAAATTGTTGAAGACGGCGTGACATATGACATCGCCGCGAAAAACCTTGTAAACGGATTCACCCAGACCACTCCGGGAGTAAACGCTTTAGACGCGGCGGCGGGCAAGTCGCTAAATGACAGTTTAGCGAACAAAGCCGATGCGGCAGACCTGACTGCGCTTGCTGACGATTACCGTCAAAAGGTATTTTGTAAGCAATGGGATATAACCATCGACGTATCAGTCCCCGCAAATGGCAACGCGCTGATTTTTAGCGGTCAGAATATTCGCGGCGATTTGCCGTCTGGGGCGCACATAATTAGCGCGCGATGCGCGTGGGCGAGTAACAACAACATCATCATCTCGCAGTCATGGCTGAGTGGCGCAGGGAACCTGACAGCACGGGCATACAATCCGACCAACGCCGCGATTACGGTAACATCCGCAACCGCTGTGGCGTTTTATTATCTGTGATTCGTCAAATCCGTCTTTGTCGCACAGTTCAATAAACTGTCATTTTCCGAACAGTTGAACTCAGCCTTTGACAGGCAGAACAAAAGACCCACGCCGCGCCGCACGGCTTCAGAATATGCGGCACGTGTATGTTAACCCGCACCCGACAGGGTGCTTTTTTAATGAAAGGAAGGAAAACAATATGAAGCTGATATTAGCAGACGGGTCAGTAATTAACTTCGCGGAAGATCGCGGCATTGGCGACATCATCGCCATCTACGCCACTATGGAGGCGGCTCAGGTGGATGAGGCAAGAATCACGCCTGCTAACGTCGCGCATATCCGGACCACATCGGACACCGACGAGCCGATCGGGGAGTTCTTCAACCTCGTAATTGATTCCACTGAAATCGTTCCGATCTACGAGGACGAGGAGACGGTCACCTCCTACGAGCTCCACATCCACCTCCGCGAGAAGACGGCAGTCGAGGTGCTGACCGAACGCGTCGATGCTCTGGAGGAGTCTCAGGCCGTGCAGGACGGCGCAATTGAGGACCTCGGCGGCGCAGTTTCTGATCTGATGGAGGGCTAAGAAATGGCTGCATTCTACGGTAAGAAGATTCTGAACGGAACTATCAACCCGAAGACGGGCGAGGCGTGGAAGCTCGAGGACGTCCCGACCTACTGGAGGGCCGCCACGGCGAAGTGGATAGAGGAGCACACAAATTGAGCGAGGTCATCAGCTACATTTCAGCCCACTGGGTTCAGTGGGTGTTTGCTGCGCTGCTGGCGGTCCTCGGCTGGGGCTACCGCACAGTCAGCGCCCAGCTCAAGGCTGAGCGGGCGAAGAACGAGGCAATCGCGGAGGGCGTGCAGTCCCTCCTGCGGGAGAGCATCGTCAGCAACTACAACAAGTACACCGACAAGGGCTTCATGCCGATCTACGCGAAGGAGTCACTGAAGTCGGCCTACGCCGCATACCATAACCTCGGCGGGAACGATGTCGCGACAGAGCTCTATAACAAGATGCTCCGGATGCAGGAGGA